>OMKS01004787.1_pt1 | contig 10030 bp, 7 predicted proteins | sample 1674721 | NCBI WGS metagenome assembly OMKS01 (sample SAMN06264996, study PRJEB25208) | sediment metagenome | isolation source: hot spring sediment | place: USA: California | collected 2014-09-02 | reverse complement strand
GCCTGATGGTGGCCGCCATTGTTGTGGTGCCGGTTCTATCCTATTTTTACGCCGGCGGCGCCGGGCCCATTACCGCTTCCATGGCGGCGAAAAACATCCCTCTGGCCCTGTGGCCCGAAAAGGGATTCACCGTCCTCGCCTTTATTTCCACCATGGCCTGGGGCCTGGGGTACTTCGGCCAGCCCCATATCCTCGCCCGGTTTATGGGGATCCGGTCGGCGGGAGAACTCCCGAGATCCATGCGCATCGCGGTCATATGGGTGCTGATATCACTCGGCGGCGCCGTTGCCGTCGGTATCATTTCCATACCTCTTTTCCCTAACCTGCCCGGGGGAGACCATGAAAAGGTATTCATATACATGATAAACCTGATATTCAACCCCTGGGCGGGAGGCGTGCTGCTGGCCGCCATACTGTCGGCCATTATGTCCACCATCGACTCGCAGCTTCTGGTGCTCTCTTCCACCCTCACCGAAGATTTTTATCTTAAGGTGATTAAAAAAGACGCTTCCCAGAAAGAGCTGGTTTATATCGGGAGAGCCTCGGTCATTGCCGTGTCACTGGCGGCCCTGGTGCTGGCCCTCAACCCCCGCGCCACCATTCTGGGGCTGGTTGCCTATGCATGGGGAGGTTTTGGCGCCGCCTTTGGCCCGCTGGTAATCTGCGCCCTCTACTGGCGCAGGACCCCCTGGCAATCGGCACTGGCGGGCATGATCACGGGAACGGTGGTGCTGGTACTGTGGAAACAAATGGGAATGGGAGAATATCTGTATGAAATCGTCCCGGGGTTTCTGTCAAACGCCGGCGCCATCGCTATTGCCAACCTGTATTTCAGCCAGAACAACGGGGAAGTACTGGCGGAGTATGACGCCGTTGTGAAAGAGTCCCGCGCGGAAGCTTAGTTTTCCTTCTTCTCGCGGCCCTGGATATACCCCCACCGCTGAAGCAGCTTATTGATGTCCCGGGAGAGTGCGGCCTCACCGCTCACGCCCTTCAGGCCCCTGGCACCGGGGACGTTCCAGAAGAGCAGGCCCCGGTCCACCAGCGAGACCACTTCATCCTGAGGCCCCCCGTGAAGGTAAGCGGGGGCGGTATCAATACGGTACTCCCTCATGTCCGCCGAGGGCACCAGGGGAAGCAGGTGGGGCCCCGCCAGCAGCGCTGAGGGTCTTTCCAGGCTGAGCCGGACCGTGGCGTCGGCGGGTATGGTGCTGAAAATCAGTTTCCCTCCGGGAGGCAGGGTGAACCGGTATTCCCGGCGGGTGAGCCGACGGGCCGACGGGGACGGTTCTTCTTTCAGGTCATAGAAAAAACCGTTTTCAACACGGACCCTTCCCCGCGTTTCCCGGCCCCGGGCCGCCAGCACCCGTTCAGGCTGTTTGAACCGGAACTCATGCAGGAGGGCCTTCATGGCCGCGGCGACCGCCGGGTCTTTCCAAGCCAGGTTTCGCTCCTCACCGGGATCACTTGTAAGATCGTACAGTTCGACAAACTCCTCGACCGAGTCCCCTCCCCAGTAGAACGACCCGGTGCCGAAACCGTAAAATTTCTCGCCGTACTTGTGCCCTCCGACCCTGACGCCGTACATCATTCTCCCCTCGGTATAGACCACTCTTTCACCTTTCTCTTCACCCCGAAGCAGCGGCAGCAGGGACTCTCCCTGGCAGAACGCCGGCGTTTCCAGCTTCATCAGGTCCAGGAGGGTGGGGACCACGTCGATACTGCGCACCTGGGCGTCACAGAGGGCCGTCGCCGGTTCGGCCCCCTCCTGGGGCTTGATGATGAGAGGGGTATGAAGCTCCTCATCGTAGAGGCTCTGGCCGTGGGAAAACCGCGCCCGATGGCCCGTGTAGGGGCTCTCTTCATGAACCGGACTGAACACCTCACCGTGGTCGGCGGTCACCACGACAATGGTGTTCCGGTAAAGATCGAGCCGTTTCAGGGCGTCCATGACTCTGCCGATATAGTCGTCCGTATAGGCCGCCTCGCCCAGGTAGGCGCGAAACCAGGGATGCATGGTTTTGAAGCGCTTCCGCAGCGGCTCCAGATACCGCGGAGGGGGGATGTAGGCGTTATGGGGAGCGTTGTAGTTAATAAACAGAAAGAAATTCCTCGACCGGTTTTTTTCCAGCCAGGACACCACCTCGGCGGTGATGTCCATGGTGTCTTCCCACTGGGTTCGGTATTCGGATATCTCATCGAACCCCAGATCAATACCGATGCCGGTGTAGTCGATGATAAAGGCGTTGTTGCCGATAGACGCGCTTATATACCCCTGCCCGCTCAGCAGGGACGCCAGGGGCTTGATACCGCTGTGTTTATAAAAATATTCCCGTTCCCCGTCCGAAACCGGCGGGTAGAAGAGGTTCACGCCGCTGCGGGACCCGTATACCGAACATAGGGCCGCGATGGTGGAAGGGCGTGTCCAGTTGGAAACGACAAAGTGTTTGCGGAAGGTCCAGCCGTCGCCGGCAAGGCGGTCCAGCCGCGGCGTTACCCCGTACTTCGGGAGCACGGCATTCACCGCGTCGGCCCTCAGGGCGTCGACGATAATGAAGATCACGTTGGGTTTTTGATGCTTCCACGGAATCTTCGTGAAGACCCGGGGGTTCGCCACAAAGAGGTGCCCGGGGCGGACGGACCCGGCCGTGAAGACGAACTCCATCTCAGCCTTCTCCGATCCCGTCGCGGGGAGGTCCAGGACGTAGTCCTTCCAACGCCGCTCGGGCACGCTCTCGCCGGTCGCGTGTACATCCAGCAGCACCGCCGACTTCTTTCCCCAGTTAAGCGTGACAGTGAATCTCCCCCGACCTTCCGCCGGGAGACGCAGTCCCCCCAGCGCGAACTGGACCCGTGACTTTTTCGGGACCGCCGTTCCAAGGGGAACGGTTATCGTTACGGGCTCGCCCCGGCGTGCGCCCAGGTACAGGCAGCGCCTGAGGTTTTCGTATTTTTTCCCGGGGTCCAGCTCAAACCCGACCTTCATGATCCTGGCCGAGTCGGGCCCCCAGGGGTCGCGATACATGCGGTCATGGCGGGAAAGGTCCCGGTACTTTTCGGCGAACGCCCCGTCCTTCACCATGGCGTCTCCGACGAGGGAGAGCAGGTCGGCCAGCAGGCGCTCGCCCCGGGGGGCGCTGGTCGCGCCCCTGGTACACCCCACGGCGAAAAAAAACATCCCCAGCAGCAGAAAGCCGATGACGGGTATCGCTCTATTATTCATATCAACCCATGGTGGAAGTGTAACTCTAAAAATACACGGATAACAGATTTACCTGTGCAGGGAGACCCCGTTACCGCAAGGAATTATTTAGGCATGACGTAAAAATTCTCACACCCCGTTTTTTTCGTTTACCCGTAGGCCGGGCGGTGCTATGGATAACAAAACAGCGGGAGTGTTTTATGGCGATCAAAACATCAGGACGAATGCTGACGGCGGCGGTACTGGCCCTTGCCCTGGCATGCGGCTGTTCAAAAAAATACGGCATTCTCCATGAAATCCGGGCGGCGGAGAGCTCGGAAGTCGAAATCAAAGACGGGGCCTGTGGGCTGATACGGACCAGGTTTCTGGAGGTTTCGGTGGAACCGATCCCCGTATACCGGTGGAAACAGCTTCTGGCGTACCCCCGCTTCAACCGTCCGGACGGCGGCCGGCACGAACAGCGGATCCCGAAACTGTTTTTTTTCCAGATGGTTTTGCACAATGTATCGGACGCCCCGGTGCCGCTGGGGGAGGTGGCCCCTGTTCTGGTCTATGACGGCGCGGAACTCGCTCCCCTTTCGCCGGAGCGAATAAAAAAGGACCACGGTTCCCCCGCCTACGACATATTAGATTTTGACGGAATCAGCGGCACACACCGGCTTATCGCCGAGAAGAACTGCGTCAGAGAAATCGATTACCGACATGACCTCATCGAATACCGGTTGAATTTTATAAATCCCGGCGACAGGCTGCTAAAAATTGTTGCATTTCCATGGATGCCGGTGGAAAAAAGGAACTTCACCGTGCGTGTCGGCTTTCCCGGCGGCGATACGCGTAAAACCGTCGGCTTCGGCTTTCACCGGTCTGAATACCGGGCCCGGGGCGGTCATTTTACCAGGCCGGCAGCGCGAGATAAGGAGTTAAACCAATGACGATAGATCACCGACAGATTCTCCGGGTGTCTGAACTGGCCCGGCTTGAACTGAGTCCGGAAGAAAGAGATGAACTGTCCCGGCAGTTGTCAGAGATTATCAATTACGTGGAAAAAATCAACGAGATGGATACCGCCGGGGTCGAACCGACCGACCACATCGTTGAATTGAAAAACGTGTTCCGCGCGGACCGCGTGAAAAATTCCATCGACCGTTCCAGGATAGAAAAAATGGCCCCGGAATTTTCCGACGGCCACATCGTCGTTCCGCGCATCATCGAGGAGCACGAATGACACGGCTTTTTATCGCCCTGCCCATCGGCGGGGAAATCATCGGCAGGCTGGAGTCTCTCCACGGTTTTCTGGGGGGTCATAACCATCTGCTTAGGCCGGTGGCCCCGTCACACTACCATATCACCCTGAAGTTTCTAGGTGAGTGCGGTTTAAACCAGGCCACGGCCGTTCAAAGCACCTTTGATGAGATCAACGCGCCCCGGGAAGAGATTCCCTTTACGCTTGCCGGCATGGGCGCGTTTCCCGATGTCAAAAAACCAGGCGTCCTCTGGGTGGGCCTTGCGACCGACACGGAAAGCATCAACAGCCTCCACCGCAATGTTGAAACCTATACCCGTAATTTTAATTTGAAGGAAGAAAAACGCGCATTCACGCCGCATCTTACCGTCGCGCGGGTAAAAAACGGCCGCAAAATATCCGGCGAGCTTTTAAAATACCTGGAGAGTCATCGCGACACGGTTTTCGGGGAATCGGCATTTGACCGCCTTTCCCTCTTTTCTTCCAGGCTCACCCCCGAGGGTCCTGTTTACACCGAGTTGAAATCCATACGGTTCAGATAGCCCCGCCACCGTGTCCCCGCTTCCCGGTACCGGCATCACAACAGGTTCGACGCCAGTTCCGCAAGTTGCGAGCGTTCCCCCTTTTCCAGGGTGATATGGGCGTAGATATCCTGGCCCTTCATTTTGTCGATAAGGTAGGTGAGCCCGTTGCTGCGGGAGTCCAGAAAGGGTGTGTCGATCTGGTAAGGGTCGCCGGTAAAAACGATTTTCGTCCCCTCCCCCGCCCTGGTGATAATGGTTTTCACCTCGTGAGGCGTCAGGTTCTGGGCCTCGTCAACGATAAAAAACACCTTTGAAAGGCTTCTCCCCCGGATATAGGCCAGGGCCATGATCAGCAGCTTCCCGTTCATAAGCATTTCGCTGATGCGGCGGTATTCCTGCGAGGTTTCCCCGAACTGGTTCTGTATGACCGAGAGGTTGTCGAACAACGGCTGCATGTAGGGGTCCAGCTTGCTCTGTATGTCACCGGGAAGATACCCGATGTCCCGGTTGGAAAGGGGAATGACGGGCCGGGCCAGCAGAATCTGTTTGTACTGTTTTCTTATTTCCAGTGAAGCGGCAAGGGCCATCAGGGTCTTGCCGGTGCCGGCTTTCCCCGAAAGGGTCACCAGCCGTATCTCGGGATTCATCAGGGCGTCCAGGGAGAAAGTCTGCTCGGCGTTACGGGGCATTATGCCGTAGGCCTTCCTCTTTTCCACCAACCGCACACTGTGGTTTTCCTTCCGGTAACTGGTAAGTATGCTCTTGCTCTCGTTGCGCAGAATATAATACTCATTGAAAAAGGGCGTCAGCTTAAGCCCCGCTTCGTCCAGATTCAGGCTGTTTTCCCTGAATATCCGGTCTATAGTGTCGTGGGAAATATGTTCGATAAGGTTTTTCCCCGTATAGAGGTCGTCGATGTTTTTCACCTTCCCGGTTTCATAATCCTCGGCCTTCAGCCCTATGCTTTTGGCCTTCATTCTCAGATTAATGTCCTTTGAGACCAGGATCACCCTTTCCCGTCCGTGCTCTCCCGCCAGGTTGTAGGCCAGGGCCAGTATGCGGTGATCGGGGGTGTCCTCCCAGAATATTTCCCGAAGATACCGGTCCCCCACAACGTTGGAGTGGATGGCGAAGACGCCGCCGGTTTCCAGTTTCACTCCGCCGTTGATGGGCTTGTCCCCGATAAGCGCGTCCAGCTCCCGGGTAAATTCACGGGCATTGTAATTGATGATCTCGTGCCCTTTTTTGAACTGGTCGATCTCTTCAAGCAGGGTAATGGGGACGACGACATTATGCTCCTCGAAGGAATAAATACTGCGGTAATCATAGAGCACCACGTTGGTATCCAGCACGAATATCTTATTGCTGTTCTCTGTTAACATAGGCGCTGAACTCCTGTCATCATGAGGGATATGCTCCGGCGCTTGAAATGAGAATAATGCGACATAATATTTAGATATCCTATAAACTCCGGTAATTGATAAAGAAACCCTGTATAAAATATAAAGACTCCACCGTCACCGAGTGGAGTCTTTCCCATTCATCGTACTGAACGACCCGCCGCCCATCGACCGTCCGGCCCGGACAGCGTCGCCATGTTTTTCCGTGACAGCCTCAGCGCCGGTATCCGCGTATTCCCTCCCTCTGTTTCAATACTTACTTTCCCCGGTGGCCGCTCTTTTTTCAGCGCCCCGTGAAGACCTTACCGTTTCGGCGGATACCCCGTAATGGTACGGATATCCTCGTACAGCGGTTTGAGACGGTCATAAATCTTCAAATAGACTTTTTCATAAAGCTGTTGATAAATATCACGGTTCTTCGGGACCGGTTCGAAGACCCTGCCCACCCGGGTCATTTCCTTCACCGCCGTGGGAAAATCGGAATGCAGTTTCAGCCCCACAGCCGCGTCGATGGCGGCCCCCAGGGCCGAGGTTTCAAAGGTATGGGGCCGCTCAGCCGGAAGGTCGAAAATGTCGGCGGTAATCTGCATGGGCACATCACTCTGGGACCCTCCGCCCGAAACCCGGACCCGCTCGATGGAAACACCGGTTTTCTTCTGGGTCCGCAGTGTCCCCTCCTTGAGGGCATAGGCCAGACCCTCCAGTATTGAACGGTAAATATGGACCCTGGTGTGAACATCGCCAAAGCCGATCACCGAACCCTTCGCTTCAGGCCCCGGTATCTTAACTCCCGGTGACCAGTAAGGCTGCAGCATGAGGCCCATGGAGCCGGGAGGAATATCAGCAACCAGTTCGTCAAAAAGCTGTTCAGGGCGCATCCCCCGCTTGCTGGCGATCAGCTCCTCGCGCATGCCGAATTCACGCTTGAACCAGCTGACCATCCAGAACCCCCGGTAAATCATCACCTCGGTGTTGTAGGCGCCCGGTACTGCGCTGGGATAGGACGGCAGCAGGGGCAGTATCTCTATGTACCGTTCGCTGGTGGTCTCGATAGTGGCGGTGGTGCCGTAGCTGAGACAGGCGATTTCCGGCGTCAGGCAGCCGGAGCCCAGCACCTCGCAGGCCTTGTCGGTGGCAGCGGCGATCATGGGCAGGCCGGCCGGTATGCCGGTCTCAACGGCCGCTTTTTTGGAAATGTACCCCAAAAGTTCCGATGGCTTCACCAGGGACGGCAGCAGCGCCTGGTCCATGGGGAACCATTTCCACTTCATGTCGCTTTTTTTCGCCCACTTCTGGTTTTTGTAATCGAAGGGCACGAAGCCGACGATGTTTGCCGATGAATCGGTGTATTCCCCGGTGAGCCGGTAGATGAGAAAACCCGACAGAAAGAGATACTTATGTGTTTTCTCCCATATCTCAGGCTGGTTCTGCCGTATCCAGTTGGACTCGCACTCGGTCAGGGCATAATTTACCGCTTCTTCCAGTTTCAGTATCTTGAGTGCGAAGCTCAGGGGAGACGGGGCCCATTTGAATTTTTCGGCCCTGCGCTGGTCCAGCCAGACGATGGCGGGCCTGAGAGGTTTGCCGTTTCTATCGACATTGATCATGGTGTCCCGCTGGGTGGTGATGGTGACCCCTTTTATCGCCTCTTTTGATACCCTGGACTCCTTCATCAGTTTTTTGGTGGTGAGGCACAGGTTTTTCCAGTAGTAATCGGGGTGCTGTTCGGCCCACCCGGGGTTGTCGGAGAAATACGGCTCTATGGGAGTTTTGACAATGTCACGCAGATTCCCGGCGGGGTCGATGAACACCGCCCGGATTGACTGGGTGCCCACATCGATCGACAAAATATAATCATTCTCCCTTTTCGCTTTTTTTTCTGCCATTTTATGTCGTTCTCCTTTTTCCTGCCCTGGGTCGGCCAGCGTGAAACACGAACGCCCGCTGTAACGCCCAATTATACACCTCTCGCTTCCTTTCGTCATTCACTTTTTGGCCCATCTCCACCCGAGAGAAAAAAATTGTATTGAATTTACCCTGGTTTCCCGGATAGTAGCAGCCATGTCCGCCCCCGGGCGGAAGACCCTGTATACCGGCAGGTCGAAAGCCATGGCAAGGTGTTTATCGGACCCCGTGAAAATCGCGCAGGATCATTTCCTTCTTACCCTGAACGCACCGGAGATGAAGAATTCTTCCCCCGGCCAGTTCGTCAACATCAGGGTTAGCGGCTGCTCCGATCCCCTGGTCCGGCGCCCCTTTTCCATTTTTTTCCATGAAAACCACAGGGTTGAAATAATTGTTAAAACGGTAGGAAGGGGGACCCGGGCCATAACCGGCTTCAGGGCAGGGGATAGTATCGATATGCTGGGACCCCTGGGAAGGGGCTTCACCCCCATAACCCGGGGACGCGCTCTGCTGGCGGGCGGCGGCGTGGGCAATGCGCCCCTGTACTACCTTTCGCGCCGCCTCACCGAGGCGGGAATCCCCTGCACCTATTTATACTGCTGCCGCTCCAGTGCCCACCTGTACCTGCGGGAAAACTTCGAGGCGGCAGCGGACAGCTTTATCGTCGCCACCGATGACGGCTCTTGCGGTGAGCGCGGGCGCGCCCCGGAAATAGCGGAGCGTTTGCTGAAGGGGGACAGGTTTGACATTGTCTATACCTGCGGCCCTACCCCCATGATGGAAGGGGTGGCCAGGGCGGCGACAGGAGCGGGTGTGCCGGTAGAAGTCTCCCTGGAAAATTATTTTGGCTGCGGCATCGGCCTGTGCTCGGGATGCACCGTGGAAACTGAAAAAGGAAACAAACGGGCCTGTGTGGACGGCCCCGTGATGGACGGGAGCATTATCAACTGGCATTCTTTCACAGCTTGAATACCGGCGCGAGTTTCCTGAATTCCCCGCAACCGGACCGTTCCCTGGCAGCAGGCCACGCACCTACAACAGGTCGTTCCCGATGCTGTCCAGCACCGAACCTTCCCGCTTTTTCTTCTTAATATTTTTCATAATTGATTTCTTCTGGCGGCCCGTAATGTTTTCCTTCGGGCCCTTCAGGGCGGGGTCCAGGTCCAGCTCGCCGCCCCTGCACAGGTCACATTCTTCCGAAGGCTCCGTCCCCGGAATAAAGACTTCCCGTATCTTATTCCCGCAACGCGACGAGGGAAGCAGCCCGGAGTTTTCGCACACTTCCCTCTCGCTCAGGCCCGCGTAGACCGGGAAGTTAAGCACGCCCTCGTTTTTCAACGCCGCCGTCATGTAGCGCTTCCACACCGGCGCCACGATCGCACCCCCCGCCTGGCCTATCCCTAGGGAAAGCCCCAGCTTGTCATAACCCATCCAGATGGCGGTGGTAAGCTGGGGGACAAAACCCACAAACCAGGCGTCCTTCCAGTTGTTGGTCGTGCCGGTCTTCCCTCCCGCCGGCCGGCCCAGGGAGGCCCCCATTCCGGTGCCGCCGGATATGACCGACTGCAGTAAGCTTATCATGATCTGGGCGGTTTCCGGTTTCAGTATCTGGATCGACCCGTCACGGGCAGCCTTCTTCAGTCTTTCCGCGATTTGCTCCTCTTCATTCTCCAGCACTTTTCCGTCGCGGTCCTTGATATAACGTATGCTGAACGGTATGACCTCCTTCCCGCCGTTGGCAATGACGGCGTAGGCC
>OMKS01004785.1_pt1 | contig 10032 bp, 7 predicted proteins | sample 1674721 | NCBI WGS metagenome assembly OMKS01 (sample SAMN06264996, study PRJEB25208) | sediment metagenome | isolation source: hot spring sediment | place: USA: California | collected 2014-09-02 | reverse complement strand
ACGCCACTTCCCGCTACAGTAATCGGTGGTTGAAACAAAAAATATGAGAGAAAATTCTCTAATGTGACAAAGTCAAAGTAATCGGTGGTTGAAACAAAAAATATGAGAGAAAATTCTCTAATGTGACAAAGTCAAATTAAACTACAATGCAATAATGTCAGGGTGGCACCCCTCAAGGGTTGCAGTAAGAAACGTCTTTGATAGACATGCTTTTGCTTTTAAGTGGAGTTATGCAGAGATTGATGGAGCCCGCTCATTATTTACTTTTGGTATGAATCAAATTATCTCTGCATATAAAGGAATTGAGAAATTACTTGAACACACGAATAATTCTCTATCATTTATCAATGGGAATGCATCTACATTACATATTAAAGATAGATCAATCCCTGTTATTGTCATAGACCCTCCTTATTATGATAACGTCATGTATGCTGAATTGGCTGACTTTTTTTACGTCTGGATGAAGCGGGGTCTCGGCGACGTGTTTCCCGAGTTGTTTACTTCGGAGCTGACCAATAAGGACGATGAAGCCGTCGCCAACAATGCCCGATTCAAAAACGCTGGTGGAGGTAAAGCAAGAAAACTGGCTAACCAGGATTATACCGCCAAGATGCAGGCGGCATTTAACGAGTGTCATCGGGTTTTAAAGGATGACGGCGTGCTTACCATCATGTTTACCCATAAACAGGTGGAGGCATGGGATTCCCTGGCGAGGGCACTGCTGGATGCAAGCTTTGAGATCACGGCCACCTGGCCCATTCATACCGAGAGTGAACATAGCCTCCATCAAGCGAAGAAGAATGCAGCGGCCTCCTCGATTTTGCTGGTGTGCCGAAAGAGGGCAGATAACTCTCAAGATGCCTGGTGGGATGACATCAAGGACGAGCTGAGACGCCATGTCCGGGACAAGGCACACAAGTTTGCCGCCATGGGGTGCAGGGGACAGGATATTAGCATCGCCTGCTTCGGTCCAGCACTGCAGGTGATTTCACGGCAATGGCCCGTGAAAACCCACAGTGGTGAGGCTATAAAGCCCGATGAGGCACTGGATCTCGCCCGGAAAGAGGTCAACGACTGGTTTTTTGAGCATATCGCGGAGGGAAAGGTGAGAGCGGTGGATAAATGGACCAAGTTTTACATCCTGGCATGGTTTCACTTCCAGGCGAGGGAGTTTCCCTATGACGAGGCACGGAAGCTGGCATTCTCTGTGGATGTAGACATAGACCGGGAGCTTATCCCCCACAAGATACTGCAGAAAAAGGGCAACAATGTCCGGATACTAAAACCCCTAGAACGGTTCCAGAAAGGCGGGCTGAGGCCCACTGCGAAATCATACAATTGGGACATCGACTATGTCCAGGCAGCTATCCATGCCTATGACGTTGGGCAGAGCAGCGAACTGGCACGCTACCACCAACGAACCGGGGCCTTAACCCGGGAGGGCTACAGATATGCCATTGGCTACTTGCTGGACGTGCTTCCCCGGGCACAGGAAGTAACCGAGTATCATACCCTGGATAGCCTTTGGGAGGCCAATTTCAAGGATAGTATAACGAGGAAGACACCTCGAAAGACGGATCCAACGTTTCAGAAACAACGTAGACTCGATGGATTTCCCCTTAGTGAATAATATGCAAGAAAGAACGGGCTATTGGCTGGCGATAACCTCCCGCGGCTACTGGGGCAAAATCATTGAGATGAGCACCTGGGGTTTTTCTGAGAAACATTCGAAACGGGTGGAAACAGTGAAAGAGGGCGATATGGCCATCGTTTACCTCACGGCTGATGGTGGGCGATATCCCAGTTCGGTCGGTGGTGTTGTAGAATTTAGGGGAAAACAGGTGAAACTGAAAGAACAGACCACTTTTTTTGATACCTTGTATCCTATTCGGTTAAAAATCAGTGTTCACGACCTATTTGAGCCACCCCTTGGCTTCAAACACTTCATTGGGAAAGTATCCTTTGTCGGCTCAGGAAAAAACTGGGGGGCAGCCCTGCAGGGGCAGTCCCTTAAACCCATCTCAGAAAAAGACTATACCATAATTATGAGGGAAATCGAGAGGATCATGGTATGAGCCTCAGAGATGTAAACTACAAGGAAGTCTACGTGTCTGGTGTCGATAATCTCGTCAAAGATTTTTATATTCCCAGCCTCGAGCAAAGTGTTCTCTATCAGCGCAGAACGGGCTACTTTAACTCCCGTGCTCTGGCCATGGCCGCCCGGGGCCTATCGGGGCTGCTGAGAAATAAGGGGAAAATGGAGTTGCTGTGTGGAGTCCAAATGGATAAGGATGAGGCTGAGGTCATCAGAGACCCCGTGAGCTACCTTGAGAGACGAGCCATTGATGTCCTCAAAACCTTGGAGCAGCCCTATGATGAGCTTGAAAAACAACGGCTGGGGCTTTTAGCTCACCTCCTTGCCAGCGGCAAACTGGAAATCAAGATCGGCTATAGAAGGGGCGGAATTTACCATGAAAAAGCAGGGATATTCAGGGATGCCGAGGGCAACATAGTGGCCTTCAATGGCTCGGGTAATGAGACACCGGGCGGATGGTTTAACAACACGGAATCATTTCATGCGTTTACCTCCTGGCAGGATGACCGACATATACGTCCTGAGATAGAGACTTTTGAGCGACTGTGGAACAATCGGGATACACAAACCACCGTCATACCGCTTCCCTATGCCGTCGTGAGAGGCATCATTGAGTTCAAAGACTATTTTGAAGCAGGCATGGATGAACCCATTGATCCCATGGATATCGAAACACAGGTTGATATACCCGACTGGAAGTGGACACCAGAGCTAGCCTACGTATTTGAGGCCCCGCGTCTCTGGAACCACCACGATTTCGCCTATGCCCAGACGGCCATCACACCCTATGAACACCAGGACTACATCGCTTCCACCGTGCTGCAAAACTGGCCCCCTCGGTACCTGTTCGCAGACGAGGTAGGATTAGGCAAAACCATCGAGGCCGGTTTGGTCATAAAAGGCTTCAAGGCAGCGGGACGAATAGAACGTCTTCTCATCCTGGCACCTAAAAACGTTATGCAACAATGGCAGGAAGAACTATACACTAAATTCGGCTTTGAAACCTGGCGTTTGGATGGCGATTATGTCTATGCCCCCCACATCGATCCCTTACAGCCATCGGAAAAAGAACAGGTGGATGCTGCCAATCCCTTCCGCTCAAAACACCACCTCATAGTGAGCAGTCAACTCATCCGTAGTGACGAACGACTTGAACAAGCACTGGGCCTTGAGTATGACCTCGTTATTCTCGATGAGGCCCATCATGCACGAGCCAGTAGCTCCTCGGGACGACGGGAGCCAAACAAGTTGCTGAGGGCTATGGAGGAACTCCGCTACCATACACAAGGCTTAATTATGATGACTGCTACACCCATTCAGTTGAGCCGGATGGACCTCTGGGATCTTCTCAGTATATTGGAATTGCCGGGGAAATGGCAGGACCGGCATTTATTCGACCGCTTCTTCTCAGATATAAATTCTCCTGATGGGGACTGGGCGTTTCTTCTCGATATGGTGCAAAGCAGTATGCAGCTCATGGATTTTGATGAGAATAATGAGGCACAGAGGCTACAGGCGGACTACCCAGATGTCGATGTGTACCGCCTCATCCATATTGTCAAGGAAAACGAGGTATCTGCCATACGCGAGCTGTCAGAAAAAGAACAAGAAGCCTTGAAGGTCCTCCTGTATCGATTTACACCGGTCAGACAGATGGTCTATAGACACACCAGGGAGCTCCTAAAACAATACAAAAAACAAGGAAAGTTTAGTGGCAAGATTGCTGAAAGAAATCCTCAGAAACAGCAAATAGATCTTCAGGGAGAAGACGATGATCCGAGGAGTGAACGAGGCCTATACAAACAAATCGACAGGTATGTACGGGAATACTATGCCAAGTACAACAGCATCAGAAAAGGCATGGGGTTCTTAATGGAAACCTACCGAAAAAGATTGACCTCTAGCCTCTATGCCATCAAACGCAGTCTTGAAAAAAGACATGCCCGTTTAATGCAAGCCCTGGAAACCGGCAATTACGGTATCTTGTTCAAAGAGCTGGAAGAAGAGGATTACATGGATATCCCCGATTATATCATCGATGGATTGATAGATGAACTTGAAGCAGGCCAGCAGTCATTCCTCACCAATAGGTCAGCCCTTCACCACATCGTCCAAAAAGAATATGAATATCTCGATGAATTCATCGCCAACCTCCAGTCACTACCCTACGATACCAAAGCTGACCATCTAGACCGCCTTCTTGCTGACATCTTTGGAAAGGGCAAGCGACAAATAATCATTTTCTCCCAGTTCAAGGACACCGTTGATTTCCTGTTAGACTACTTTAAACCAAAATATGGTACCCGCCTCGGTTCCTACACGGGACAGGGAGGACAATACTGGGATGGCCACCAATGGATTATGTGCTCAAAGCAGGATATTCAAACGAAATTTGCAGATCCCTCCGACAGAATGGATCTCCTAATATGTACAGATGCAGCCAGTGAGGGTCTCAACCTGCAAACATGCGACACCATGATCAACTACGATATCCCCTGGAATCCCATGAGAATCGAGCAGAGAATCGGACGAATCGACCGTATCGGCCAGCAATCCCCCGTCGTGGATATCTATACACTCTTCTATAGGGATTCCGTGGAAGAAAAAGCATACAACCGATGCCTACAGCGGATAAACTTCTTCAAAAGTGCACTGGGCCATTTACAACCCATTCTACAAGCGACCGAACGAGCCATTCGAGATGCCGCTCTTGCCTCATCCGCAGATGAAGAAAACAAAATATTTGAACGAATGCAAACTGAATTCGAGGAAACCGTCGCCCAGACCGAGGAAAACCTTCGCATCGAACGACTGCTTAACCATTATTCACCTCAACTACCCATGATGACCTCCCGAGCACCCATTACGCAGGAAGAACTAGAAGAAATCCTACAGCCATACATTGAATCTACTGGATGGGTAAAAGAGGGGGCCATATGGAAAAAAAATAGTGACACTATCACCTTTGATCAGACCTATATTGACAGACTGGGGGGTAAAGCAGAGCTAGTTACCCCCCATTCCAACCTCTCAAAACTCATTGGAACACTCCCAGAAATCCCTGAAACCATGGAAAATGACCACACCATCCATCGAATAGAAGTAAACGGATTAACCGGATTTGTTGTCGAAAAAAACAATCGCTACTACATCGCAAAAAACCTGACAGAGTTAACCAACCCACAAGGCACACAGTACTCCTCTCTCACTGAAGCCAAACTGGGCCTAAGACACTTAATCCGAGAACAAAAAATCGAGTATTTGAACGCTGAAAAAAAAGCCTGGGGGAACAGGAGATACAATTGGCAAGTCAGAGTAAAAATGTATCTAGAAACCGTGGCTAAATGGAGATGGAACACAGCCACGAAAATCGAAGGGATATTTGAGTTCTCCAAAGAAGCACTGTTTCGGGAATGGTATAACTACCTTCAATCATCAGAGAGAGAAAACCTGCGCCAACTGGCAGACATCATAAACTACAAACCATCATTCAATCCTGCAGAGCGAACCAAAGGACGACCATCTAAGCGAAGCCCAAGAGATTCTAGAAAAGAAAAACTCTTTTTAGATGACCTTGTACGGATAACAAAGCGATTGCATATCATAGACGAACAACTCAAACACTTTATAGAAATTAGCTAAAATTCGTGAAACAATTCCTCAAACCGCTGCCGGTAGACAGCCGCCTCTATCCTGTTTATGAGCATCCCCTCAAGGTTGGGCCGGACCACCCGTTCCAGGTGCAGCCGGACGGCCTCCTTTATGAACTCGGAGGGGGTGGCATATCCATGGCGTCTGTCGGTGACCACCTGGTCTATCTCCCGGCGGAGAGCATAGGGGATGGAGAGCGTGGTGTAGTTGGGCATGGTGCTCCCTCATTCGTGTATCTCGCCCGTGTATATCATGTTTCCGGCCACCCGTTCCACCCGCATGATGGCCCTGAGGGCCTCCTCCAGCCGCCGTTCCTGCTCCCCGTCCTCCTCGTCCTCGATGGCCAACTCCAGAAACCCCTTGGCGATGGCCAGGGGCGGCATGAACCAGTGGCCCAGTTCCTCTTTAAGGCGTTCCTCGTCCATCTCCCCTAACTTCACGTTGTACCTCCCGGAGGTCCTCCCGGAGTTCCTCATGGGCATATGTCTCCACCGCCCGGATGCACTCCTGCCACCGCCGATATTTCTCCAGCACCCTCCGTCGGAGGGACTCCGCCCGTTCCGGATGCTGGTGGACGATGTGCCAGGGGGCAGAGGGGGGCGTAACGATGTACCCCCATTCACTCGTACTCAATCCCTCCATACAGGGTAACATGGTCCCCATACAAAACACTACCGCAGTGCTGTCCCCCTCGTGGTGATGTCACCTCTATGGAGGTCTATTTTCCTCCCTGTGTCCCGCCCGATGACATTCCCACAGGTGCATGTGACAAGGATGCCATCACAGACGCTGTTGTCCGTGCTGATACGCTTCTTCCAGCAGTGATGCAGCCTGCCCTTGCCTATCTTCTGGTAGCGGAAGACGTCCCGGCCACACTCTTTGCAACTGACGGTTATCAACGGCGTCTCCACACTAGCAGGGCAATAAAGGCAGCGGCGAGCAGCAGGATGAACTGGAAGCCCGGGATGCCACCGTCTTTGTCTTTTTCGTTGTCCACGGTGACCGTGATGGATGCAATGTCCGAGTAGTCATGGCCATCGTAGGCCCGCACCTGGATATCATAGTCCCCATTGTCCACCATGGCGGTATCCCACGTGTAGGTCCACGATGTGGTGCCATTGACCACAATCCATGAATCCTGTCCAATTTTGAGTTCCACCCGCACCAGGGTGTCATCGCCATCTGGGTCACTGGCTGTTCCCCGAATGGTAAACCTGCCCTTGAGTCGGGTCCCATCAGTGGGAGCAGTAATGGTCACGGTGGGAGGCTGGTTAGCGGGAGTGTTGTTCACGGTGACCGTTATGCTTACAAATGTAGAGCAGTCATCATCATCAAGAACCCAGGCAGAAATGGTATGGTTGCCGTCACTGACACTGGTAGTATCCCAGTTGTAGGTCCAACTGGTGGTTCCGGTTGCCATATGCCAGGTGCCAGCATCAATCTGCACCTTAACGCTTTCTACGGTGCCGTCGCTGTCACTGGCGGTGCCCGAAATCGTCACCGTTCCCGAGACCGTGCTGCCGTCTACGGGGGAGTTAAGGGAGATAGTGGGAAACTCGTTTTCCGGAGGAGGTGGTGCATCTTTTGTGGTGAACAGCCACAGATTGCTGGTGTTGTGAGTACCGTGTTCGTCCCAGACAATCACACGCCAGTAATAAGTGGTGGAGTACTGTAGGGTGCCTGGATTCCATGTTGTCCCTGTCTGGTTACTCGCTCTTTTGGGAGGTGTGGTTGGCGTGCCGAAATAGATGTCATACTGCAGGTCATCTCCGTCAGGGTCCTCGCAATTCCATGATACCGATGTACTGACACTTACGTCCATTATATCGTTCATCGGCGAGGGAGAATGTGGAGCATGGGGTACGGAATTAATAAAGACTTCTCCTGATTGTATGGGTGCGGTTCCATGCTGAAGTGCGGTGTTGGCCATGTCTAGGCTGGTGAGGGTGAGGGTGCTGCTGTCTCCTTTTGTTCCCACTATGGTGAAGTGCAGCAGGATTATTGACCCCGAGGAGCCGTTCGGGATTGCTTCGTCCTTGTAGGCCGTGGCAATGGTGATACTCTTGTTGTTTTCTCCCACCATGTGCTGCCAGTGGCCCGAGGCTGTTAGACTGCCGCTGCTGACACCGGTCAGAGCAACTACAGCGTTATCGTATTCAATGTCGAAGAGTATGGTCTGGATGGGTCCATTCATGGTGTTGGTTATGTTAATGGAGGTGGTAACAGTCTCTTCGTTGATGACAATGACGGTTGGAATCGTCAGGCTATCCGCCATTTGGATAGGGGCGGCGTCAACCGGCGAGATGACTGTTGCAGTTATCACCACGAGTGCGATAACTGCTAGTGATGTTTTCATGGTGTTCACCTCAATAGGCCGATAGGTCCAAGTCTCCCACCGAGGCCTGAAGCATCATGGTGACATCGACGGCATCGGCAGGTATGCCATTGCCATCTAAATCAAAGTCCGCAGCGGTAGGAATGTCGCCCACTGAGGCCTGCATCATCATGGTCACATCAACGGCATCAGCAATGTTACCATTGCCATTGAGGTCACCTAGAAATAGCAAGGTAATAACTCCCCCCTTTACTGGTGCTGTTCCTTCTTGTAATTGCGTGTTAGCAATGTCTACTGCCGTGAGATTTACTTCTATTATCTGGCCAGGTTGTGCTTTAGTGCTGAAGTTAAGGTAAACAATAAAACCTGAGGAGCCATTGGCTATGGCGTTTTCTTTGATAGATGTAACGATGGTTACACTTCTGTTATTGGAACCGAGCATATGTATCCAGCCATCCTCTACAGCCGTCAGCGTCCCAGGTTGTATGCTAACCAAGTTAACGGCACTACCATATGTGACATCGAAGCACATCGTTTGGATAGGGCCGTTCTGAGAAGTATCGATGTTTACTGGAACCAAGACATGTCTACCGGCCACAATTGCGGCGTTTCCTATCTGTATCTCCTCTGCCATCTGCAATTTACTGGTTTCAGTAAGAGGTGCGTAATCGCCTGGGCCATGCGGAATATTGGTGTCTCCTAATCCATCACCGTCAATATCCAGTCCTGTATAGTCGCTCCAGTAGTTGCCACCTAGGTAGGTTCCACTAATGATGTTGACACCCGGTGTTTTGCTGATATTCCATATGTTGTTATCCTCATCGAAGCAGCGAGAATGACTGAAATAGTTATTGTAAATGAGATTATTTTCTGTTGTATCTGTGGCACACACCCCGAAATTTGTGTTATTGACATACCAGTTGTGTGAAATGGTATTATTATTTCCACTCCAGAGTGCTGTACCATTGAATACATTGGATATATGATTGTATGTTATGACATTGTCATTTGAATAACAGAGAATTGCATAGGTGCATCCCGTTTGATTATGAATGGTATTATATGAGATTGTGTTGTAATCGCCGTCGAGGACTATTGCGGACCATCCTCCAGATATAGTGTTGTTGGTGATAGTGTTGCTGCTGGAACGCGTTAGACTGATGCCAACATAGTTGGTGTTTATACTGCATCCTGATATTTTATTGGACTGCCCACCACCACCCCACCCACCAGGGACTATTTTTACCCCCGCGTCTGTATTATAGAATATACTGCAATTTGTTATCTCGATATAAGCAGTATCGTGGAGGTATATTCCATCGCTATTGTTGAAAATCGTGCAATTTTTGATATAGGAAAAGGTATCGTGACCCCACCAACTTAAAAAGAAAGAAATTCCATAGCCTGAGTTGTTGTAAATGGAGCAGTTTTCTATAGTTATATATCGGTTGCAATGGGATACAATCCCTGCTTCTAGGGAATATGAGCCATAAATATTTTCAATATTACAATAGCTTATAGTCACGTGTTGCGTTCCGTTTTCTAGGTATACGCCAGCTGAAGCATTTCTAACTGTGAATCCACTAACATTTACCCAACTTATCGGGTAATAACCTATCTGGACAACGGCGTTTCTATTGGGGGTACCATTTCCTTCTGCATCAATAATCGTCCCGTTTCGGTCCTCACCTACTAAATCAACTGTCTTGTTAATAACCACATTCTCAAAGTACGCACCACTGTACACAAAAACGGTGTCGCCAGGACTGGCCGCATCAATAGCCGCCTGGATGCTGCTGTAGTTGCCGGGCCCTGTGCCGCCCACATATAGGGTGGTGCCACTGCCTCCAGCCGCCTCCGCCTCCAGAACACTAAATTCATTATTCGATGCTAAAAATGCGAGTGATGCCGCTGCCAGGCAGACGGCCATCACCACAACCATGGTCCT
>OMKS01004784.1_pt1 | contig 10036 bp, 3 predicted proteins | sample 1674721 | NCBI WGS metagenome assembly OMKS01 (sample SAMN06264996, study PRJEB25208) | sediment metagenome | isolation source: hot spring sediment | place: USA: California | collected 2014-09-02 | reverse complement strand
AGAGACAGCGGTGGGCGACGGCATGTACCTGTGGACCCTGATTTCCGAGGCCGCCGAGGTCTACAACAACACAATACACGTGGTCGAGGGCGGCTGCATCCGGCTCGGCGGCTTCCCATACATCAAGTCATACAACAACATCTTCATAGCCACCGGCGAGAACAGTTACGTGTACAACGTCCCCGGCCCCCAGTCGCTCGAGAGCGACTACAACTGCTTTGTGCTCCGCCGGCAGTACGGGCTGACCGACCCGGACCATCCGAAAGGGTACAGCGAACCGGCAAAACTCGCACGGGCAAGCGGCGTTTCCTATGACACGCTCGACCACTGGAACAATGACCCCGCCGACCCGGAACAACCGGGCAGCGGACTGGATTTGCACAGCATTTCGGCAGAGCCGAGATTCGTCAACGAGATAGGGACTTACGACTATTACGACTACCATCTGATGAGCAAGACCGGCACGTACGAAGCAAGAAGCGGCAGTTGGATTGCATACGGCGCCCACAGCCACTGCATCGATGCGGGTCGTCCTTCCGACGCGTATGGTGCCGAGCCGTATCCCAACGGCCATCGGATAAACATAGGCGCCTTTGGCGGCACACCGGAAGCGTCGATGTCGTCGGAAGCAGCCGAACCGGGCCCGTGGGTGGAAACGTACGGCCCGAGAATCACGAACCAGCCGCGTCCGGACATCTTCGCCGTCTGCAAGGCTGGCACGGTACTGGACACCGGCGCTTCGAATATCACACTGCGCGATGCGGCAGGCGACTTCGTCACGGGCGACTTCACCATCAGCACGCTGCCGGACAATCGCCCGCGGCTTTCATTCGTTCCGGCGGCAGTGCTGGCCGAAGGAAACTACAACGTAACACTCAACGCGGGGGACGGAGCGTACGTTTCGCATCTCGAGTGGTCGCTGCTGGTGGATTTGACGGCGCCGGTTTTGGGAGAGCCGGTATCGCCGGCGGCTATTACGAATGACCGGACGTTGCGGCTCCGAGTGCCGGCGACTGAGACCGGCTCCGGAATCGACGGCTTCGCGCTGCGCGACCCGTTGCAGCAGTACGTGGTGCTCGAAGGTTTGTTGGGAACGGTCAAGACCCGCGCTTTTGCAGGCACTGATTTCATCGGCGCGGTTGCGGATGACGCCCTGCTGTCGGACGGCCTGTATACATATACATACACGTGCCCGGACGTTGCCGGCAACCAGTCTCTCCCCGGAACGACAGTCGTCCGTCTCGACACCTGGGCGCCTCTCGTCACCGGCCTTTCGGACGGCTCGTCCACGTTGAACAACGTGGTGGTTTCCGACGGAGTGGACGGTGCAGGTCTCAAAGTCGTCAAGGTTACGCTCGATGGGGCCACGGTCCTTCGCCAGGAATTTACCGCGGAAGACCCGGTGCGGTCTTACACCGTCAACTACACGCCGCAGGGACTCGCCGCCGGCGACCACGTCTACACGGTCTACGCGTGGGACCTGGCGGGCAACTATGTCCGTGCAGTTCAGACTTTCGGCGTCGTGGTCGCGCCCGAAGCCAGGGTGCAGTTCCGGCCGACGGACGGACGGAGCGTCGCCGTGCTGAATGCCGACGACCCGGTGGAAATACAAGTGCTCATTACCGGCCTCGAAGGCTTGACGGAGGCGGACTTTTCCCTGAGTTTCTCGCGCCTCCTCGGTGGCGGCGAGACCGAGCCGATTCCAGGAATACCGGCGGGCAACTGGCAGGGGATTGGCAAGTCGTACTACACCTGTTCGCTTAGCGTATCCGCAGGAACGCTTCTCAATCAGGGGGCCACTGCCGAGGTAGTGATGGACGCGGTTGTGAAAGGTTCGGCCTTTCAAAGCCGCTTCACGCTGTCGATAGTTGACCCCGCAGCCGGCCAGGACATAAACAACGAGCCTACCGGCGCCGTGACGGTGGGCACGATGTTGCCCTCCAACAGCAAAGGGCCGCTGAAACCGCCGCTGAACAACAAGCGTTATACGAACGAAACCGACCTGACGCTCGAATTCGACGTCTCCGGCGCTGAGCAGGTGTGGATCGACGCAGGCGGTTCGATAACCGAGGTGCCCGAGATAACCCCTCGGATAGTGGTTCAAGTTGCGCTTCCGAACGAAGGCGACAATGTGGTTACCGTGCACGCTGCGCGCGACGGCGGCGCAGTCGAGTCCACCAACAGCATGGTTGTCGTGCTGGATACCGTACCGCCTCAAATCACGCTTGTCGCGCCGGATGCCTCCACCACCAAACTGCTCGGGTACATGCTGTTCAGCAAATGGCTTGGCGCAGAGGAAGACCTGTGGGCGGAACGGCAGGTCTGGAAGGATGGGACCGATTTCCAGATTTCCGCAGTTGATGAGAATGTCCTTCAGCGGGTATCGCTGTGCACCAACTCCGGCGACATCTCCAGCATGGCTGAAGGAGACAAGCGCCTTGATAGCCGGTATCCCTTCCCGCGCTATTCCGAACATCCGGACTATGCCGACTGGCCGTCCAGCATAGAGCCGCGGCAGAGCATCGACGCCGACCTTGCGATCGTTGACGAGCCGCAGGACTTCACGTTCGAAGCGCCGTCTACACCCACTGAAGACCTCGACAAAATAAGCATCATCGCCGTCAAGGCGGAAGACTATGCCGGGAACGTCGGCTACTCCGAGCCCATCTTCGCACGCGCCGACCTCAAGAAACCAGAGCCGATCGAAGACCCGGACGCCCAGCAACCGACATACTACGTCTCCTGGCGGGACTGGGAGCCGGTGCTTCAGTTCAACGCCACTGACAACAAGGAAGACAACCCGGATGTTCCGCGTGAGCAGCGCAAAGTGGAAGGATGCGGCCTCTATAAGGTCACCATCCAGCACCCGTCGCTTACCGATAAGACGCTCGAATGCCGGCGGCTCTACATGGGCGAGGACAACTGGGTCATCGAGATTCTGCCGCTTCCGCCGTTTCCGGAAACAAGCGCTCCCGAAGAGGCGCCTGCCGTCACCTACAGGCTCGAAGACTATGCCGGAAACGTGAAAGAAGGCACGCTCGCCGTACCGCCGGCGCGCGGATACGGCAAGCCATGTGTGGGAAGCGTGCATACCAGCAACTACACGCTCTACAACAAAAGGGTTGATAACGGTAATTGGTGGTACGAGGAAGGCGGTACGAGTTCCGAGACTCACTGCGCCGACGGTTATTACATTGCCTGGCAGGATATGACCGGCTACATCGACAATTATGAATTCAACGGCAGCGCTTATGAAGACCCGCCCGGCATACCTCTCCATGAAGGTGGCTGGTTGGATGGTGAATGGATGCCGCCGGAATATGGCGACTGGTCGCACCTGTTCGGTGCGTACTGGTCACCGGGCGGTCTGGGCGTCAGCCTGCCCGGCGATGACGTGGATTTGGACTACGATGAGGAGGCGGGCTATACCCTCGTCAGCGGCGAAGTGAACTCCGTGCTCCTCAGCCCGCGCGTGTATATCAGTGCGCCTATCGGCATTCCGTGCTACGTGGCTGAAGGCGAAGAGCCGCCACTCCAGGAGACATACTTCCCGGCGCTCTTGAAGCCGCGCGAGGTTTACGCAAGCGGCCGTTTCGACGCCGAAGCGCTTGACCGCGACCCGCAAACCGCCAGGATGAAAAGCGAAGACGCGGAGATTTCAAAGGACGGCGACAAGGTGACTGCCCGCTTCAAGGCGCCTGAGAACGCCCAGCCGGGACTATGGCCGGTCACGATGACGTTCAACGCCAAAGCGGGCGACTGGGACGGCGCGGATATCGCCGCCGCAGGCGTCGCCGACTTCGCCGCCAAGGGCAACCTGACCATCGTTGAGCCGAACGTGCTTCTCGCGGGACAAGTGCAGAAGGTCAAACTGCGCGGCTGGTTTGTCAATGGTTGGGACGGGAAGCAGGAGATACGCTTCTCCGCCGAGAACTTCCAGTTCGGTGACGGAGACGGGATTACAGTACTCTCGCAGGATGCCTTCGGCAACGACCTGCGCCCGCGTCTCGTCATGGACGACCCCTTCAACCACCGTAACGTGCATGCCGTCGAGATGTGGATAGCCATCAACCGCGATGTTCCAGCAGGATTTTGCGATCTCTACGTATCAGACCAGAATGACGAGTTGAGCACGGTGGAGACGCTCACGGTTGTCAAGAATGCGGTGGCCGTCATTGTAGCAGATGTGGTTGGGGCGTGTAGATTCGGTTCCGTCCATAGAGGCTCCGCTATACCCTTACTCGCAGATTACCAACTGATGCTCAATGCGACACACCTGTTGATTCCTGAAGACTGCAGGATTGACGCAGGAGAATTTCGGAACTATGCTGTCATTCAGGTGGACAAGGGGAAGTTGCCTGAGTTCATGTTGAAAGACGAAAATGGCGTGCCGTGCACACAGGTTCGCAGCGACATGTTTGAGAAAGAGCCTGCACTCGTAGCCTTGCTGTATCTCATCAATCTCATCAGGTCATGGGGCGGCTTGCCGGAAATTACGCCCGACGAGATGTATCGTGATTTCATGGATGCTTTCAAGATACCATCTGACGAAGCAGAAAAAGGGATATGGTGGATTGCAGGGGCATATTCAACCGAGGGCAGACAACCCGCAATCTTGTTTTACGACAAACTCACCGGGAAGAGAATAGCAGGAGCAGCCCCAATCAAGATACTGGTCGAGGTGCCCATCAAGATTATCCCGGTTCAGAGTACTGTCCGCAGATTCGAGAAGTTCGAGGCCGAGCTTATTCTCGACAATGATTATTTCCACCATCTCGGCACCGCTGGCAAGGGCATGACCCAGCAAGACCGCTTTGATGCGTATGATGCAGACGGTGACGGGGAGAAGATCATTGTGGATGCTCGATTCCGCCTGATGAGCGGCGGCGAGCCTGATGAAGTTGTCACTATCGGTGACCAAGTGCAGGTCTATGGTGTACCGTGCTTCTGTATGAAGGAAGAATCGAACACACCGTTCAAGTGGAAGGTGCGCTTCTCGCCGCCGCACGAGACGACCGGCACCCAATACTGGGAACTCAGCGTCCGCGCAGAGGTTTGGCACAACGCCCAGCCAGACCAAACGCAAAACTATGATGAACTCAACAATGCAGATGGTCACTACTACCATCGGTACGGTTACAACGAGTTCGGGGGGAACGGGCACAGCGCGGCGGCGAGGTTCTACACGGAGACCGACCCGCTTACTGGTGCACCGTACGAGGACAGCCTCCCGGTTCCGAGATTGAAATTCAGGTGTGATGTGGGCCAGAAAGCAGGACCGATACGTACTGCAAAAGCAGGTGAGAATTCCAGATACCTCTACCACTTGCGCCCTGAGGCTGGCAATTACAATGCGAAACCATTCTTTGCGTTGGCGATGGCCAAGCCGTGGGATAGACAATACAGTTACCCGTCCTACGCCAGTGGATGGGAGGGCATGGACATTGTCGACCGGAGCCAGCTCTGCGCGCAACTCAAGTCTGCAGGTCTGAACTTCAATTATGTGTGGTTCGCACCTTGGGAATGTCAGCTCGTACACAACAGGGCGCGTAGCGAGTTCTGGTATGAAAACAATGTACGTAGAAACGTGAATGGCGAGACACTCGTCCCTGTGGACGAGTGGACTGGTTACGGTTACTATGACCAGGGCCGGGCCGCGCGGATGGACGAGACCATCAGGTTGCACGAAGCGAATGATATCTATGTCGCGCTGTCGGTCTGGCCGCACCAATCATTGCAGCACGGCGAGTATGTCGCTGGTCAGTATCAAGGACACCCGTGGCGTGAGACAGGCTGGCGAAGCAAGGAACGTGACGAAGAAGAGAACGGCTTTTCCTCGCTTGACTCGGATATAGACAACTTCTTTGCAGCCGCAGATGACACCGCAAGTGTGGGTTGGCTGTGGCAGCAGAATCTATACCGCTACATAGTGGCCCGATGGGGCTATTCTCGCGCGATAGCAGTGTGGGTGATTATAGATGAACTTGAAGGGGTGGGGAATACTACCACTTACTGGTGGAACAACAATGGAACTACCTACACATGGCACGACGAGATTGTAAAGTCATTCCGAGGTTTCGACTGGTTAAGCAGACCCATGACGACCTCTACGACTTTTTGGAACTATGATGTCGATCCTTACAAGGAGAGCGAAGAACCGGGACACGGGGATTGGGTCGGTCATGTCCAGACGGTCGATTTACTCTCTCATCATGCCTACCACAAAGTGTACTTCTGGAAGAACGGCGCACTGCGCAATGGCCAGACCAACGATTATGGGTGGAGTCAATACGCGCCTTATCTCAACCTCAACAACGTTGGGGATCCTCTCGAACAGTATCAGGCACCAATATGGTATCACCTGTGCGGCAGGATGTACCGATGGGTGGAGAACACTTCTGCAAGGAACACACCTTGGCTTGTGACCGAGTATGGACTGTTCGAACGCCGGCTCCCGTCCCAGATCGACTCCCCCGAATTCCAGAGGCGCTTGGCGCGATCATATCTGCACTTTGCGGTGTGGTCGGCGTTTTCGACGGGACATATGGGCACGCCGCTGAAATGGTGCGACGGGCTAAACTACGGGGAGATGCTGCCGCGTGGGACAGGTCCGTTCAGGTCCGACAAGTACCCAGACCTTACTGTAGAGATGGCCCCATTGCGGGATCTCCTCTCGCAGGTCGATATCGGCCAGCTCGCGACGATATCTGCGTTTTCGGTAACGCAACCGGGCGGTGCCCCAAGCACCGTCAGGTGTTGGGGACTGAAATCCGGTACGAAGGCTATACTGTGGTTGTTCGACGATGATTTTGACCAGACTCAGGGGCCGACATGGGGCCAGTCAGCTCGAACGTATGCTGATGCACAAGCGGCAAGCAAACAAAATCACGTGGTTCATGTCGCTGGCCTCGTTGGCGGCAGGGCATATACGGTGCGTTGGTACAATACATGGGATGGCGGTCCCACCTACAGAACCGAAACCCTTACGGCGAGTGGCGCAGGGGAGATAGATATCCCGGTTGGCACACTGGCCACAACAGCACGAGCTGCCGCAGAAGCATGGGATGGGGCCGATGCGGTCCTGATTGTTGAGCAAGTGGAAGGTTGACAGTGAGGAGGAGATCGTGCGTTTTCATAGCTTTGTAACGACCGTGCTCTTTCTGGCACAATCAGTGGTATGTCACGTCTCAATCGCTGAAGAAATGGAAATGCCCCAAACGGAAAGGGCAGCAATAATTGAATGGGAATGGATCCGAGACAGATTGGAAAAGGGAGGGAAAGCACCGCCTGATGCCTTGGTTGCTCACACTGTACCTCTATTGCGTTTTCTGGATTCCGATAATCCGGTCATCCGGAAGACGGCAACCGACGCATTCCGAACGCTCGCACAGATGGATGCCGCCATACGGTTGGACGAATGCATACCCTACCTCGCCTCCGAACGTCCCGTCAAGGAACGTGTCTCATTGTTGATATTGTGCCTTGAGCAAATCGGCGAGACAGGAGAGCATTATTCGGGCAAAGGAACAGGCGAGAAGGTTAAGGCCATAGCACGGGAAGTCATTGACGCTGATATATGTCCGCCGCATTTTGATCTTCTTGCCGTGGTACTCGCAGCCAGGAACAACGTTTGGAAAAGGAGCAGGGGAAAAGCGGGAGTGAACATAACCGAAAGCGTCACGGAAACAAAGAGACCCGTCATCGCAAGAAGGCTTCTGCGGGTGATGGAATTGGCCGACGTGTTGTATAAATACCAGACCATCGGCCTCCGTCATATGAAAGAAAGGAACGTGAAACGCGGGATCTTCGAGGCTATCTTGGGCCTCGGCGAGCAACAGGTCGGCCAGGTAGTCGAGGACTGGTATCGTTCCGAGCCGGACCCCGCACTGCGTGCGATAGTGGTAGACGAAAGTCTGTCGTGGTGGAAGGATGCGACTTGGGTGTCGCGCAGAAATGCGATTCTGGAAATAGCCGCCAAGGACTGGGACGAGGAGATCGCCACAAAGGCAAAAGCGCTGGTCCTGCAGAACCTATGAAAGCCGTGCCTTCCCAAGGCGATGACCGAAGGGATGATAAAGCCCAAGAATGATTGGCTTATCTTGTGGGATAAACCTATATTTCCCAGATAGACCCGACCACTAGGGCTATCAGCATTGAATAGTCTCCCCCCCGCTAGTTTTGTCAAGTATTTTCCACAGATTGACCGCTTCTTTGCCTTTTATGGGGACGGGCGCTCTTCCGAACGCCCGTTGCGCATGACAGACCACAATTTTTCGGCTTAAGGGGGTAGTAACCGTTCACGGCCTCACGGCCCGGAAGAACCACTACAGTCTTCCCGCCAGCCGCACGAAAATATAGTACATGGGCACGCCGGGTTATCAAGAACTTTCTAGGGCGGAGTTGCTGGCGCTGGTGGAGGCGCAAGAGCGCCGCATCGTCCAATTGGAGCAGCGCATCGCGGCACTGGAAGCGGAACTGGCCCGCGCCCGCAAGGACTCGTCGAACTCGTCGAAGCCGCCGTCTTCAGACCTTGTCAAGCCGAAGGCATCCTGCAACAGCAGGTACATCCCGTCGAATATGGTGAAGAAGCCCTGGGAAAGCCGGAACTCCCTCCCATTCGCTACGAATTCTTCGCCTGGTACAAGGATAAGTTCACACCCGAAGGCGAAGTAGCCAAGTCGAACACCGTTACATTCACTGTTGCCCCCAAGAACTTGGCACGATTGAAAACCGTCTACTACGTCTACCGATTGGATGTAGAGACCGGAGGGATAATCAGGCGGCCGCTGAACGAACGCCATCGCTACGCCCTTTACCTCCTCCCGCAAGAAAAGGAACTGGTGTACTGGTACAAGGGTTTCGGACTGGTTCGCCTCGGAACCATAGTGGATCTCGATGAAGCCGGTATCACCCTCGGAAACAAGTTTGGCCAAGGTGGCTGTCGCGATGTCCATCTGCTATGGAAGAAAGCAGAGGATACGTACATTCACGCGGTCACCGAGAAAGGGTTCCCCAGCAAGATGACCCAAGAGACCATTTCCGCTAGGAAGGCCAGGCTCAAGGAAGACGATATGGGCAACATCTCCGTCGAAATTGTTGAGGAAGCCGAGAAGGGCGTTGCGCTTCCGAAAGAAGCGGATGAAGCCACATCAGAGCCAAAGCCAGCCCAGTAGTGACGCCGGCCTGCGGGCGCTGTGGATTCGCGAACCCGACTACTGGTCGCTCTGGGATACACCCGAAATACCCGAATGGCTGCGTTACTTCTACGAGGCGACCGCCTGGGGCTCCGGCCGCGGCCAACTCTTCCCGGCCCGTCTCCCCGTCCTCGACGTCTACCCCGACATTCTCCTTGCCGGTGAAACCAATACCTTTTACGTAAGGGGCTGGTTCCCGAAGTCCGACGGCACCTGGCTCACTGACGGCGAAACCGCCCAGGTAACGCTTGAAGGCATCGGTACGTTCGAGGGCGTCGTCGTTTCTGACGACCCGTTCAATGCGACGTGCGTGAAGGCGCTAAAGGCTGAGGTGGAGGTGCCGCTGGAAACGGCTGTGGGTCTCCGTGAGGTCACAGTTGCTTACGACACTGTTTCCTTCACCCTCTATGATGCCGTACACGTGGTCCGCTTCAGGGTGGGCGGTTATACATGGGAATACGGCTCGCCGCTCGGCATTCTGACGTAACCGCCAGCGTTTTCATTTCGTACTAACTCGCGAGACAGAAAGCCGTCAATCCGGCGCGATGTAGTACGAAAGGAAAGGTCGATTTGCCCTGCAAAAACGCGATGTAGTACGAAAGGAATGTTGATATCAAAGGACTTAGCGCGAGTTAGTACGAAAGGAAGAATTTCGACGCGATGTAGTACGAAAGGAAAGGTGCCGAGGACTGATCTAAGAGCCTTGGGGCGGCTTGCCGAATTACTCTAACTCCTATGCGCACAAGGGCTTCCAGTGGTCGAAGTGGACTGCGAGTATGATGTGTGCTATTATCCTTTCGGATTGTTTCGTGTCGCCCCGACCATCAAAAAGGAAAATCCCG
>OMKS01004783.1_pt1 | contig 10041 bp, 12 predicted proteins | sample 1674721 | NCBI WGS metagenome assembly OMKS01 (sample SAMN06264996, study PRJEB25208) | sediment metagenome | isolation source: hot spring sediment | place: USA: California | collected 2014-09-02 | reverse complement strand
CGAGATCTAGTACGGTCTCGTGGGCTCGGAGATGTGTATAAGAGACAGGCTTGTTCCACACTTTGCCTTCCGGGATGCGGTCTAAGATCTGTCGAACAATACGAATGCTCTCTTCTACCTCTTTTCGTCGTACCATCAGGCGGGCATAGGCGTCACCTTCGGTCCTGGTGGGTATATCGAACTCGAGTTTCGAATAGATCTCATAGGGGTCGTCTTTGCGGACGTCTATCGGGAGTCCGGTGGCTCGGATATTTGGTCCGGTGGCACCCCAGGGCAGCGCCTGTTCGCGGGGCAGGATTCCCTGACCCCGAGCCCGTTTGATGAGAATCGGATTGTGAAAAAAGAGGTCATCGTAGTCCGGCAAGCGACTTTCGATGTAGTCCATCACTTCGCGGACCCGGGTCTTGAAGCCGGCAGGAAAATCCCGTCGTACCCCCCCCGGCATCTGGAAAATATGATAGACCCGACCTCCGGTGAGCTCTTCAAAAAGATCCAGTATTCGGTCTCTGTCCGCGGTGGTCCAGTTCGGCATGGTGTAGAGGCCGATGGTTCCGCCGTGCCCGCCGAAGGTAAAGAGGTGCGAGGCGATGCGCGAAAGTTCGAGCACCAAGGTGCGGATCCATTTGGCCCGTTCCGGCACCTCAATACCGCTGATCTCCTCCACCGCCCGGGCATAGTTCGCTTCGTTTGGATCAGGGTCAGGCACGCAGATCCGACAGACGATGGCGATGTTCTGTATAAAAAGCCGCTCTTCCATCAGTTTTTCAAAACCGCGATGAAGGTAGCCCGCTTCAGTTTTTGCCTTTACTACGGTATCGCCTTCTACCCACAATTTGACGGCGAAGTTTCCTTCGACTCCGGGGTGGTTCGGTCCGATGAAAAGGTTGTATTGCCTGCGCTCACCATCCTCGTGGTGTTCGGTGTTCACTAATTCCATATTACTCATCTTGGCCTCCGCTGCTGTGCTGTTGCATCTCCGTGAGCCACTGGGGTTCGTAGTCTTTGTAATGGTAGAACCTGTGTGCAAAGTCACGGGACACGAAATCCTTCCGCATGGGGGGCGGTCCCTTCCACTCCGTCAGGATGTAGCGTTCGAGGTCCTCATTGCCTTCAAAGACCACTCCGAACATTTCGTGGATATCCCTCTCGAAGAATTTGGCCGGCTGCCACAGGTCGGTAATGGTCTCGAAATGAGGGTTTTCCCGGTCGATGCGGATTTTTGCATCCACCAGAACGTTCAGCTCGTAGCTCCAAAAGTGGTAGACCAGTTCATACTCACCGTCATCTATCCAGTCCACGCAGCTAATAGCCGAGAGGTGTTGGAAATTCAATTTTTTCTGTATCCGTACCGCAAACTCATACAAACGGCCTGCGGGCAGCAGGACCTCAATCCTGCGCTCTCGTTTGATACGGGCCTGAGATTCGGGGAACTCCTTCTGGAACTGTTGCATTAATTCAACTTCATTTATCATTTCAGCCCCCTATATTCCGAATTTGACCTTGTCGTCTTTGATATCGACGTAGGTGTTGATCTCTCCAAAAACATGCTCCTGGTTCTTCTTGTAGAAATCGTAGTTGTCGTAGTAGTCCTGCCAGGAATTGGCTTCGCCGCGACCGATGCGGTCGATGAGCTCGGTGAACGAACTGATAATCGCCTCGGGTCGGGGCATACAGCCCGCAATGTAGAGCTCCACCGGCAGATACTGGTCGAGACTCTTGATGGTTGCGTAGGAGTTCCAATACATGCCGCCGTTGATGGTACAGGAACCGAACCCGATCACATATTTTGGGGCCTGCATCTGCTCGTAGGTGAGAATGACACGCTGCAGAGTTTTTACCGAGAGGTACCCTGTAATCAGCAGGATATCCGCCTGTCTGGGGGTCACCATGGCCGAAATTCCGAATCTCTCCATATCATAGCGGGAGGTCATCGTCGGGGGCAGTTCGATCGCCCCGCAGCCGGTACAGTAGTGCAGCATCCAGAGAGACCGTTTGGTCAATTTATCCAAGACTATATCCCAGGCCTTACGCTGGGTCAGTTTTTCACTCATCTCCGGCTCCTTTATTAGAGAATGATAATGAGTACCCCGATTACCGCCAGGACAAGAGGTACTTTCCACATAAAGCGAACAGCATCGTCCACCCGAAAACGGCCGAACAGGGCGTTCACGCTCAAAATTAATGTCATCAGGACAAAGAGTTTCACCAGATAGCTCGCCCAGTTTGCGGCGCCGCCTAGAAAAAGGTTGATGTATATGGTCAGCTCGATGACAACATTGAGGGCATGCTGGATCATCATCATGCCGAGGTATTTGCCGCCCATTTCGGTCATCGGTCCGGTGGCGATTTCGTGGGGGGCCACCATCACCTCAAAGGGTTTTTCTCCCATCATGCCGTGGAGGGCGATCAGTGCTGCCACTCCGAGAAAGGGGTTGGTCATCAGCCCCCAGCCGAAGATCCCCTCAGCCTGCTGCAGCGCAATTATTTCGGAAAAGTTGGTGGTACCGGCGAGGATAGCCATACCGATAAAGGTGAGGGCAAAGGGGATATCGTACCCCGCGAGCATCTGCAAGGCTCGGGAAATACCGATACTTCCGTTGGGGTTGGCGGTTTCTCCTACTCCCAAGGCCATCCCGAGGGAGGGTATCAGCAGGATGTACATCACTACCAGAAAGTCCCCGTAGCCGGAGAAGAAGTCGAAACCCGGTACCGGAATGAAGTAGAGAGTCAGAAGGGTCCCGCCCAGGAGCATTACCAGAGCAGTATCGTGCATCCATCCGTGGGAGATATTGGTCCGTTTCGACATCAGTTTGAGGATATCGTAGAAGACCTGCTGTATCGGAGGTCCATAACGTCGCTGTACCCGGGCGTTGAATTTGCGCCCATAACCGAGCAAGATTACCCCGATCGCAAAGGCAATGATCGGGTAAAAGATTATCCAGAGAACCGTACTCATATCAGCTCCTTCAAAAAGAGGCTTGTCACAACCAGGGCCGCCATGATGTACATGGCGTAGGTTGCCAAATTACCCGTATAGATCCGCCGAAGGTAGTCCCCGGCTGCTTCGACCAGGCTGCCGACGGCGACTTCGGTGCGGGCGATGACTTTTTTCTTCATCGGGTTGAAGATGTGTTCGAATCCCGTGTAGAAGTTATAGTTGAAATTGTATGGGATGGACTCATCCAGAAAATGACCGGCAGCATAGTTCTGATATTGCGACACATGCCGTCGTTTATGTCCGAGGAGAAAGACGATCCACGCCAGCAGCAGGCCGCCTATGAACACCGTAGTGATCACAAGCATGTCGAGGGTACCCGCCGCCGGATCGACACCGGTCATGGTATAGGGCACCGGAGCAAGACCGAAAGAGCTCTGTATCTCGGCAATCAAAGACAAGATCGGTCCAGGGAAGACTCCCGTGGCGAACACCGCCAGCATCAGCACCCAGATGGGAAGTTGCATCAGGAAGGGTACTTCCTTGATTTCGTTGTATTCGGGTTGCAGCTGCCCGAGAAAGATATTGTGAATCAGTTTGTAGACCGAAAGGATGGTCCCCAGGGTACCTATAATGGCGCTGATAGCCAAGAAAGGGTAGCCTTCCGTGATAAGCGCCTTGTAGATGAACCATTTAGATACAAATCCGTTCATAGGTGGAATACCAGCAAGACCGATGATTCCGAATAAAAGTCCCAGAAAGGCAACCGGTTGTCGTTTGATCAAACCACCCAGCTTGTTGAGGTTGCTAGTTCCGGTTCGGTATTCAACCGCTGCGATACTGAAGAGGATCAGAGTTACATAAGTCATATAGTTGAAAATGTGAAAGATTCCTCCGGCGATACCAAGAGCGTTGGCTGAAAAGATACCCAATATCATGTAGCCGCCCTGTCCAATCCCGTGCCAGGTGACGAGCCTCTTGGCGTCGTGCTGAAATAGAGCTGTAAAGGTGGGGATAATGATAGTCAGGGCTCCGAATATACTGACAATGTAGCGAAGATTTATCACGCCGATCAGCTGGAAACGGTCGGCCAGCTCGTGCCCGACAAACCCAAATAACAGCAAGATCAATCCATAGATCCCCATACGCGTCGAAATACCGGAAAGATAACTGGTCAGGGAGGTGAAGGTGGAGGCGTAAGATTCCGGCAACCATGCGTGCAAAGGAAACATAGCCGACTCGACCGCAAAACCTACCGTCATCAGTAAAACAACCAAAAGCATCATCCCCTCGGGCATGTGGGGAAAAGCCGCCGCCACTTCACGGAAGGAGAAACTGCCGGTCCACGCGTGGATCAGGGCTATACCCAGGAAAAGCAGCATCGATGATGAAACCGCATATACCACGTATTTCTTGGCAGGGGAGAAACTCTCCCCGCCGGTCTGCTGCATGAGAAAGAAGGTTCCCCAAGTCATCAGTTCCCACAGCAGGAAAAAGGTGAGAAGGTCCGCGGCAAAGACCACTCCCAGCATCCCAAAGGTTTTGAGAAACAGCCACAGGTAGTAAGCTTGGGTGCAGGCTTTTCCCCTCAAGGACTCAAGAGAGAAGATCACCGTCAGCAGGGTGATCGAGGTGATCATCAGAGTGAAGTAAAAAGCCAAAGGACTCACCGCAAAACTCATCGCCTGCCCGAAAACCACCACCGGTAGAACCAGCGTCTCCCCGATCGTCCCGTACAACTGCAAATTAAGCGCCAGCATGGCCGCGAAGACCAGAAAACTTACAATCATCTGCAATGACTGCAGTCGGTACAATATGATGTTCAAAACCACTCCTGCCACACTCAGCAAGAGCATCAATGCTACAGGTTCGGTAAGCATGTATCCTCCTTATGCCAGAACACTGACAAGCCGTGCAAATAAATCCTGCACGGCGGCATCGGCTAAACCGGTAATGCTGCCCAACAGCAGCACCCCGCCGGTCAAAAATAGCGCAAAGGCGAGTACCGGCAGCATGGCTGCTATCGGTGCCTCTATACTGCTTTCGGCGCCGGCGCCTCTCTCAGACCTTGCGGCGGTCACCGCTTTCGCAGGCTCACGCTGGTAGAAATGCTGCAGGACTCTGATGAAATAAGCTGCCTCCACGACCGTCCCCAAAAGCACAAGACCGGTCAAGACTGTCGCGCCGGTGGAACCGCTGCTCACTGCGGCCATTACGATGCTGAATTTGCTGAAGAAGCCGAACAGGGGCGGGACGCCCACAAGCGACAGTACTGCCAGAAAAAAGACGAAGCCGCTCACCGGCATCCTCCGGGCAATCCCACGATAGTCGGCAATCTGGTAGGAGCCGGTCCGGATGATCATGTAGCCGGAGACTAGAAAGAGCGCCGACTTGGCGGCGGCATGGTTGATAATCTGAAGGAAGGCCGCCCGCGTAGCGGCTTCCGTACCGAGGGACAGGGCGAAGAGAATGAGTCCCACCTGACCGATACTCGAATAGGCCAGCATTCTTTTGATGTTCTCCTGTCGATACGCGGCGAACTCACCGATCAGGAGGCTCACTACCCCGACCACCGCCAGCAGCCAAAAGAGGGCCGCAAAGGCGAAGAGGCTGAAAACTATTTTAATCAACACCACCAAAGCCACCTCGATCACGAAGCCGGAGAGCATCGCGCTGATGGACGAGGGGGCCGAAGAGTGGGCATCCGGCAGCCAGCTGTTGAGCGGGAAAATAGCCGCTTCAACTCCGATACCGATGGTAAAAAAGGCCGCCGCCGCGATCCGGGTTGAGGGTGGCAGCTCACCGACGCGGGCCGCGATATCGGCGATATTCAGAGTCCCAAGTCCACGGTAGAGAATCGCGATTGAAATCAGCAGAAAGAGCGAGCCGATCGAGCCGAGGAGCAAGTATTTGATGGATGCTTCCAGGGAGTGTTCGTTTCTCTGATAGGCCACCAAAATATAGGAAGAGATACAGAGTATTTCGAAAAAAACAAAAAGGTTGAAAATATCGCCGGTCATGACCATTCCGAGAGATCCGACAATCAGCAGCAGGAAGAGGCCCGAGTACATTCCCTTCCGCTCGTCGCTGATATAAGAAAAACTATACATCGAAACCAAAAGACTGGTCACAAGGATGATCAAGCTCAACATGAGACCGAGTGGGCCTATAAGCAGGTTGATGCCGATCGGTGCTTTGGTTCCAGCTATCACCACCTCAATGGGTGCCTGCATTACCTCCGGCAGGAGAGTGAAGGCCATGCCGGTGGTCAAGGCGATTGCCAAAAAGGAGAGCCCCGCTGAAAACTTGGGCCATTTGATATTGACAAGATTGATGAGAAAAACCGTCAGCAGCGGGATCAGTATAAGCATAATGGGATTTACCATTTGAGCCCCCTAATTTTAGAAACATCGAGAGTCGTGCGCCTACGGTATAATTTTACGATTAGGGCAAGCGCCAAAGCGGTGATACCGAAACCGATGACTATCGAGGTCAGTACAAGCGCCTGCGGAACGGGATCCGACATGGCCTGCGCACTCCCCACGGCGGTGGTAAAAATCGGAGCGGTGCCGTCCTTCACAAAGCCCGCATTCACCAACAGGATATTTGCGCCGACATCGGCCACATTTAGACCTATTACCATCGTGATCAGGTTGCGTTTGGTGAAAATGATCGCCAATCCGATCACAAGCAACCCAAAGGAACCGATATTCAATATTGTGTGTATAGATAAAGGTATCATCATAGAGTTTCCCCTTCGTCCGAAGTATAAAACCGACCTACGGCACCTGATAGTTCGGCGGCGACTTTCACACCGATCACCGCATAAATAAAGGGAATAATTCCGGCACTCACGAGACTACCGAAATCACCGAGCGGAAAGACCTGTGCGAGGAATGAACCAGCCTCGCCGAAAAGACCCACCAGCCCGAGCCCGATAAAACCGACTCCGGCCAAGCTTTCACACAAGGCGAACCAGCCCTCCGGGATATTCACCCGGTCTCCGGTCAGCAGAGCCACAAAAAAACCGGTAGCCACGATCACTCCCCCCGGAAACCCTCCTCCCGGAGAAAGATGCCCGTGGATTATTACATACAGCCCGAACAGAAAGAAAAAGGGATAGAGCAGTCGTCCGCCGGTGCGCAGGATAAAACCCGGCCCGGCGTTTCCTTTTTTTATTTTTGCCTTTCCGGCATGTCCGAAAAGCAGTGCTATACCGGATGCCGCCAAAAACAGCACCGTCACCTCACCCAATGTATCGAATCCACGGTAGAGAACCACCACGGAAGTTACCGTGTTGGCCGCACCGGCTTCATCCTCGGCCCCGGCCAGGATGGTGCTTCCCACTATCCGGGGCTGTTCCGGTGCATCGACGAGGAATATTCCCGCCAATAGAGATCCGACATAAAAGAGAAATCCCGCCAAGAGCAGTCCAGTCACTACTTTACGCATCACCTTCCCCTTTTTCGTTGAAGCTGCTTCCGGTAGTTTTCTCAATGGCTATGACAAAAATGATAGTGGTCATAGCCGAACCGATGGCCGCTTCGGTGATCGCCACATCCGGCGCGGCGATGAACAAAAACAGTATGGAAGCCATAAGACTGACTACCGACATCACGATGACAGCTTGGATTGGGGTTTTGAGAAACAGAATCGAAGCCGCCGCGACGAGGAGAACCCCCATTAAGAAAAGCACCACATAGCTCATACATTTGCCTCCTTCACTGCAGTCTGCGGGTCGTCCGCGTCTGCTCTATTCGATCGTTTCTTGTCAGCTGCAGCCTGAGTCTTTCCGACCTTTTCGGCGTAGGCGTCCACCACGGCGTTTTTCAACATGGGGATATCGGCGCGACGTCCGGATCGGGCGATAGTACTACTGCTGATCGGATTGGTGAGCACGATAAAGAGGATCAGCAGAATGCTTTTGCCGAGAAAGGCGGGGTTTGCGAGACCGACCCCAAGAATCAGAGAGAGCGCTCCCAGGGTGGTAGCCTTGGTTCCGGCTTGCAGACGGTTATAGATGTCGGGCATTCGGAGAATTCCGAAGGCTCCCAGAAGCGAGAAGATCGATCCGATTAGGATTAAAATATGTCCGAGCAACTCCATTACGCATCACCTCCCAAAAACCTGGCTACTACTACCACACCCACAAAACCCAGGAGGGCATAGACCAGGGAGACGTCCATATAAATGACCCGCTCCAGCAGGTAGGCGACCAGTACGATGAGGCCGGAGGTGATAATCGCCAGAGTATCGGAGGCCAGTAGACGGTCGAAACTGGTTGGTCCTTTCAGTAGCCTGATCAGAGAAAAAAGTATCGCCAGAGAAAGAAAAACAAGTGATATATAAATCATTCCACAATCTCCTTTAATAGGCCTTCGAATCTTCTACTGATCCGTGTCTGCGCGGCCTCCGGACTGCTGTCTTTCACATCGATCCAGTGGATATACAAAAAATCATCGTCCACGTCGATGGTGAGGGTTCCCGGGGTCAGGGTGATGGAATTGGCCAAAACGAGTTTGCCGACGTCCGATTTCAGATCGGTTTTGACCTTTACTATTCCCGGATTTATCGGCAGTGAGGGTCTCAAAACGCGGGATGCTACATCGATATTCGATTTGATGAGCTCCCATACAAACAGAATCAGGTACGCTGGTAAAAGGGCCAAGGCTTTGAGGCTGAATCGCAGCCCCCCGAATAGCTCATAGTAACGCCGAAACAGTATCAGCGATAGTGCCAATACAAAACCTCCAACGATGAGCTCTTCGGCTGCAAACGATCCGGTCAGTAAGAGCCAGACCGCTGTCAGAACTATCGTCAGCAGTATGATACCTTTGATTTGACGCATGTCATTCTCCTTCTTCGAGGCTTATCCTTTCAGGTCACCGTAGCTTTTCATATATTGAACACGTTGGAACTCTGCAGGCACGGCGGATCTTTGCTGGCTCATTAGGCCCCTAAAGTTATCTATGGTTTCGTAGCCCTTCTGCTCCATCCAATTCGCAAGACGGCTCTTCATCTCCGCGATCCGTTCCAAAGAGTAGCTGTAGAGCGCTGAAACTACTTCGATAGCACTGGCGCCGGCCAAAAGCATTTTGATCGCAGTATCGCCGTCATGGATGCCAGTGGCTGCGGTAATCGGGGCTGAGAACTGGTCGTGCAGCAAAGCGGTCCAGCGCAGGGGCAGGGAGTACTCCCCCGCTTGACTGAAATAGTCGCCGACCTTGGTGCTCAGGGTTTCAATATCAAAATCAGTGGAGTAATACCGGTTGAAGAGCACCAAGCCGTCGGCGCCGGCGGCCAGCAGCTTTTTACTGAAGCTCAAAATACTGGTGAAATAGGGACCGATTTTGGCGGTAACGGGGATAGAAACTACCGATTTCACCTTTTTGATGATTTCAAAATACTCATTCTCTATATCCGAACTCTCGACATCGGGCAGAAAAGGAGGAATAAACATATTCAGCTGCAGGGCGTCTGCACCTGCTTCGGCGATTTGCGCGGCGATCTGCTGCCACTCGGCGGCAGAAACGCAGTTGATGCTGGCGATCACCGGTACAGTGAGCTCATTTTTGGCCTGGGTGATCAGTTCCATGTATTTGCCTATCTCATGCTTGCGTTCAAAATAGGATAAGTACTCGTCAATTTGCTCGTAGCCGTAGATCACCCCGCCTTTGTCGGTTTCACGACGAATCTGCTGCAGAATCTGTTCTTCGAAAAGCGACTTCAGAACGACGCCGCCGATACCGTGTTCCTCGAGATGTTTTAAGGAGGTGAGATTGCCGGTGAGCCCGGAGCTGCCGGCCAAAATCGGATTAGGAAGAGTCATACCCAGGTATGACGTGTGCAAGTCTGCCATATATATCTCCCTTTTTTGGGTTGAGCCTTCGGAGTAGAGCTATTGTCGGTGAACACCATCCTCCTATCCAGGGTCATTTAAGCCCTATGGTGACTATTCGGTTACAGGCTTGATTAATCTCCTTAACGGGGTCAATTAAGCCCCAGGTAAACAATACAACCCATAACCTATCTACTCTGTGACTATCTATATTATTTTATTGCTGTCTCTTATACACATCTGACGCTGCCGACGAAGAGGATAGTGT
>OMKS01004782.1_pt1 | contig 10041 bp, 6 predicted proteins | sample 1674721 | NCBI WGS metagenome assembly OMKS01 (sample SAMN06264996, study PRJEB25208) | sediment metagenome | isolation source: hot spring sediment | place: USA: California | collected 2014-09-02 | reverse complement strand
TTTCAAGCAGAAGACGGCATACGAGATCTAGTACGGTCTCGTGGGCTCGGAGATGTGTATAAGAGACAGGGGTAATACCATTGCAGCAAATTTAATAAGGGACAACTAATCCAGGTACCCCAAATCCTTAAGCCTGGCTTCAAGCTCCTCTGTCATTGAATAATCAGCTTTTTGATCATAATATCTTCGTGGGTCAGATTCGTATGTTTCAATATATTTATCAGGATGGCCTTTAACAAATTCAGGATCGAACGTTTCTTTTAAAATTGTTCCATCCATGTCTCGAGCAACCGGCATTTTTTTGAGATATAAAATTGTGGGAACAACATCGAGAACACTAGCCTTATTAATGGTTTTATTTTTTGAGATGTGTCTGCCTTTCATAATCAACACCCCAATGTCCCGATGTTCACCAGTAATATCGGAACGATTTACCAACAACTCTTTGGCTGGAATAATCTGTTCCCCAATTTTCAAATTTTTCTTTAAAAAACTATTTGCATCATCAAGGAACATGCTAAAAATGTTTTTTAATTCCAAAATAATTTCGTTTTGAGTATGTGTCACCTTAAAAAGTGTTTCATTGTCATCAGTGGTTTGAATATCAGCGATGGTCTTTGAAACCTCTTGAATGTTGATGCTCGAATTATTATCATTTATTTTAATGATAAAATTAATGCCTACAGCCATAGCATCGGCAATTTTGTCCAGTTGTAAAATCCTTAAAAATTGATTTCCTTTAATTTTTAAGGATGCATAGGACTTTTCAACCAAACCAAAGCCATGATCAGAGACAATTATTAAAACATCATCGTTCGATAATTTACTATCAATTTCCCCAACGATTTTGTCAAATTCTTTATATAAGTTATAGATTACATTACCGTATTTCGTCCTTAATTTATTTGAAATATGACTACCAGTACGTTTTTCATATTCATCAGCTTCCATGAAAGCCCAAAACTTATGGCCCAGCTGATCTGGCTGAGGGAATAGAATCATTGACAGCTCTGTTGGATTGTTCTTTAGTATGTAATTGAAAACATCGCCAAATAAATGTAATTTAATAAGCTGTAATTGATAAAAAGATTCCAACTCATCATTTTTTTTCAGCAGACGGCAAACCAAATATTTCAGCACTCTAATCATCGTAGAAAATTTGACACCATTACGTAGCGCCCGATATCCGCTTCGCAAATAAAAGGGTAATCCGCTAGTTTTTCCACTTTCCTGAAAACGCATTTTTTCAGAAAGCTCGATCTCTTTTAAAAAGGATAACTCTTTTGGAACTGTCTGGCTATCGCGTGCTAAGAATCCTGGTACCATAAAACCATTAACATCTTTTTGGGGAGGCCATGTCAAATACCAATAGAAAATGCTCACCCGCTCTCCCGCTTCAGCAAATATGTTCCAAATTCGCTTTGTCTTTAAATCACCAATGTTGTTTCTGAAGTTATAAATCCCGTGTTTTTCTTCGGTTTTACCGGTAGCGATACTGGTCCAAACCCGCGGTGATGTCGTCAATTTCAGTGAGCGTAGATCCCCCCTAACACCCTGCTGAATTATTTTTTGAAAATTCGGAAGCAGCCCCTGTTTGATCATTGGGTCAATAATATCCCAGGTCGCCCCATCCAATCCAACAAGAACTATCCGCCTGATTGCCGAAGTTTGCATGTATTCCTCCCCTATGGTAAATCTTTCCTTTTTGTTGTTATTTGATCTGTTCGTCTCATTTCCTGATTACTGTTACACCCGTCGGAGGTAATGGAGAACTTCGATCCGCTCCTTCATTAATAGCAAATCTAAACCAAACATACTGGTCGTTTTGATTATCTGAAGACCAGATCCACTCAACATTATTAGTGGTGGAAATTCCAGACACATTTCCATATTGCGCCCACGGTTGAGCTTCTCCATGTAAACCGTAGGAGGTGGCTTGCTGCCATGACTGGTCATTGAAATCAAGCGCTTGCCATCCAGCTTGTTCAACCGTAGAAACTCGCCAGCTTTGATTTGTTACGTAATAGTCATCGCCATTAGTGATTTCAGTAACGAGCCCACCCGTGCTGATATTATAGGAGCATTTAACAGCAACAACAACTTTTTCTAACTGAGTCGGAAAATAGTAATAGGTCTCCGCTTCTTGCCAGCGTGTATCTGTTCCCAGATATTCACCATTGACATATAGCCAATAATTGTTATCCGCTGAAATTTTTATTATTACGGGGTCTCCAACTCCAAGATAACTTGCCGTCGTGTTCGGTTCAATAGCGTTAGGATTTGAGGCTTTATCCAGGACATTGTTTATTGTAATATAATAAGTTGTACCGACAACATGTTTACTGGTTGTTAACTGTACCGTCTGTAAATCTGTTAATAGATTCGCAGAAGATATTTGAATATTATTCGTAATGGAATAATTATTTATGTTTGTCGCCGTGTTTATATCCACTGGTTCGTTAAAAACAATCGAAAGCAGCGTTGAATTTTGCATTCTCACAGAATCTACCGTCGGAGGAGTTTGATCCGGTAATGTCGAAAAGGAGCCGGTTGCTCCATTAATGCTCATATTACCAAAATCATCCAGTGCATACACGGTATAATTATATAACGAATTTTCTGACAATCCGACATCTGTATAAAATGTCGAAAAGGTATACCCGACTACTATATCACCACGATTAACCTTATAAGATGAAGCGTAATCACCATCTGGCGCTTGTTGTGGTGGATCCCATGCCAGACTAATTGAGCTTTCGGTTTGACCATCACTCCTAAGATTTCTGGGCGCATTTGGTGGGGTTGCATCAACTTCTGCATTTTCATCAAAAACAAACTTGACTGCATCAGCAATTACCACACCATTTGCATTGTTTGATATTCTCAAGTATCCTGAAGTGCCGGCTACGAAGTTATAAGTTCCCAAATAATTCCACTTACCGTGGTTTTTGCTTTGATCTATTATACCCATAGAAGTCCCACCAGCATGTCGAATTTCATAAGGTACATTACTTGCTTCTTGAACACCATCAAGACTGCCATGCCATTCATATACCTGATAAGGCCCAGGCACACCAATTGTAGGCCTGAAAGTTGCCGTTCTAGATCCATCTCCGGGAAGCGCATAGTGCAACCCATAACAATCCATCCAATTTCCTACAAACCAGGCATAACAGTCGCTGATATCATTAATCATCTTCTGCCAGGCGCCGCTGTATTCAGTCGGCTGCGAACCCGGTGATGTCGCCTGGCCTGATTGATCATCATTGTCGATAATAATTTCTGAAACAACATTTAACGGAGCTTTGAGTAAAAAAATTGCATCACCAATGGTACCTTTAGAACCATATGTTCTGCCGGATAGTGTTACCGAACTAAATTGCTGACCATTATTCCATGCCGGCTGTTGGCCGCCGCGAAAATGATAATAGGGACCATCATAATAACTGCTTAAATCTCGAAGTTGTATGTCGCTAACGGTATGGCTTTCGGTATGTGAGTTCATGATAACACAACCTTTATCAAAAAAACGCACATACAGACCTTCTCCATTATTGCCATAGCTAACTAATTCTATCATTGCTGATGTCGGATAACCCAAATCCAAATCCATCTCATCGTACCATCCGCTCCACCGATGGTTCTCCGATGCTCTTTCAGAACAGGCATAATAACCATCACCAATCATCGTGACGGCCATCATATAGCGCATACCATCAAATTGGGTTTTGTGTTCAATGGTTCCATCCAAATAAAAGGCGTGGGGACTTGGCGCAGCATTCATCCAATCATTATAATTTCTGATGAAACCTTTGAAACCATAAGTTGCTGGTTGTTTCTCCAAAAAGATCCCGTTTGATTCCTCCCAATTAAAAGTATGCAACCGACCCGAGTTCATTATAAATATCTTGTCTTCACCGATTCTAGTTCGTGTATCTTTAGCAGCCCGGTCAACGCCTGCCAGCCATTTGCTTTCCAACCATGCCCTTCCATGTTCATCCCAATCGTTAACACCATTACCATCCAAATCAACATCGGTCGTCCCATACGGGTGATCCCAAACACCGTGTGACATAACCCCATCGTACGAGGGGTAATCATTATAAACCTCTTCCATGTATCTTGAAAGATATTCATTATACCTCAAATAACCGTGATTAGTATTTACTCTGGGGCAGTAGTCTGTCATGTCAATCAAATAACCATAACTCATTTTTACCCGATTACCGTTTGAATCTCTGACATACCATTCACTTTTCAACCTATCACTTGCCGCCTTAAATGTGTTCCAGTCGATAACAGCCAACACAACTATTGCATTGGGATTTATTGCTTTAATGTTGGCGACCAGCCCATTGCTTCTTGTCGTTGTCATTACCAGGTCATATTTTGCATATATCTCTGGACGACCTCCGTAAAAATGAAAAACACCGTTTCTCGGATAAGGATGATTGTATTGCGCCCAGCTATTTCCATATATTAACAATGTTGATGCTCCCCACAAAACAAAACTGAGTATTATCTTTTCTATTTTTCGATACATTTTAAAACCTCCAACAACTTCAACACCATTTTAATCGTTATATTTTCTAATTAGTTCATGTAATTTTTTACAAAACTTCGAAACTGAACCGCTCCTTTGGTATCGATTAAACGAATCATTAATGCATAAAACATGATACCGAATGCAAATAAAATAATCAGCAAAATAATATCGTGCAAACCAATAAGCAACTGATCTATTACAAAAATAATGCCCCACATTAACATCGAAACAAAAAAGGGCCCAATAAACATATTAAAATATTGTTTTGTTTTCAAACCGATCGCTTTCTTGAGCATATAAATTTCTAATGGCTTAAAAATCCACAATAAACCAACCATTGTAATAGCAACAATATTGATGGTATAGTAAGATGCTAACACCAAAGCAGGAATCATCACAACGAGGCGCAATGCATTATATCGAAAAATATATTCGGTTCTATTTACAGCCTTCATTACCTGGGGAAAAGCAACTCCAATAATTTTAACAATAGCATAGAAAGATAAAAACTTTAAAAGTATTGCGCTCTCCATCCATTTTGATCCCAATAGAAAATCGACCAACAGCTCGGAGACTGCTCCAATTCCAGCAAAAATTGGAATAAACAATGTGCAGATATATTTTCCCGTATTTAAAAAAGCAACTCTTAATTGCTGCTCATCATCTTGCATTTTGGCATAAGTTGAAAATAAAACCTTATTAAACGTTGTTCTTGGCGTCATTAAAATGTAGTTTAGTATGTTGAACGCAGTCGAATAGAACCCCAACGCCTTCGCGCCTAAAAACTTACCCACGATAAATTGATCGGCCCGATTTAGAATAAACATCAAACCGGCGCCTGTGGTAACATATTTTATGTAACGAAAAATTTCTTTAAGTGTTTTATATTGAAAGTTTAAACTTGGAAAGTACCTTGCATAATAAAATGCCAATATAAATGTCGTGATTGATTTTACTACTAAACCATAGATCACTGAATATATACCATAATTTAAGCTTGCAAAAATTATCATGCTTATCGTACTGAAAACCTGCGCAATTAAAAGAACAAAGGACTCACGTTTAAAATCCAATTCCTTTCTTAATAACGCCAGTGGTATGGAGCTAATTGACATGAGCGGATACGTAAAAGCTATGATTTTAAGCGTTCCGGTTAATAATGGATTGTTAAAAAACTGCGCGACGTAAGAAGCGCCCAAAAATGTGATAATTAAAAAGAAAAAACCTAAAAAACCCGTTGTAACAATAAAAGTATCGAGCATTTTGCGATTACAATTTTTGATATAAATCAACGCATCGCATACACCTTGAAACGCAAGAAGCTTCATTAGTTCTGTGAGTATGACTATTATCCCAATAACACCAAAATCTTTTGGATCAAGAAACCAACGAGCCAGTGCAATGGTTGTTGCAATATTCATAACATTAGTAAAAAGATTAGTAAAACTAACCCAGATTCCACCTCGCTTGGCCCGGCTTGTCAACTTTCCCTCATCACTCAAAAGCTGTGCAAATAGGGACATAAGTGTTTTGATTATTTTCATTTTACCAATATCCCAACGCTTTTAATCGGTCTTTCACGGTATCATCAACCTGAAAATCTTCCTTTTTTGAATCAGTTAAGTAATGCGCTTCAAAACTATTTAGCCATGACGACAACTTCTCTCTTAATAAGTCAGCTTTCTCAATTTCTTGATTTATTAAATTCGTATTCTCTTCAACGTCTAATAAAATTTGATACATCTCTTCATGACCATTGCTCTTCCAAATATATTTATAGTTATCGAATATCAAGGCTCTTGATGCATACAGATATTTTTCTAAAATAGCCTGAGGATAGGATTGAAAACAATCGCCAGAGAAAGGTTGCATTTTATATTCACTTACAATAAAATGTTTGTCTCGTTTGCTAATAGAATCGGATATTAAACTGTTACCCTGGATTTGATTGTTAATTGAATTTCGACTTTCTCCTAACAGGTCAATTATTGTCGGAAACAGATCTACAGTTTGAACAAATTGATTTTTTAATCTCGGAGCTTCGGTACCCTTTGGATATTTAACAATCAAAGGGACTTTAATTAGCGAATTGTAAAGATTTCGAGCGTGGCCCATAAATTTTTTTTCCCCAAACTGTTCCCCGTGATCGGAAGTAACTATTAATAAAGTATTATCCCAGATTTTTTGTTTCTTTAAAAACTTTATAAAATACTTTATACGCCAATCGACATAGCTTATTTCTCCATCATAAAGTGCTTTTAAAATTTCAAAATCTTCATCGGTCATAAGTAAATTATTATACATAACCTCCCGATGATCCTGATTAATCCTCCAAAAAGGCCTTGATTTATTGTTCAAAAATTTACGGCGGAAGCCCAGAGGGGGATGATAAATTGTATGCGGTTCACAATAATTGATAAACGCAAAAAAAGGATGTTCTTTCTTTTCACTTATCCATTGCATCACAGTTTTTTGACTAAATGCTGCGCCATCATCAGAAAATAATGTTTTAAACCAATGAAACCTTGAACGCGTTGTCGCTTCAATCCAGCGAGTATCCCTTAATTTATTTACATCTGCATTTGCCTCGCGTTGAAATCTTTGTTGTTTCTTGGTCTGATCAACGATCTTTTTTCCAACCCTGAACAAAATATTTCGGTTAAACTTTGTTAAAAAACAATCAAAACCGCGATCTAAACCAGTAATTTTAGATACCCATGGGATATAGCACACACCTAATGTATTGTAGTTTTGTTGCTTTAAAAATTCTGCTATGGTTATGAACTGGCCGTCCAAAACATCTCCTGCATCCCCGACATTGTGCCTTGATAAATATGTTCCAGTGAATATTGACGCATGAGACGGCAGTGTCCAACATGAAGGTGAATAGCAATTTTGATAAACTGTTGCATTATCAGCAATTTTGTCCAAGGTCGGAGTGGTACGTTTTTCGTAACCATAACATGATAAATGGTCCATGCGAACTGTATCAAGAACGAGCAGTATTATATTAGGCTTTTTAACTTTTGATATCATTGACAAATCCTTTTTTTAAACATAAGACGCATATAAAGCTTCAAACCTTTTCACCTGTTTTTCTACCGAAAACACGTCTTCTACGCGTTTACGTCCCTTTTTTCCAAACTTTTTCGCGAGGCAGTGATTATCTAAAAGTCGCAGCAACTCAATTGCCAGTCGGTCCCCATCCCTTTCCGGAATTAAAATTCCAGTCTCTCCATCCACTACCGCCTCTTTTGTTCCATCAACCGGTGTGGCAACGACAGGTAGACCGGAAGCCATCGCCTCTAAAACCACATTGGGAAGCCCCTCATACAGAGACGGCAACACAAAAATATCAAAAGTTGTGAGCAGTTCATGAACATCGTCTCTAAACCCCAAAAAAATAAAATTACTATTTAACTTATGAGCTCGAACCTTAGCTTCCAATTCAGACCTGAGGTAACCGTCACCAACCAATACAAATTTAACTTGAGGATATTTTTTTACTACCTCCCTGGCTGCATCAATCAAATAGATATGACCTTTTTGTTCGACTAACCTGCCAACCATTCCAACAACCTTGTCGTCAGCAGACCAACCCATCGTTTTTCGCTTTTCCAATCCACTCCCTGTTGAATATTTTTCAATGTCAACACCGTAGGGAATAACCATAACTTTTTTTTCTGGAACCCCTCTTTTCTCGACAAGCCACTTTGCTGTCGCCTCAGACACAGAAACTACTTTTTTACAATATCGGAGGGAGAATCTGTATGCCCACAGCCTTCTCTTGTATAACCACCAGGGTGCAGAAATCGTTTCCCAGGAAAATACCGCCTTTGCTTTTCCAAGTTTACCCGCCAAAGGACCGATAACATCAGCATAAAATAAAGTTGTCATAACAATGTCAATATTTTTCTCATTGATTAATTTAGCGATTTTAAAAATCAACCCAAAATCTATTTTTCTTTCTCTGGGCATTTCAATCACCTCAACACCTTTATCACGCAGTTTCTCGAACTCTTCTTTTATTTTATCTCCCAATCCAAGGCTGCAAACAACTGTATGAAATTTTGTGCAGTCCATTTTTTCAACCAGCTCTTTCAGTTTTTTTTCGGCTCCACCTAAACCGAAACCTTCCACCAGTTGTAGTACATTTATTTTACCATTAGTCTTCATGTATTGCGTCTCCCAAAGAAAAATTATTAAGTTGAATTGCTAAAACACAGGAACCTAAATATTGTAATATACTTTTTCATGTTACTGATTCATCACTTTTAAAGCCCGCTTTAAATTTTGCTCAACTTTGCTAGCGGTAATATCCCAATTAAAGCTACTTTCAATTAATTGACGACTTCTTTTGCCAATTTTAAGCCGTAAAGCTTGGTCCTCGATCAATTGGGTTGTTACATCCAACATCTCCTGATAATTTCCCGGAGTAAATAACATTCCATTTTGCTGATCGATAATAATTTCAGCAATTTGACCAATCCGACTTGCAACAACAGGCTTTCCGACTGCTAAATATTCAAATAATTTTAAAGGTGAAAAGTAAAAAAGCTCAAAATTAGGATAAGGTGCCAACACGATATCCATTGCAGCAATATATTCGGATATTTCATTATATGGTATATATCCAGGAAAAATTACTCTTTCCGTTTCCATACTATCGGAAAAAGTCGCTTGCAGTTTATTTTTCATCGGTCCTTCGCCAACCAACAAAAATGCAGTGTTTTGATATTTCCCTAAAATTGCATTGATAAAATCCCTCAAGCTTTCAATTCCGTGCCAAAAATGAAACGACCCGACAAACCCAATCACTATTTTACCTTTGAGCTTATAGTTTGTAATTATGCGTTGTGAATCAATCTCAGGGTGAAAGATGTTTTTATCAACACCGTTTGGAATAACTGCAAACTTATCCATACAAAGGCGCCAATTGCGATAATAGTTTTTTAGCTCATTTGAAACGACAATCACACAATCACTCAAGGCAAGATTTAGCCACTCGGTTAATTTCGGTATCCAGGGCAATTTGACTAAATGTCCAGAAAATTTTTGACTTTCATAAGCCATCGGTGCGTTCACTTCAATAACTAAAGGTATTTTTTTTATCCGTGCGATAAAGGGTAAAGTCACATTAAGTAAGTTATACCTTAACAAAATAACACCAGGCTTTTCGCTCGAAATGATTTTCCATTCTTTGAAAAAATAATGTAGATTTGAAAACAGGGTATTAATCTGATTTAAATATTTTGATAAATGTTTTTTCAAAAAAGCGCGTCTTTTTTTGGTAACTGATTGCTCGACGCTGGTAAATCGGTTTAAATAATGGACATTAACCCTATGCCCTAATTTTCTAAGTGATCGCGCTAACTGTTCTACATGAATATGAGCGCCCACAGAACTCTCTTTTAAATCGTAAAGATAATTGAAATAGCTAACTTTCATTTTCTATTTTTTCTGACCGTGATTTAGTTTTCCGTAAACTATATTTG
>OMKS01004781.1_pt1 | contig 10042 bp, 12 predicted proteins | sample 1674721 | NCBI WGS metagenome assembly OMKS01 (sample SAMN06264996, study PRJEB25208) | sediment metagenome | isolation source: hot spring sediment | place: USA: California | collected 2014-09-02 | reverse complement strand
GGGTTCATTATACGCTGAGGATGTGGATACGGCCCTGCTGGCGAAAAGATACGGCACGCCTCTTTTTGTCTACAGCAGGCGCACCATAATCGAGCATTTCAGGAAGATAAAGGCGGCTTTTGCCGGGATTGACCCGCTCATATGCTATTCTGTGAAGGCAAACTCCAATGTTTCCATACTGAAAGTGATGAAGGATGAGGGCGCGGGGTTTGACATCGTGTCCGGCGGCGAGCTTTACCGTGTGCTTTTAACCGGCGCTGACCCGAAAAAAATCGTTTACGCGGGCGTGGGAAAGACAAAAGAAGAGATTGAGTACGCGCTTAAGGCGGGGATACTCATGTTTAACGCGGAGAGCGCGGGCGAGCTTAAGGCAATAAACGCGGCCGCCAAAAAGGCGCGCAAAACAGCCTCTGTCGCGCTCAGGATAAACCCTGACGTTGACGCGCGCACGCACCGGTACATAACCACGGCGAAAAAGGAGAACAAGTTCGGCATTGACATAGTGCTCGCTCACAGCCTCTTTAATGCCGCGAAAAAATACAGGCACATAGCGATTAAGGGCATTGACATGCACATAGGCTCGCAGATTACCACTGTGCAGCCCTATATTGACGCCATAGCAAAGCTTAAAAAGTTTATCGCGCAGTTGAGAAGAGAGGGGCACGCTGTTGAGTATTTCAACCTTGGCGGCGGCATGGGCGTGATATATGACGAGGAAAAACCGGCCACAGCCGATATGTTTGCCTCGGCAGTGAGGCCGCACATTGAGGGGCTGGATGTAAAGCTCATAATGGAGCCGGGCAGGTTCATCATAGGAAACGCGGGCATACTGGTCTCTTCGGTTATATATGTGAAGAAGGGAATAAACAAGGATTTTCTCATAGTTGACGCGGCCATGAACGACCTTTTAAGGCCCAGCCTTTACAGCGCGTATCACAGGATAATACCCGTTGCCCCGCAGAAGGGAAAGGACAGGGTATATGACATAGTGGGCCCGATTTGCGAGAGCGGGGATTTTCTGGGCAAGGACAGGCGCCTGCCTGTTTTAAAGGAAGGCGGGTTGATAGCAGTGCGCACAGCCGGCGCCTACGGCATGGCAATGTCTTCAAATTACAATTCACGGCCGCGCGCGGCCGAGGTTCTTGTCTCGGGAAGCGCGCACAGGCTCATAAGGGCGAGGGAGACATACAGGGATATTGTGGCGAAAGAGATAAAGGTGAACCCGAAATGAGCGGCATAAGGTTTGTAAAGATGAACGGCGCGGGCAATGATTTCGCGGTTATTGACAACATGCGCGGCAGGTTAAAGTTCTCCGCCAAAGAGGTTGCGGACATCTGCGCTTATAAATTCGGCATCGGCGCGGACGGCCTCCTGCTTCTTGAACCCGCGAAGGGATATGATTTTTACATGAGGTATTATAACAGCGACGGCTCAGAGGCTGAGATGTGCGGAAACGCGGCAAGGTGCGTTGCCCTGTTCAGCAGGAAAACCGGGATATCCGGCAAAAAGATATCCTTTCTTGCCAAAGACGGGCCGCACGAGGCAGAACTGACAGGGCCCGGAACAGTAAAGGTGAAGATGGCTGATCCGTCAGGGTTAAAGCCCGGGATTACGGTAAAGGCCGGCGGCAGGGTCTTTAAAGGCGGTTTTGTCAACACGGGCGTGCCGCATTTTGTTACAATGGTAAACGGCCTTGAAAGGTTTGATGTGAGGCGTTACGGCAGGGCAATCAGGTTTCACCCGAAGTTCGCGCCCAAAGGCACAAACGCCATGTTTGTTGAGGCCGCGGGCAAAAGTAGTTTTGCCATACGCTCATATGAGCGCGGCGTTGAGGACGAGACGCTCGCCTGCGGCACAGGCGCAACAGCAGCGGCTGTCATGGCGGCGGCTGTAAAAGGCACGGCTTCGCCTGTGGTTTTAAAAGCGCCGGGCGGAAAGCTGAAGGTGAGTTTCAGGCGCAGCGGCAGCAGGTTCAGCGATGTTTATCTTGAGGGCCCTGTTGAAGAGGTCTTTGAGGGCAGGATGATTAAAAGGATTAAATAACAGCCCGTCAGGGTTTTACGAGGAGGCGAAAAATGTTTCAGGGACTGTATGTCGCGATAGTAACGCCGTTTAAGAACGGCAGGATTGATGAGGATGCATACGCCAAGCTTATAGAGATGCAGGCAGCAGCCGGCACAGACGGCATAGTGCCCGCGGGCACAACGGGCGAATCGCCCACTTTAACGCCGGAAGAGCACGAGCGGTTCATAGAGCTTACAGTAAAGCTTGTGAATAAGAGGATGAAGGTTATGGCAGGCACGGGCTCAAACTCAACGGCTGAGGCTGTTGAATACACAAGGGCCGCGGAAGCGGCCGGCGCTGATGCCGCGCTTGTGGTCAACCCTTACTACAACAAGCCGACACAGCGCGGGCTTTACGAGCATTTTAAGGCAGTGGCCGAATCCGTAAAAATCCCGGTAATAGTCTATAACATACAGGGCAGGACCGCTGTAAATGTGTCAACCGAGACAATGGCAAAGCTTTCAAAGATACCGAATATCAAAGGTGTTAAGGAAGCGAGCGGGGACCTCTCGCAGATGACGGATGTTGTGAGGGTTTGCGGCCCGGATTTTGACGTGCTGTCAGGCGACGACGCGCTTACACTGCCGCTTCTTGCGGTTGGAGGCAAAGGCGTGGTCTCTGTTGCGGGAAACATTATCCCAAAGGACATCAAGGCAATGATTGACGCTTTTAACGCGGGCGACATGGCAAAGGCGAGGGAGCTTAACAACAGGATATTCCCGCTCGTAAAAACGCTGTTTATCGAGACAAACCCGATACCTTTGAAGGCGGCAATGGCTGAGCTGGGGATGATATCGCCCGAAATAAGGCTGCCCATGACGCGGCTTGAGGGCGAAAATCTTGAGAAACTGAAAAAGGCAATGAAGGAATACGGCCTGTAGCGCGGTTCAGCCGGGCTGATTAAAGATATTTAAGGAGAAAATAGATGATAAAAATAGGAATAGCGGGCGCGTTCGGCAGGATGGGGCAGGCAATCGCGGCGCTCGTTGAGCAGGAAAAGGAAATGAAACTCGCGCTGGCGCTTGAGGCAAAAGGAAGCGGGTTTGCCGGGAAAAACATATGCGGCTGTATTGTGACCGATGACCTGAAAAAGGGCTCGGACGGCATTGACGTGCTCATTGATTTTACGACGCCTTCGGCGACAGTTGAGAACATTAAAATACTCGCGGGCACGGGAAAAGCGGCTGTAATAGGCACAACCGGGCTCGATGACAATGAAATGTACGAGATAAAAAACGCGGCATCGAGAATTCCTGTTGTTTACGCCTCAAACTACAGCGTGGGCGTTAATGTGATGTGGAAGATAATAAGGGACGCGGTGTCGGCAATGAAGGCTGATTACGATATTGATATTGTCGAGTCGCACCACAGGATGAAAAAAGACGCGCCCTCGGGCACTGCTGTCACGACAGCGCAGGTTATACTTGGGGAAAAAGGGCTTGATTACGCCTCAAACGTTGTCTTTGGCAGGGAAGGAAGGGAAAACGAAAGGCCCCGGAACCAGCTCGGAGTCCTGGCCGTGCGCGGCGGAGGCGTCATAGGCGAGCACACTGTCATACTTGCTTCCATGGCCGACAAGCTTGAGGTTAAACACACGTCGTTTTCAAGGGATACATTTGCCGCCGGAGCGCTCAAGGCCGCGGCGTTCATAAAGGATAAAAAGCCCGGGTTGTATTCGATGAAAGATGTCCTCGGTATCTAAAACTTTTCACGGCGGTGGATGATGGCTAAATTCGTCAGATACAAAAACGGGGACAATGAGGCAGAGTGGGGGCTGGTCAACAACGAGGGAAAGTACCTTCAGATAGAAGGCGATGTTTTTACGCGGTACTCGATAACCAACAGGGTTGTGGAGCCGGAATCGGTGAAAATCCTCGCGCCTGCGGCGCCGACAAAGATTGTGGCGGCAGGGCTGAATTTTAAGGAGCACGCGAAGGAACTCAACATGGCGCGGCCGGCAGAGCCGCTGATTTTTATCAAGACATCAAATACGGTTGCAGCCCATATGGACAATATAGTACTGCCCGCCATGAGCAAAAGGGTTGATTACGAGGCGGAGCTTGCCATAATAATCAAAAACAACATTAAAGACATAGGCGAGGAGATGGTTGACGCCAGCATCTTAGGCTACACCTGCCTCAATGATGTAACCGCGCGCGACCTGCAGGAAAAAGACGGACAGTGGTCAAGGGCAAAATGCTTTGATACGTTCGCGCCTATGGGCCCTTATGTGACAAAGGACATAAACCCGGATAAGGCGGCAATAAGGCTTTTTTTAAACGGGGAGCTGAAGCAGGAGTCAAATACATCGGATTTTATATTCAAGGTAAAGCGGCTCGTCAGCTATGTCTCAAAGATAATGACGCTTTACAGGGGGGATGTCATTACGACAGGCACGCCGTCGGGAATCGGGCCGATGAAAGAAGGCGACAAAGTTGAGGTTGAAATAGAAGGTATCGGCAGGCTGGCGAATTTTGTCAGCAGGCAGAATCCTTAAAAAACGCGGAGGTTTTTAAAGATGGAACATGCGGAGAGAATAAAAAGGCTTCCTCCTTATGTGTTTGCGGAGATAAGCAGAAAGAAAAAGGAGGCGATGGCCGCCGGTAAAAAGCTGATAGACCTTGGCATAGGAGATCCGGACAGGCCGACTCCTCCAAGGATCCTTGAGTTCATAAAGGAAGCCTCGGATAACGCCGAGAATCACCGGTATCCGATTGGCGCGGGCAGCAGGGTTTTCAGGGAAGCGGCGGCAGGATGGATGGCAAAGCGTTTTGACGCCAGGCTGGAAGATGACGAGATTGTGGCTCTGATAGGCGCAAAGGACGGAATCACGCATCTGCCACTTGCTTATGTGAATCCCGGGGATGTCGTGCTGATACCCGATCCCGGCTATCCGGGTTATATTGCGGGAACCATAATGGCCGGAGGGGAGCCGTATATGATGCCGCTCTCAAAAGAGAACGGTTTCCTGCCCGACCTCGACGCTATTCCCGCGGATATATACAAAAGGGCAAAGATTATGTGGCTCAATTACCCAAATAACCCGACCTCGGCAATGGCTGATTTTACTTTCTACGAAGACGCGGTATCGCGCGCTAAAAAATATGATTTTTTGATAGCCCAGGACGCTCCCTATTCTGAGATTTATTTCAGGGAAGCTCCGATATCAATGCTTGAGATACAGGACGCCAAAAAACATGTGATAGAGTTTTACTCAATGTCAAAGACCTATAACATGACCGGCTGGAGAGTCGGGTTCGCGGCAGGCTCAAAAGAGGCTGTAAACAGCCTGCTCACGGTAAAGGAAAACATGGACTCGGGCACTGTGTCGGCCCTGCAGGCGGCTTCGGCGCGCGCGCTTCTTGAGTGCGATAAGGAGGCGGCTGACATAAGGGCGCTTTACAAAAAACGCGCGGAGGCGGGATTTGACGCGCTTAAGGCAGCCGGATATTCGCCGCTTGAGGCAAAAGCCACCATGTATCTGTGGGTGGATGTGCCGGCGGGTTTCAAGTCAATGAACTTCTGCGCGAGGGCGCTTGATGAAGCGGAGGTGGTTATAACGCCGGGCATTGGTTTCGGGCCCTCGGGCGACGGATATTTCAGGATAGCGCTTACTGTTGAGGAAGAGATTATGCTTGAGGCAATAAGCAGGCTGAAAGGGATAAAAATCTGATGGCAGAGGTTTTTCTGTCGCTTGGGTCAAATGTGGGAGAGCGCAGGGATAATATTCTCGCTGCGCTGGCTTTTATTGACCGGAAGGGAGTAAGGCTCAAGGCAGTCTCCTCACTCTATGAGTCCGCGCCCGTTGGAGTCACGGGGCATCCTGATTTCCTGAATATCTGCGTTGCTGCCGAAACCGTATTGGAGCCTGAGGCGCTATTAAACGCGCTGCAGGATGTTGAGGCGGAGCTGGGGCGGGAGAGGACAGCGGAAAAAACCCCGAGAATTATTGATATTGACATATTGCTGTACGGGCATATAATATTTGAAAGCGAAAGGCTTGTTATACCTCACCGTGAAATGCACAAGCGGCGTTTTGTTCTTGAGCCGCTCAAAGAAATAGCCGGAGACGCCGCCCATCCGGCGCTTAAAAAAAGCGTTAATGAACTTGCGCGGGAAGCGGTTTCAGGAGAGATAAGAAAGATAGGAGCTGTTTAAATGGGAGATTTTCATTATATAGCTGTAGAGGGAGTGCTCGGCGCGGGAAAGACCTCGTTTGCCGGGTTTCTCGCGGAAGATTTAAACGCCAGGCTTGTCCTTGAAGAGGTTGACAACAACCCTTTCCTTGAGAAGTTCTATAAGGACATGAAAAACACGGCGCTTCAGACGCAGCTTTTTTTTCTCTTAAACAGGGTGAAACAGCAGGAGCCGCTTAAACAGATGGATTTATTCGCGGGAAGGATAGTGGCCGATTATCTCCTGGAAAAGGACAGGATATTCGCCTATATAACGCTTAACGAGAACGAACTGAACCTTTACGAGAAGATATATTCGGCTGTGGTAAATTCTTCGGAGATGCTGAAGCCCGGCCTTGTAATATACCTTCAGGCAGGCGTTGAGACACTGCTTGAGAGGATAAAAAAGAGGGGAAGAAGCTTTGAGAAACCGGTAACAAAGGATTACATATACAACCTTTCCCAGGCCTACAACCATTACTTTTCTCACTATAACAGCAGCCCGCTTGTGATAGTAAATACGGATGATATTGATTTTGTCAATGACAAAAGGGCGTATAAGCTGATTAAGGATTTTGCGCTGGGAATAAAAGGCGGCACTCATTATTACACGCCGGTGCCGGGTTAAAGCAATGCATACCGCAGGCTCAATAAAGGCCCTTAAGGGCCGTAAAAAGATAGTGATGCTTACCGCTTATGACTATACAATGTCTTCGCTTCTTGAAAAAGCGGGCGTTGACATGATTCTTGTCGGCGATTCCCTTGGGATGGTTTTTCAGGGAAACGCGACAACGCTGCCCGTTACGGTTGATGAGGTCATATACCATACAAAGGCTGTCATGAAGGGCGCGAAAAAGACAATGGTTGTGGCTGACATGCCGTTTATGTCATATCAGGCGTCAAAGGGTGCGGCCAAAAAAAACGGAGGAAGAGTCATAAAAGAGACCGGCGCCGCGGCGGTAAAGCTTGAGGGCGGGGCCGACATAATACCGCAGGTAAAGGCGCTTGTTGACGCGGGAATACCTGTCATGGGGCACATAGGCATGCAGCCCCAGTCAGTCAAAAAATACGGCGGTTATCCTGTTTTCGGGAGGACGCCTGCCGAAGAAAAAGAGCTTGTTGAGGCGGCAAAGCGGCTTGAGGCTGCGGGCGTGTTTTCGCTGGTAATAGAAAAGACGGCGGCGCGCGCTGCCGGTGCTGTTACAAAGGCGGTTAAAATACCGGTAATAGGGATAGGCGCAGGGCCGGAATGCGACGGACAGGTCCTTGTTACGCACGATATGCTCGGTTTTTTTGAGGATTTTAAGCCGAAGTTTGTAAAACGCTATGAACGGCTGGCTGTCCGCGCCGTAAAAGCGGTTAAGCGTTTCTCGGAAGATGTGCGCGGGAAAAAATACCCGAGAAGGAAATACTATTTCTGAGCGCCTGCAAAAACCGGGATAATTAAGCTGTGGAGGTATGAATGAAACATATAATAAAAGCGGCAGAGATGAGGGAATTTGCCTTAAAAATGAGGCGGGCCCGCGGCAAGCAGCCGAAGACAATAGGTTTTGTTCCGACTATGGGAGCCCTGCACGAGGGGCATATGTCCCTCATAGAGGCGGCAAAGAGAGAAAACAATCGGGTTATTGTAAGCATCTTCGTGAATCCGGCGCAGTTCGCGGCAAATGAGGATTTAAATGAATATCCGAGAAACCTCAAGGCTGACATTAAAAAGCTTAAGCAGGCAAAGGCGGTAACGTGCCTCTTTACGCCCGGGGAGGCGGAGATGTATCCCGAAGGGTACGCGTCTTATGTAAGGGTTGAAAATGAGATGACAAAGGTTCTTTGCGGCGCCTCAAGGCCGGAGCATTTTAAGGGAGTCACGACCATTGTGGCAAAGCTGTTGAACATAATAAACCCCGACAGAATGTATCTTGGGCAAAAAGACCTTCAGCAGGCGGTAATACTGAAAAAGATGGCAAAGGAACTCAACTATCAGGCTGAGGTGAAGATATGCCCGACAGTAAGGGGAAAAGACGGGCTTGCGCTCAGCTCAAGAAACGGCTATCTCACGCCGGAACAGCGCAATTCAGCGCCGGCGCTTTATAAGGCGCTGAAAGTGGCCGAGAGCATGGTGGAGCTTGGGGAGCGCGACGCGCAGTCTGTTATAAAGGAAATTAGGCGCAAGTTAAAGGAAGAAAACGTTGAGGCCGAATACGTGGAGGCCGTGGACCCCGGAACAATGTTAAAAAAGGAAAAAATCTCGGGGAAAACAGCCATTTTAGCCGCTGTTTTTGTGGGAAAGACAAGGCTCATTGACAATACGATAATAGACATGGACGAGTGGAACGCGGTAAAAAAAGAGAACAAGGAGGATGCCTTATGATTGTTGAAGTGCTGAAATCAAAGATACACAGGGCCACGGTTACGGACAAACATATACACTATGAGGGAAGCATAACGATTGACCCGATCCTTTTAAAGGCCGCGGGAATCAGCGTCTATGAAAAGGTGCATGTCCTTGACCTCAATAACGGCAGCAGGTTTGAGACTTATGTTATTGAGGGCAAAAAAGGCTCGGGTGATATGTGCGTTAACGGAGCGGCCGCGCGGCTCGTTGAAACGGGCGATATGGTCATAATAATCGCTTACGGGTTCATAAAACAGGAGGAGTTAAAGGCGCACAGGCCGAAGATGGTGAAGGTTGACTCGAAAAACAGGATCAAAAGGGGGAAAAAATAATGTCTGTCCTTGGTTTTGGCCGCGGCCGCAGAAAAAAGACAATAGGGATAATAGGATGCGGCGCCATCGGCTCCGAGATAGCGATGGCCGTTGATAACGGCGATATAGGGGTGGAATTGCTTGGGTTTAATGATTTGAACCGCGGCAATTATCATCTCCTGGCGGCAAAACTTAAAAACATTCACAAACTGGAATTTTTTGAGTCCATAGAGGAACTTGTTAAAAAATGCGACCTTGTGATAGAGTGCGCGTCCAAGGATGCCGTGAAAGAGGTCTTTGAGCAGGCGATACTCAGGAAAAAGGATGTGATGATCTTAAGCGTCGGAGGCGTGCTTGAGAATATGGGGCTTTTTGAGGAAGCGAAGAAAAAAAGGATAAATATTTACATCCCATCCGGCGCTGTAATAGGCGTCGACGGGCTTGAGGCGGCGAAGTTTAAGGGGCTGCAGAAAGTTACCCTCATCACTAAAAAACCGCCTGCTGCGTTTCGGGGAAACGAGTACCTCATCAAAAATAATATTAATATTGATGAAATAAAGGTTGAAACAATACTTTTGACGGCAACGCGGCTGAGGCAGTAAAGGTCTTTCCGGCGAATGTAAACGTGGCCGCTACTTTAAGCATAGCGGGAGTAGGGCCGCAAAAAACCCATGTTAAGATTGTGGCTGACCCGCTTGTCACAAGAAATACCCATGAGATAATTGTGGAGGGTGAGTTCGGAAGGTTCAAGGTTATCACGGAAAACCTCCCGTCGCCTAATAATCCCAAGACCAGCTATCTGACAGCCCTGTCTTCCATAGTCACCTTAAAGAACATTGTTGACCCGCTGCATATAGGCACTTAGCGGTTTTATGAAAAAATCCAAGCCTTCCGGATAATGCATCATACAAAAGCCGGGTATGAGGGAGCGGGCAGAGGGCTTTCAATGGGCAAAAGAATAGTGGAGCGTCACGGAGGAAGGATTTGGGTTGAGCCTGAGGGTAAGGACAAAGGGGCTGTCTTTTATTTTGTGATTTAAGGAATGGGTGCAGCGGGTAAAATAGGTTTCAGCATACAGAACAGGCAACTCCTTATATCTG
>OMKS01004780.1_pt1 | contig 10042 bp, 10 predicted proteins | sample 1674721 | NCBI WGS metagenome assembly OMKS01 (sample SAMN06264996, study PRJEB25208) | sediment metagenome | isolation source: hot spring sediment | place: USA: California | collected 2014-09-02 | reverse complement strand
TTTCAAGCAGAAGACGGCATACGAGATCTAGTACGGTCTCGTGGGCTCGGAGATGTGTATAAGAGACAGATAGTATCCCGATGATAAAACATACGTGCCGAACATAATCCTGCGTTTTGTCTCTTTGCCGAACCCCTTTTGCCTGGATTTTTTATACATGTCTATAATATTACCGGCCTCCGTGTCGCGAAGGCCGTACTGAACGCCGTCAAAACGCGCGAGGTTTGATGACGCTTCGGCAGTAGCGACAACATAATAGACATCAATCGCGTATTCCGTATGAGGAAGGGATATTCTTTCTATTTTGGCTCCGGCCTCCTCAAGCTTTTTTACCGCTGCCATTACGGAATCCTTCACCTCTTCGTTCAGCCCTCCTATAAAATACTCGTCAGGCAGGCCCACAACCTTTCCTTTTATATTCTGTTTCATGCGCCCCGGATAATCAGGCACCTCAACAGCAGCGGAGGTTGAGTCCTTTGGGTCATGGCCCGCTATTGTTTTCAGGATTATGGCGCAGTCTTTTGCTGTTTTGGCCAGCGGCCCCACCTGGTCAAGCGAGGAGCCGAAAGGAACAATGCCGTAACGGCTCACCCTTCCGTATGTGGGCTTTACGCCCGTAACCCCGCAGAGCGCGGCAGGCTGTTTTATGGAGCCGCCCGTATCAGAGCCGAGCGCGCCGGCGCACATATCGGAGGCGACAGCAGCAGCAGCGCCTCCGGAAGAACCTCCGGGCACGCGGGTCAAATCCCACGGGTTTTTTGTTATCTTATAAGCCGAGGTCTCGGTTGATGAGCCAAACGCGTATTCATCAAGGTTAAGCTTGCCTGTTATGACAGCTCCGGCATTTTCAAGTTTTTTAAGCACTGTGGCCGTATAGGGCGGCATGTAACCCTCAAGCATTTTCGCGCCGCATGTTACAGGCATGCCCTCAAGCGCCATGTTGTCCTTTATCCCCATGGGTATTCCTGTCAATCCGGTCACTCCCTCGTTTTTCATTATCCTGTTTTCCGCTGCTTTGGCTCTCTCATAAGCGCGCTCGCGGCACAGATGAAGATGCCCGTTTACCTTGGGCTCCACCTCATCTATTCTTTTGTATGCGGAATCAAGTATCTCCGAGGGTTTTATTTTTTTCTCTGTCAGCTGTTTGTGCAGCTCCTCTATTGTAAGGCTGTAAAGCTCCATTACCCGGCTCCGTTCATATAATCTTCGGCACCTTAAACCCGTTGTTTTCAACAGAAGGCGCCGCGTCAAATACTTTTTTCCTGTCAAGCGAGGGTTCAACCTCATCCTTGCGCGTCACATTTTTCATGTCTATGGCGTAAATCGAGGGCTCAATATTTTCGGTATCGAGCATGTTGAGCCTCTCAACATGCTCAAGCACTTCAGAAAGCTGTTTAGAGTATTCCTCAGCCTCCTCTGCCGTAATCTCAAGCCTTGAGAGGTTTGCTATCTTTGCCACATCTTCTTTTGAAATTGCCATAAGCCACCTTTATAATACAATTTGTTATTTCCATTTACATTTCCATTCAAAAATAAGACAGTTTCAAACTTCAACTTAAATCCGTTTTAAAGCCATAAAGCAACTTTCATGCCGTAAAACATTAAGTAATTTAGCACAAATACCCGCGGTGTTCAAGAGTAAGTTTTTATAATCCCTCAAATTTGACTTTTCCCGTGTAATATGATAAACTTAATATAGATAAAAGGCAAGGAGGCGTATTATGAAGACAACAAGGCTGTTTTTTATCATGCTGTTTTCCCTCGGGCTGTTAATATCTCTTTTAAACTGCAGCAGGCGGCCGCCCACCGCAATTACCGAACTCGAGCCGGAGCCGACACCGACACTTATGCCGGGCTACGGCGCGGTAAGCGGCACATTAACACTGCCCGTATCCGCGGACGCAGAGGGCAAGGCTTTTCACATATTTCTTTTCAATGAATTCAACGGCTTTAACAACGCTGACGCGGTGTTTACAGGGATCTACAGCAGCGCTGCTGAAGGTTCCTTTTACCTGCCCGTATCCACGGGCCATTATTATATGGCCGTATATATTGAAACAGGCGAAAACAGCTCTTCTTACGCGCCTTCAGCGGGCGACCTCGTCGGGCTCTACGGCGTTACCTGGCCCGAACAGCCGCAGTCACAGAATATAACCGTGGAAGACGGGGAAATCACAATTACCGATGTCACGCTTGTTGAGGCCTTTGACAATATCGTGGGAGGAGCTGACCTGACCCTGTACGAGCCCGCGCCCGGCAAAGAACTGCGCATTGTCCTTGACCACGGCTCTGACCCCGAAAACCCGTCAATCGCGGGTTTCAAATCCATTACCCTGGAAGAGGGCCAGTCATCCCTTCCCTACTCTCTTTTTACACTTTTCCCGGGCTCATATTATCTTTACGGCTGGGTTGACACGGACAACAACTCGCTTGTAAACAGCGGCGATATGCTCGGTTACTGCAGCATATGCCCGAGCTGCGTCGGCGGCAACACGCACATTCCCCGCTCATACCAGGATATATACATCTACAATGTGGATCAGGTTAACATAATGTCAATTTATTTTTATCTTAACAAAATCCCATAAATGACAGACAAAAAAATAAAATACCCCGGGCTGAAGGCGGGTGCCTTTTGTTTCGATAAGCGCATCCGCTTTCGCGGGCGATATTTCCGATTTGTTCATCCACATGCTGTCCTTCAATGCCCTTCCGGCAGGCTCTTGGCTCCGGAGATAATTGAAGGGCGCAGGACAAACACCCGTGATATTCCCAAACGCGGAATAAAACATTATCCGGCTGTTTTCGCGCGGGCCCTGCTCTTTGCCGTATCCGCATTCTTGTTTTTCCCCGCAGCAGCCGCGGCTTTTTGCCTTCCCTGCGCGGGAATAAACTTAAGCGGCTCAAGCCTGAATATAGGAGAACGCGGGTACGGCTGGCTGATTCCCGATGAGCAGTCTGACATTACTATCAACCCTGCCTATGCCGCCTCAATAAAAGGGAAACGGCTCTTTACCCGCGCAACCTCGCACAACCACGTTGATAACACCGTCATGAAAAACTCGGGCGAATCTCTTTCGGGAGGTATTTTTGTCCTGCTGCCTTTTGGCCAAAACGTATGCTCCTTAAAATACGCGCCCTCCTTCTCGAAAAGTTCAGAAAAATACAAGCATTACTCCTCAGATATCACGCGAAAAAAACATGACAATAATTTTGAGTTGTCGCTATCCGCGGGTTTTCCGTTTAAAAAAGATTTTGATATCGGTATCACGGCCGGAATCACAAAGCGCAGTTCCCTCTCTTCCACGGCTTACAACAACCCCGGGGTTGATGATTTATTTTCACTCTCGCTTGGCCGGAGTTTTTTCCTGAAAGCCGGGGTTATTTTTAAAACCGATGAGGATTTTTATTTCGGAGCCTCTCTTGGCGGGCTTGCGGGCAAGGCTGAACTCTCCGGCCTTTCCGGCCCGGTAAGCGCCGATGACAGCCTGAGCCTTAACATTGTTTTGCTTTCGGGCCTGTCCCTCAACGAGGACCTGCTTTTGAGGGCGGGCCTCGGCTTGAATTATGAGAGCGTCCTGACTTCATTCTTCAAAAACGGTTCTGCTTACTACGAAGACGAGACATATTATTACACGGATATAAACGGCGGCCTGGGGCTCTTTCATACTGACCCTTACGGCCCCGTTTCAGCGCTTGCTGTAAAGGCAAAATGGGTGCCGGAAAAGGCCGAAAGAACTTTTGTTTCAGGAAGGCTCAACACGGCGGCAGAGTCCGGTTTTTACACGGATTTTTTCGCGGCCTACAGCCAGCCTGTCTTCAACAACAAAACATTCTTAACCATAGGCTATGAGTTCCTGAAACTGTCCGCATACAGCCGCGCCGCACGCAGTGAAATATCGGGATTTCTTATTTCAAAGGGCTCTTCTGATTATTTCGACATGACGATTTTTCCGGATTTTGACAGCAGCATGATTGTCAGCCTCGGCATAAACCCGTATGAGAATCTTTTTATCAATTTGGGATTGGGCGGAAGCGGCCTTTCCCTCGCCGCAAGCCCCGGTTCAAACAGCCTTAAATCCCTCGGCGCGCGTTTTGAGGCGGAGGTTAATTTTATCTTTGAGTAAAGATGCGGCTTAAATCCCGGCCACGACAGGTTATTCATAATGCGTATAAAGCCTTATAACCTTTACGGCCCTTTGTTTCTTCAACACCTGATAAACAACCCTGTGTTGAATATTGATCCTCCTTGAATAAGCGCCCTCAAAATCGCCTGTAAGTTTTTCATAAGGCGGTTCAAACGGGTTTTGCTCCAAAGTTTTGAGTATCTTTTCCGCCTTTTCCTTTAAACCCGCGTATTTCAGTTTCTTCGCGTCTTTTTGCGCCTGCGCCGTATAGTAAAGACGCCACGAACCTACCATTTAAGTTTTCTGGAAGCCCTGCTTAAGGGTGTCTTCAGTCCCTTCCTTATTGACTCTCTCATGCCGGGAATGGAAAGAAGATACAGGGTTTCCTGGACAGAGCGCCAGTCCTCTTCTGATATAAGAACCGCGTTGTTTCTTTTGCCTGTTATCTGTATGGGCTCATGTGATTTAGCTGCCCTGTCAAGCAGCTTGTAAAGGTTTGCCCTGGCACGACTCGCTGTCATCGTAGTCATAACATCCTCCTTCAGTCATATATTAACCTTCACTCAAAGCGTATCATATAACGTACGCTTTGTCAAGGCGTGACATTTAGAATTTTCAATTTACAATTGCTCTGCTTGAATTATTTCGTCTTTGTCTCAACTATAAAATATCAAATATAAAATCCTAAATTTTCCTCAGAAACTCTCCACCCTCACATTCCCTTCCCACTCATACCCTTTCATATATCTTTTAAGCAGCTCGCTGAAAATCACCACCTCAACAGCCTTTATGTCAGCCTCGCTGCGGCTGCTGTCAAGGATGACAATCTCAAACATGCCTTTGCCCGACTCTTTGTCCGTTTTAAAAAGCGTAATCGTGGGCACTCCCTCCTCAAAATCATAGAGTATAAACGCCCACGGCATCTCCTCCGTATAATATTCCCTGCTCGTGTTGCCCGGGCAGCAGACTTTCAGCGCCCTGATATCCTTATATATGTCCGCGAAAACCGATGACCCGGCCATCTCGTACTCTATCTCGCCCCCAAGAACCGGAACATTTCTTGTGATTTTTCCGCCTGTCTCAAGGCCGCTGAAATCATGCTCAAAGATGTAAGCGCCCTTTTTATCCTCTTCGGCCGCCTCTTTTTCCGCGTACGGACGCGAAAGAAAAAGTATCGCCCCTAAATTCACCGCAATAAGGCACAGCGTAAAAAGAGCCATTTTAATACCGAGCCCGTAATCCCCGGCTCCGGAGATATTTTTTCCCGTTTTTTTTCTTTTATTCTTTCTCATTCCGCGCTTCGCCTTTTAATATGCGCCCTTATTTCCCTAATCATCCTCTCCTCATTCTCCCCCCGCGCTTTGGAACGCAGGAGGTCATCAAGCGCGTTCTCATAATCCCCTGCTTCCAGATTAAACGCGGCGCGCTTATGATACAGCCCGTAATGGAGCGGGTATTTTTCCAGCATTTCACCGAGATAATCAACGGCAGCAGGCTTGTTCCTGTCCGCTATCAGCGATGCCAGAAGAAGCTGGGCCGCCTCAGAGGGATATTTTTCCGCGAATTCTTCAAGCTCGGCCACAGCAGAGCCGTGATTTGCAAGGTCATATCCTTTTTCCTCAAAAGGGTTTACATATTTAAAATATCTTGCAACAGGCGCAGGCGTTACAAGCAGAATATACTTCCCGTCAAAATATGCGGGCTTGTACCCCATTTTCATAAGCACATCCCTTGACGGCGCCCCATCCTCAAGAAGAAAACTCCTGACCTTATGGTTTTCAATGGCGGCGTCAAACCCCTCTTCCGCGTTATAGACAGCATTATAAAGTTTTACCGCTTCAGCGCCTCTGCCCGCTGTCCTGTAATTGGGCCTTAACACATGCCTTGCCATGCCGTTATAGGCCGGGTTTGAGAGTATGTTTTCAGGCACAGTGGTGTTCCTTATAAACCTCAGCGCCTGGCCCGCGGGCGCGTAATCCGCCGGAGCCATAAACCGCATTCCCGTAAAAATAACCGTAAAAACCGCGAGAAAAACATAGACCGGATTTTTCACTCTCAATAAATCCGCCTCTGTCCACTGGCGCTTCCACACAAAATCCCACCTGAAGACAAGATAGACATAATAACTTAAAACCGGTACGGAGGCCGCCAGAAACCATGGAATATTTGAGCTGTCTTTAAGCGCCGCGCCAAAAAAGAATATGGCAATCATCGCGTCCTTAATAAACTCGCCGCGCCTGCCCACATCCGCTCCCTTCAGGTCATAAAGAATAATAATAAACATCACCGCGGAATACGCGAAAAAGAGCGTGTGATAAAGCCCTGTTTCCCCTCCAAAGGAGATTCCGTTAAACCAGCCCGGCGTTGTCAGTTCCCTGTAAAAAGCCGCCGGCGCTTCAAGCAGGGACGGAGACAGCAGGCACGCGGCTGATGAGAATAACAGTGAGAGGCCGATCAGCCTGAAGTCATAGGCTTCCCTCTTTTCCGGCGACTCAAACACGTCAATTGCCCTGTATATCGCGTAAAAGAATATCATAGCCGGGCCTATTGCCGCGGAGTAATGCATGTTCGCCCACAGAAGCGTAATAAGCGGCAGTGAAAAATAGAGCTGCCGGTTGCGTTTCGACGGTTTTCTCTCAAGCACATAAAGAAAAAACGCGATAAAAAGTATTGAAAAAGCCGCAGGACCGGCCGTAAACCAGCGTTCCATCAGAAAAACAGCGGCTATGGAAAACGGAAGGGTTATTGATATGTACTTTCCCTGCTGTCGCTTATAAACAACAAGATAGAGGGTGAAAAAACAAAACAGCATAAGAAAAAACTTCAGGAAATAAAGGTTTTCAGCGCCGACTATTGACGCGAACGAATAGATAAAAACATCATAAAGCCACGAACTCCTGTCCCATCCCGCCTTTTCGGTAAACGAAGAGGTATCTGCCTTGGGCAGCCCCATATCCCTCATTATCTCTTTTCCCTTTGCCATGTGTTCCCACGAAGCGTCCTGCATGTAGGAAGCCCTTGCGGCAAAAAACAGGGATATAATCAGAATTACGGCAAAAAAAGCCTTCAGCAGGCTGCCTTTATCGTTTTCTCTCATTGAGCCTCCCTGATAAGCCTTTCGGTTCGTTTATAAAGAGCAAGCCTTTTCCCGGATGCCGCTATGCTGTAGTTCTTCCCGATAATAGCCGAGAAAAAGCTGTCATCCACTCCCTGTTTTTTTACAAAGAATACAGGCGGGTAATTTTCAAGTTCCATGACAGCTTCAGAGAAACTGTTTATAAAATACCCGTAAGGATGGGAATTAAGGAACCTTGTGCCCGGCCTGCACCCTGAATAAAAATATACCGCAGGCTCATTGGGCCAGCAGAAAAGTTCATCTCCTTCTTTTTTCAGTCCTTTTATATAAAGTCCCATACTTTTCGCTTCATGCGCCTCAGCCCCGGCAAATGTCCTGTTTTTAATCATATAGGAATAACCTGCTGTTTTATAGAAAACAACCGTACCCGCAGCCGCCAGCGCTGCCAGAACAAACACCGCAGCAGCCTTCCCTGTTTTTCTTGAGGATATAAACCTGTACAAATCCGACAGCATTACGCCTGACATAAGCGCCATAAAGGGGACGAGAAGCAGAAAATAACGCGGGCTTCCGGCTTTTACAGCCGCTATAATCGCGAAGAGAGAGACAAAACAGAGAATGACAATCACAAAACCTGTCCTTTTCTTTGCCTTAACCTCCCTGTACAGGCAGTACATAACACCGGCTGCGGGAAGCATATATGAAAAGACAAAATATTTTGTGTTTTCCGCAAACACATTAAAAAACTCCAGTTCCATTCTCTGCGCCAGGAAATAGATATTGTACGCAAGATTCGCCTCAACAAAACTTCCAAGCATGCCTTTGTATGCCGCATGTGCCGTGACGAGCAAGGCCATAAAAGCAAATCCTGCAACAAGCCACGCTGTTTCTTTCATCCTTTTTTTTCTTCCCGAAAAGTATACCAGATAAACAACAAAAGCTATCGTGAGAGGCGCCGTGAGATAAGATGTATAAAAAGCCGCCGCAAGAAAGAAACCTGCCAAGAAACCGGTTGCGTGTTCGTACCCTCTTTCAGTTTCAATAACAAAAAGAAGCGCCAAGAAAATAAAAAACTGCGAAAAAAGCTCGGTTTCCGCCAAAAAACCCCCATGAACAGGCGAATGAAAAAAAACAGCATATACAACAAGAGCAAACGCGGCGGTAATTCTGCTTTTAGCAATGGCCCTCGCCAGCATATAAAATAAAATCATAGCCGCCGCAAAAAAACCTGCAGCCATGTTGCGTACGGCTGTATCAGCCGTTCCGCCGATTTTGAAGGCCATGGAGTATATGTAATGAATAAAAGGCGGTTTGTGATCAAAGACATCCCTGTAAAGAACGCCCCCGTTGTTTATTGTCTCTGCAGCGCAGGCATAAACAGCCTCGTTCCTGTCCAGGGGAGTGTCCGCGCTCAGCGTTCTTAATACAAGCACAAAAAAGACCATAACAATAACAAACACAAGCTCTCTCTTTGTCACAAAATCCGTCCCGGATTCAACAGTTTTTATGCGTTTATTTTTTTTAACATCCGTTTTTCTTTTAAACGCTTGTTTTGCCGCGGGCACAGGATTTCTTTTTTTTGCCTTCTTTACGCGCGCCATAATGGTTCCCTCCCTGTCAGAAATCTGTTTTTTTTAAGCCCCGACCCGCTCATGTTATTATTCCTCCGGCATATCCCACAACGCTTGAGAAATCTCCGCTTGTTTCGCCTGAATTTGTGTACCTGAGTATCCTCGCATCTTTTGCGCCCAGAATGAGCGCGGCGTGAAGCGCCGTATAAACCGCGGCCATGCCGCACATTGAGATATCGTGCCGGCCCACAACAGCGGCCATTGCCTCGGGGTCCATTTTTTCTATGGCTTCAATTACAAGCGCGTCTTTTTTGCGCGCGCTCTCAGCGCTCTCATAATGGGTGAAATCCGTGGACGCGGCTATTAAAACATCCCTGTTTTTTACGGCTCCTGCAATGGACTCTGCCGTATCTTTCAGCGATCCCAAATCATGAGTGCCGAGCGCCACCGGCACAATGGTAAAAGAACGTTTGAGCTCCTGTATTATGGGAAGCATGACCTCAATTGAATGCTCAGCATCGTGGGCAAGCATGTCATTTTCTGCATATCTTGAATTTTTTATTATTTCATCGGCCACGGGCCCGTTTATCCGCACATCGCCGAGCGGCGTCCTCCACTCGCCGTCAGCCATGACAGCCACGGGCCTTCCCCTGCCCGTATGGTTCGGCCCGATGAAAATTATTATATCCGGAATGACAACCGACGAGAAGACCTCGCCCGCGACAGCGCCCGAATATACATATCCCGCGTGGGGCGCGATTACAGCCTTTGCCTTAATTTTTTCTCCCGTCTCCTTAAGAAGGGCAGCAACCTGTTTTTTGAGCCTTGGCGCGTCTTTTTCATAAAATGTACCCGCAGCAACAGGAAATCTGAGCATCACGCCTCCTGTAAAAAGTGTAATTGATTTTATCACATTTTAAAGGATGGATAAACAGGTAATTGCCTGAAATAGTCTCCCCCTTAAGTTACAGCAGTGAATCACGGCTTTTGCAGCGCCCCGCCTTACCTGAGGTGGGCCGGCGCGGGTTATATATGTACTCTAATAAAAATCACTTCACAACCGCGATTTTGCCCCAATGTTTCTGCCTGTCCTGCCCGGAGACTGCCTCAAGGCAGTACAAGAACACCCCGCTTGCCACTGCTTTCCCTGCGTTGTTCCTGCAGTCCCAGCTTATATGGTTATATCCCGCCTTACCCTGCCCGCTCATTTCCCTCACCCTTTCCCCGCTTACCGTATATATTCTCACTGTCACGTCCGCGGCCCTGCC
>OMKS01004779.1_pt1 | contig 10043 bp, 4 predicted proteins | sample 1674721 | NCBI WGS metagenome assembly OMKS01 (sample SAMN06264996, study PRJEB25208) | sediment metagenome | isolation source: hot spring sediment | place: USA: California | collected 2014-09-02 | reverse complement strand
GAAGCCCAGCTTCAGGATGGTCAATTTTGGGTTATCACTAACCCCGTTTGCTGGTCAGTTTTGGGTTATCACAACTAGTCATACCGGTGTGTCTAAAAATTAGAGAGTCAGACTTATAAAGAAGGCTTACAATAACGCCTTCATCTGATGCTGCGTCGCGAGCATTTTGTAGTAATTCCCAAATCCACCTACTCCGGAAGCGGCCCGCTTCTTGAAATAATTTGTTCAAATGTTTATGAACAGCCTGTGCAGTATTTTCAGCCAAGACCTCATGTCGAGCATCTTCCAACGTATCATCACTATTTGCCATTTTTATAATTCCTTACAAATGTGTGGGCAACTCAATTTACTAAGTCGATTTAGGAATAACCTGTAAATAATAGCAACCCTCTTTTCGTTCTGGAAACGAAATGCGTGTATTCGTGAATTTTTACCGATCCGATGTGCCGTCGTCATATCTTTTATGAAGTTCTTCATAGGATTGCTATTTCTTCTAAATGCAACCCCATACGCCGCGCAAATTATTCCACTCTTGAAAAAATCATATCGATGTAAGTTTCCTTATCCTCCTCTTGGAATACAATATGCCTTTCGAGCATTTCGTCCTTGGTCATGCGCCAGAGCATTTTCATGGTAAACGACGGTGTATTGGAAACAATAAAAGATTCTAGATTTATCGAAAGATCGCCAAGGCGCTGTTCGATTTCCTTGATGGTTTTGTAAAACTGAATTTTGGGATCTGTGGGCCCTATGTTGCGTATTCCTTTAGGATCAACAAAAATTATCCGCTGTCTTTGCCCGGAAATTAGCCAGAGTATGAAATCCGGATGGAAATTACCAGCCTCAAAGAACCCCACGCCTTTGCCCTTACTTAAATTTCGAAGCAGATACAATTCTTGATTCTCAAAAAAGGCAGCATTGCCGTCATGAAACATTTTCAAGTCTTCAATAAAAAGCCGTTCACCCTTATTCAATGGTGTGGGGCTTATTTCCACCACATTGGCATCAATATACAAAAGCGGCTCGTAAAGATGCCGGCTGAACCAAAGCGCCTTTATGCCGCGGAATTCCCACGGTTTAAGTTCGCCACTTTTGATAGCTTTTTTTAACTCTTCCAGTTTGGCGACAATTTCTTCCTCGGATTTATCTATTAGAATGCGATAATATTCTTCATCCGGTGATGTGCCAATACCCAGAAGATTAGGATCATCAGCTTCCAAATCACGATATTCAAGATGCGGCAGTTCCCATTCACGCTTGCGGAATGTGTAATAACGTTCTGTATATTTTTTTAAGAGTGATGCCGCTATCTCTTCCCATATTCGCACACGTTCAAAAGTATCAAAAGCCAATTGGTTTTCCGGAATCAACAACTGATACCATGATTGGTCAACCAAAAGCTCTGCTATATCATTTGGGGAGATGTTGATATTATACCAGCCCCTTTCCGCTTTGAAGTCTTCCAACTCAAAATAAAGTTTTTTAAAGTCAAGGAAAGTGACATGTCGCGTCGACAGGTGCGTCTGGTTTGGTGCTGTTTCTATATCGACACCAGTCACGCCGCCGGATCTCATTGCCTGAATTTTTGGATACCAGTTAAGGACAACCTGATTTTTTTGCAAATAATCTGTCCCCGGATCACTTGTCGGATCGGGTTTTTTCAATGTAGGAATCGGCGCCAGTTTTCGGAACGCATCGCCGAATTCGGTGCTCACGCCGTTGATGGTTTTTCTCAGCCGAATGGTTTTGAGTTTCTGCGTGCCCAAATTTTTAATAACCGGCAGGAAAAATTCAATTCGGTCATCGTTTACCGGAAGCCCTTCCTCTGCCAGGTAATCTCTAAATTGCGCCATGTAATCGGCGTGAATACCAAAGATGCCCAATGTCTCCAGTGCGCTGATATTTTTGGGCCTTCCGATTTCCTCGGGAAGATTGGTGTGGCCGCTGCGCTTGAGGCTCATACTGTAGCCCTTCAGGCGAACGCCTCGGCCAAAGAGCTGAATAATCTGCGCGCCTTCTCCTTTGCCAACATTCATTAGACCCATGGTGGAAACACGCCAGCTAGACCAGCCTTCGGTAAATTTTCTCGAACCGATAAGAATATTTACGGGAGAGTCGGTCTGATTGATTTCATGAAAGAGCGAGCCGGAAAACTCCCTTTCACCCGTGGCAATCCCGTTTTGCTCACAAAGCTTCACCAGTTTTGCATCATCGCCTACGTTAATTACACCAAATTCTATGTTTTCCGCGCCGAGACGTAGCGCAACTTCGCCTGTGGCGCCTTTAAGATTTTCCACGTAAAGCTGACCCCCGCCGGGGGAATTAAAAATAGTGGAAAGCGTTTCTTCAAAGATTTGCGTAGCATCCAGCCCGCATGTATTGAGATAAACAAAACGCCCGGCAAAAAGATTCTTGCCCTTGGCGGTAACAAGACCATGCTTCAATATTTGTTCGATGCGCCTGATGCTTGCCTGACGGTCGCGCACATAACGGGCAAAGAACTGCAATATCTCCACAATATCCGAAGCGTCTTTTGTGGCAAGCGTGGCGGTAACACTGCTGCCCACAAATATCCATAACGGCTTTTCAATTTGAAAAGGTTTAAAGCAATTTCCCTCTACGCGGAAAAGTCGCTGTTGCTGAAAGAACGAAAGCAAACAGGCGATAAGATAAGTATCCATCCATTCGCGGTCGCGGTCATCTTCCAGATTCATTATCTGGTAATCTTTACCGAAGCCATCATGGTAAAAATAGCGATAGGAATAGTCGAAGAGAATATTTTTCGCGTAGAGATCGGTAAGGGCAGTGTTTCCCTTTACGGCCTGTCCGAAGGTTGCCGAATATTCAAAAGAAAATCCTTTTTCGCATAATGCGTTGCGATACTTCATCCATGCGCCATCACCGCCGCCGGATGCGCCGCGGTGCCCCTCATCCACAAGCACCAGGTTATTTCCTTCAAAAGCATCAACGGCGATCGTCTTTTCGCCCATGTCTTCACGCAATTTTGTTACTTCCAGAATCTCCACCGCCTGGCCGGCAAAAAGCCCGCGTCCTTCCTTGCTGAATATTTCCGCCTCTATCCCGGACAATTCAAACTCACGCAGATGCTGCTGAGAAAGCCCTTCGTTAGGAGTGAGCAAAATGATACGGTTTAAATCGCGTCTTTTGCCATAATTATTCAGATAATAAAGAAACTGCATAATATTAGCATGCATTACCAGTGTTTTACCGCTGCCGGTCGCCATCCAGAAAGATATTTTGTTGAGCTGCGGCCATGGCTCAGATTCGGCATCGAACGGTTTAATCTGATCCGGCTCTGGCTTGTCGGCATTGTAAATTGCAATTTGTTCATTGAGGGCCAAAAGCAAGGCTCCGGGGTCGCGGAAATAGCGGTCCAAATAAATTTCAGTAAAAAGCAGCGCCAGATACTGGAAGTATTTCCAGATAATCGGTTTTTCACCGCGTATGACGCGGCGTTCATTGAGGCGCTGGGTGTGCTTAACAATGTTTTGATCATATTCCAACAAAAGTTCGGTGGGCAACTGTGTCAAATTAAAAAGCTGTGCCGTTAAAGCATGGTGAAAGTGGTGGATTTTGTTTTCGTCCAATCCTTCCAATGCCTCGTTACGCAGTATTGCGGCAAGCTCCTCAAAGCGCCGGACATTGAATAGCGACAATAACCACTGATTTAGCACCAGCTTGTAAGCAAAAGGCACTTGCGGCCGGTTATTTACACGGCGTCTGCGCGTGGTTGTTGCTGCTGAAGGTTCCGTGGTTTCTTGTCTTTTTCTTCCCCGCGGCATCAATTCCCCTCCGTTTCAAACATCAAACGATGAAAATCTTCTTCAATAAGCCGCACCTTCCAGGTATCATCCGGAATTTTCAGATTTTCTAGATTGTTGCTGCCGTTAACGTAGATAAGGTCAAACTCAAAATCCCGCGTGCTGATTTTGAGTTTTTCGCGCATGTAGGTATCGAGCACAAGGTTATCTTCCTCTAAATTTCCGGTAAGATTGCGCCAGACGATAAGAGTTTTTCGGCCATCCGGGGTGACGCCTTCGATACGGCGGAACCACCACCTGCCTGTTCCTTCCTGCTTTAGCCTGCCAGACATGCGCAAGCGGCCTTCGCTATCGCGTTCAAACTGCGCGTGAAAAGCCTGCGGCGCGGCGATGTGCTCAACGGTAAGGCCTACGAGCCAGTTAAAGGTTTCCATTAAATCGACGTGCAGCAGACGCGATTCATCGGAACCAGGTTTTTTGATTTTGAGCTGATAGTTCATAGGCTCAGCAAAAGACTGGAAATTTAGCAGGGAGTTTTGGCTTTCCACATCGAGCATATAGTGGAGCATGTATTGCTCACGGAAATCTTGAGGTGTGTTTTGTGAAAAAAGAGTCTGTTCCTGTGTGGAACTGCGACGGAGCTCAAGGTTATTGAGTGTATCTTCGTAGGATTCCAGGCGGATATATTTAAAGCAGTGTGAAATTCCGGTTTCACGAGCGGTGGGCTTGCCATCCTTCCATTCTTTGGAATAAACCACTTTTTGAATACGGGGCTTAAGAACCGTGTCGAAGTAATTACCCATTTCGACAAGTATATATTTGCGCTTGCCGCCATCTTCACGGTTAAGGTTTATTACAGCGTGTCCGGTAGTGCCGGAACCGGCGAAGTAGTCTAAACAAATGGATGTTTTAGATCTGAATGAATTAACAGCAAACAAACATTCTTGAACTGTATATAATGATTTGGGGAAGTCGAATTTCTTCGTACCAAAGATATTATTTAATAATTTTGATCCATATATATTTGCGTAAAATTTTTTATCATTCCATACAGTTTTATAACTTGTTACAGTTTTTGTACGTATTATAGAAATCTCCCCATTCCTATTTTTAACACTTAATTCTCCGATTATGTTCTCAACAGAATTTCTAGCAAAAACCCATTTTCGTTCTTCTCCATTTTCGCCAATAGGATACACATAAGTAATATCATCTTTATGGATATTTGCTGAACTTGGATGAAAATCTTCAGAACAAACATCACCAAAACCTATAATTTCATTATTTTTAACGATAATTGGATAAAAGCAATTTTTAGCTAATGATCTTGAACATGTCCCACCCCAATCCCGAAAAGCCTCTTCACTCTCTTCCTGTCTTTCTGTTTTTCCAATCATATTTTTTTGCTTTGGAAAAGCGTATATACAATACTCATGGCTATACGAAAAGTTATCCCCTTGTACACCGGCGGGATTATGCACGATGGTAATACAGTCTTTTTCCCATTCTGGGAAAAGAGTAGAGTGCATTTGAAGAAGGCTCATAAATTCATTTTCATCTATTGCAGTCAATAATGAACCATCATTAGCTCTCAATATGCCTGATAATAAAACTCTATCGAACATAAGAGAAATCCATGAAGAATGTTTAAATGTATTTTTATATAAAATCTCACTACTTTTTGCATTGTATGGTGGATCAGCATAAATACAATGTATCTGGCCCATATAGTGGTCCCGCAACAGATTCAACGCCTGGAAGTTTTCGCTATGAATCAACAAGCCATCGCATTGCTCGTCGAAGTTTTCAATCGACGCCAGCAGCCTGGCTTTGAAATCTTGATCGAAGAACCGGGTATCCAGCACCAGCTTGCTGTTGGCTTTAAGAAACTCGACCGTCAAAGGTCGTGAGAATCCCGGGTTGTGCAGGTCGGCCTGGATTTCGTCGATGGCGAACAGCTTGATCCATTCCTCACACTGTGCCTCGTTGACTAAGATTTCAGGAAATAAACTCTCGGGTACGCGATCAATGGTAATGCAGTAGTTTGTTTCATAAACAAACTTTTTCTTGAGCCACAGTTTCTTTTGAAAATTCTCAAGCTGGGCCAGAAAGTCGATAATTTTCCCGGCAATCTTGCGAATCACCTTGATTTGGGAAAGATATTGCTCTACCCGTGGCGCGGTTTCGTTTTCAATATCGTCGAGGTGCATCACTTCGTTTTTGATGTAGAAATCAAGCTCGCGACGTAAAAAACCGCCCAAGTCTTTATGAATAAAGTAGTCAAAGGTGTTGCGGGCAGTGTAGCGATCAAGATGAACGCGCAGGCGCGTGTTTTCTGATTGCGCGCCATCCGCGCGGATATATTTTGCACTAAGAGCCGTAATCCATGGCGATAAAGTGGATTCGGTTATTTTTAAAATAGTTTCTTCGGCGGCATTATTTAAATCTTTTTGCTTTTCCGATTCTTGTTCATAAGTAAAGCGTATCACCAGCTCGCCATTTTCCAGACTTACCGTATTATCTTCTGACAGTTTAAAGCGGCGCTCTTTCCCCTGGGCTTCTTTGATATTACCGTGTTCACCTTCGGATGCATCCACAAGCCGAAAATGCACCCGCATGGGATTATTTTCATTATCTGGTTGCAAACGAAAAGCATAGTCGCGCAGGTATTCACTGGTTTTAATGTAATACTGGTCGTAATTTGCCCAGTAGAGCTTCACTTCTTCGCCTTCGTAGGGGATGGCATAGACACCCTCTTTGTAAACTCGTTTGGAAAGAAAATCGCCTTCCGAGTAATAGCGGCGAAAAAAATTATAGAGGCGGTCATAAACTTCAGACTCCAGCGCGGATATATCCACAGATTCGCTTTGCAGTTTTTCCCGTAGTTCTTTTACCTTGGGTGTTGTTTCCGGATCCACGCCTACGCTTTTTGCCTGCTCGATCGCCCTGGCCAGTTCCTTTTCCATTTCCGCTTTGTCGGCGGTTCTGTATGCTGCAAAAGCATCTTTGATTTGCGGCAGTAAATCCCTATCCAAAAACTCGTTCACTTCCGCGCTCTTGGCGTGCATAATGCGGTAAAAGCCGAAATCAAGATCTGGCTGATCGAGCTGAAAAAGTTCTTTTAATAAAGCTTTTAATTTTTCATATCTTTGGCTCATTTATTATTTTCTCCTTTTTGAGCGCTTTCTTTTATATTTTGTGCTCACTGAATTGCCCACCGCACAGTAAAAAGTGTTTCAACGTTTGTGCGCTGGGCAAGGCGTTTTTCCAGTTGGTCAATAAGCTGATCGCGTTTTCCCATAATATCATCTTCTACCTTGAAAATTTCCTGCCGTTGCCTTCGCTGCTGCTTTTCAAGTTTTCTAATTTCTTCCTGAATATTTAACTGTTCGTCAAGCGTCGCGGCCTGCCGGGCCTGCCTGCGCATCGCCTTGATTTTTTCTTTTGTATCGGTCAAGGCTTTTTCCGCTGCCAGCACCATATCTTCAGCCCATTTTTCCAGCTTCTCGCGGGCTTCATTGAAGTATTTGCTGTTTTGCTCCAGCGAACGGCTAATGGTCGCCTGAATATGACGTTTGGATTCCGCAGCAATGCGATCACCTGCCGGCTTTGGCATTGAGACGTTACCATTCAAACGTCCATCGCAGAGGAAAAATTTTTCCATTGTTTCCTGATCCATTGACACACCTTCATCGGTAAAACCAGAAAACAGAAGATACTCCTCCCGTTCATATGAATCTACGATTAGCCGTGATAATGCAAGATATCCTCTTTTACCACAAAGCACATTGACAACAGATATTTTTGTGGGGTGATTCGTGATATTAAAAATGATTTCCGCTGCAGGTGTTTCCAGCGATTTTGCCTGTGTGACTACATGCTCGCCAAGTGGATGCGATAAGCGATAAAGAAACCTGTTAGCTTCCTCGACGGTATCTTCTGTTTCTTTAGGTTTCGACTTGGAAATCAAATGGTAGCGGCCTGGCGGCGCCCAGTATTCACTCTCTTGCTCCGCATTTTCTGATTGAACACCAAAAACTGAACATCGTATGCTTTCCAGCAAATCAAAAACGAGCGCTTTATCGTCAAACTTAGCACACTCACTCAGCATGTATTTGGTAAGCAGCCAAAAAAGCTGACCAATGCGGTCAAGCTGCGCCTGAGCATCGGCAAGCCGAAGCTTAAGGCGCTGGTGCACATCCTCATCAAAGTGTTCAAATAGCGTGCGCCTTGCATCATCAAGGCGCGTACGGATTTGTTCATCAAGTTCTTCCTGCAACGCCCGGAAAGCAGCGTCTATTTCTTCCTGGGTGCGACATTGCTGATATATTGCAAGAATACGTTTTTCAAAATCAACCCCGGATTCGATACTGCCAAGAACCTCATCGGATGCACCGAAAACACCACTGAAAAGGTTGAATTTTTCCGTAAGAAGTTCCAACACACGACGATCGGCTGCGTTACGTTCATTCAAAAAGTTAATCACCACAACATCATTCTTTTGTCCGTAACGATGACAACGTCCGATACGCTGTTCGATGCGCTGCGGATTCCATGGTAAATCATAATTGATGACTAGCGAACAAAACTGAAGATTAATACCTTCCGCGCCAGCTTCGGTGGCGAGCATTATTGTTGCTTCATCGCGAAAATGTTCGATAAGCGCGGTGCGCACGTCAATATCACGCGATCCGGAAACACGGCCGGTAGCACGGTTGCGTTCCACCCATCTATCATAAATAGCAGTTGCATCGGAGCCACTGTTCGTGCCATTGAACAAAACTACCTGGCCACGATAGCCGTTATCCTCTAAATAATTTTTAAGGTATTCCTGAGTGCGCCGTGATTCCGTAAAGATAATCGCTTTACGCCCGGCACTAATTGCCGTCATGTTATCGAAGCCAATTTCTAAAGCCGCAAGCAATGTTTGCGACTTCGTATCGACTCCAATGCGCCGTGCCCTTTCGGCAATATGCCTGAGTGTGTTAATTTCTTCCTGTAACTTTTTGCGATCAATAGTTGAAGGCTTGGTCGCGTCGTTTGTTTCTTGTTCTTCTTCACCGACAATCTCATCGAGCAGATCTTCTTCAATCTCCTCTCCTTCAATAAGCTGCTCGGCAAGCTCCGGGTCATCTTTTATCTGTTCGTCTCGCAATGTTTCGAGCCGAGATATGAGCGTATCAAGCGTCACAGCAATCGCCTGCGATGATGAAGCTAATAGTTTATGGAGAATAAGCGTAGTTAAATGACGCTGCCGTTTGGGTAAAGCATAGGTATCATCACGGCGCAAAAATTCAGACACAGCTTCATAAAGCGCATGTTCGTCATCCGTTGGGCGGAAAGGGCGCGTGATTGCGCGACGTTCTGTATAGCTGATATATTCAGTCACCTGATTACGTAAAGTGCGTTTGCAGAAGACGCTAAGACGAGAGCGTAGTGCTTCCAAATTGCCACCCGTATTAACAAACTGAGACCTAAATGAGTTTGCATCGCCAAACAGTCTTTCATCAATCAAAGTTGAAAGCCCATATAATTCCAAAAGAGAGTTTTGCAAAGGTGTGGCAGTCAAAAGTAATTTGCGGCAATCTTCTGTCGCCCAGCGAATACCCTGGCCTACTTTATTGCTGGGCCGATAGGCGTTGCGTAGCTTATGCGCCTCATCAATAACAACCAAATCCCAAGCACGCGCCTTAATTTCTTCACGTAGACTGTTTGCAAAATGCAAAGACATGATTAAAACAGCATTTTGCGCAAGCGGTTCGCGACCTTCTCGACGCATTACTCGGCAAGTCTTGGCATCTAGAACAATGACAGGCAAATTGAATTTTTCCTGTATTTCCAATGCCCATTGTTTACGGATGGAGGCAGGACAGATTACTAAAAGGCGCCGTCGGCGTTCAGCCCAGTATTGGCAAAGGACAATTCCGGCTTCTATTGTTTTACCCAGACCAACTTCGTCGGCAAAAATAACACCCTTGGACAAGGGCGATTGCATCGCAAAAAGCGCGGCCTCGATCTGATGCGGATTTAAGTCAACCGCCGCGTCAAACAGGGCCATGCTTAATCTTTCCAGTCCGCCTGGGGCTTGTCGCGTTAGTTCATGGGCAAAATATTTTGCGTGATGTGGCGTTAAACTTAGCATGAGTGCACAAATGATCAAATCTTGAGTTATTAGTTTAACTAATTACAGCAAATATGTAATTGGTTAAAAATAATACAATATCTGTCTCTTATACACATCTCCGTGCCCACGAGACCGTA
>OMKS01004777.1_pt1 | contig 10056 bp, 5 predicted proteins | sample 1674721 | NCBI WGS metagenome assembly OMKS01 (sample SAMN06264996, study PRJEB25208) | sediment metagenome | isolation source: hot spring sediment | place: USA: California | collected 2014-09-02 | reverse complement strand
GCAGCGTCAGATGTGTATAAGAGACAGGATTTGTTGTTTTATCATTTAGATTTACGCTGTTACGTTGTGATTGAACTAAAAGCAGGGATTTTCAAACCTGAACATACCGGTAAACTAAATTTTTATTTATCGGCAGTTGATACTCTTGTTAAAAGGAAAGAAGATAATCCGACAATCGGAATTTTACTCTGTAAGAAAAAAGACAGAGTTGAAGCGGAATTTGCGTTGAGAGATATAAATAAACCGATTGGAATAAGTGATTATCTTTTGACCAAAGCAATACCCGAAGAAATTAAAACGAAATTACCAACGGTTGAACAGCTTGAAAATGAATTAAGTGATATGGAAGACAAAAATAAAATAGAATAGCGGTAACATTGTGTTGGTCGTCAGTGGCTTGGGTAGCTTGTTCCGTTTCGTGGGCTTCGCCCACTTCACTACACAAGCCACCTGCCAGCCCGCCGCCAAGCCGTGTTCGTTATGCGGCAGCTTAAAAAGACAGCAGTATCTTAAAATTATGACAAAATATGGAAACATTATTACCACAAATAATTAATAGCGAAATTGATGTAAGAAAGGAATTTCCATTGTTGGTTGACAGAGAAATTGAGTATATCAATGAAGCAAAGGGGCTCTTTAGCTCGGGGTTTTACAGTTACTCATTACTTGCAATTTGGAATGCTGCAGTGAATAATTTAAAACGTAAAGTTGAAGCATACGGAGTAGAACTCTGGGCATCTGTTGTAAAAGACGAAGCTGGTCGAAAGAAATATGATAAAGATGGCGAAACCATTGCAGAAAGATGGAGCAATGTTGATGACTTGGTTATAATTGCAGGTGCAACAAGACTTGGTCTTCTAAACCCTAAAGCAGGTAAATCTTTGGAAATGATTAATTGGATGCGAAATCACGCATCACCAGCTCACGATTCAGATAATCGAGTTGAGTTTGAAGATGCAGTAGGATTAATGCTTCTTCTTCAAAAAAATCTTTTTAACCAACCATTTCCAGACCCTGGACACTCAATTTCTTCACTTTTTGACCCAATTAAAAATCAAACTCATACTGCAGACCAAATAGATATTTTAAAAGACCAAATAAAATCATTTAGACCACAGGATATTCGAATATCCTTTGGTTTCTTCACTGATTTGCTTACTAAAGGCGAAGAACCATCTTTGACAAATGTAATTGAACTTTTTCCAACTGTTTGGGAATTTGCTAATGAAGATTTAAGAAAAACACTTGCTCTAAAATATCATACTTACATTCTTGACCCAAACTCCGATGATAGCCACGACAATGGAGCTAAAACAAGAGTTTTTGAAATGCTCGTTAGGCTTGATGCTGTGCACTATATACCAGATGGAACAAGAGCGAGAATTTTCAGAAGAGCAGCTCAAGAATTAGCAAAAGCAAAAGACACAAGTTATGGCTGGAGTGATGAAGAAACAGCAACAAAAACCTTAGAACAATTAGGCACTTCTGTTCCAGCGGTTGCATTTATTGAAGTATATCAGGAAATTATTAGTATATATTGTGGCAATTACTGGGGACGTTCAAAAAGTCATATTATTCTTGACAAGTACTTTGATTGCTTAAATACAGACCAGTTGAGACTTGTTATGAAAATATTTCGGGAAAATGAAAGAGTTCAATCTGAACTGTTTTCGACAAGGCCAAAGAATTTTGCGATTGCTCTATTAAAATCCTTTTTACCTAAATTAACACTTGAAGCACATAAAAAAGAACTCAAAGAAACGATTGGATTTGTAAAAGAGCTTTAAATGAAATTAATAAAAGCCGACCACATAACATGCGGTATAGTTAATTGCCGGTGCAGTTCGTATTCGAGCGGCACAGCTCGCATCAAAAGTAGTTGTAATTTGATAGGAAAGTGCTTCGAAATCGGCAACTAACCATACCGCCATCCGTTATACTATCATTTAGATAAAAAATGCTACTGCAACAGTTTCGTTCTAAACAGTAAAATGCGTAGCGTACAATATTTCATCAAAACTTACCCCTACCAAACTACCGCCACCAGTGTAAAAAATAACACTCAATGCCATTTTGGCATTTCAAACCCATCACTTTCGGCCATATTGACACATTTCAATCAACGGCAAGCCTTTTGATGCTCTTCTTTTGAATCAAGAAAAAAAAGAAAAGAGGTAGATATGAATCTAAATAATTTTACAATTAAATCGCAGGAGGTAATCCAGAAAGCGGTAGAGATTGCTCAGGGTTATAGCCATCAGGCTGTGGAACCTGCGCATCTGCTCAGGGCTTTACTGGACGAGGGTGAGAGCATTACCGGGTTTCTGCTTCGCAAGTTAGGGGTAAATTCGGGCACTTTCGATGCGGTTTTAACCCGAATGCTCGATTCCATGCCCAAAGTATCGGGGGGTGATCAATACCTCAGCAATGCAGCTAACAGGGTTTTGCAGAAAGCCCTTGAATACAGCAAGGCAATGGGCGACCAGTTTGTGTCAGTTGAACACATCCTTTTGGGTCTTATTGCTGCTGGCGATCAGGTTGGCCAAATGATGAAGGATGCAGGTATTACCGAAAAGGAATTGAAGCAAGCCATTGCTGAGCTTCGCAAGGGCGCAAAGGTGGACTCGCAAACCGCCGAGGATACATACAACGCGCTGAACCGATTTGCCATCAACCTAAACGAAATGGCGCGGATTGGCAAGCTCGATCCGGTTATCGGGCGCGACGAGGAGATCCGCCGGGTGCTCCAAATCCTATCGCGCCGAACCAAGAATAACCCCATTCTGATTGGTGACCCCGGCGTTGGCAAAACGGCTATAGCCGAAGGTATAGCACACCGAATAGTTAATGGCGATGTGCCAGAGAACCTGAAAACCAAACAGATTTTCTCGCTCGATATGGGGGCACTTATTGCCGGAGCCAAGTATAAGGGCGAGTTTGAAGAACGTTTAAAATCGGTGGTTAAGGAGGTAATTGCATCGGAAGGCGAGGTAATACTATTCATCGATGAGATCCACACCCTTGTGGGTGCTGGAAAGAGCGAAGGCGCCATGGATGCCGCCAATATCCTTAAGCCGGCACTGGCACGTGGCGAATTACGCGCCATTGGTGCAACCACCTACAACGAATACCAGAAGTATTTTGAGAAGGACAAGGCCCTTGAGCGCCGTTTCCAGAGTATCGTTATCGATGAACCTCAACCCGCCGATGCCGTTTCGATACTGCGGGGGCTAAAGGAGCGCTACGAGAATCACCATAAGGTGCGTATTAAAGACGAGGCCATTATTGCGGCGGTAGAACTATCACACAGGTATATCACCAATCGCTTTCTGCCCGATAAGGCTATTGACCTAATTGACGAGGCTGCATCGAAACTGAGGCTCGAGATGAACTCCGTTCCCGAGGAGATTGACGAACTGGAACGCAGGATCAAACAGCTGGAGATTGAACGCGAAGCTATTAAGCGCGAGGGAGAAAAGCATAAACTCGATGAACTATCCAGAACGTTGACTGAACTGAACGAGGAACGCACGCGACTACGCGCCAAATGGGAAAGTGAAAGGATTGTAATTGATCGCATTCAGCAGTTCAAACAAAGAATTGAACAGATGAAGTTTGAGGCCGATGACGCTGAACGCAACGGCGATTACGGCAAAGTTGCTGAAATCCGCTACGGGCGCATAAAGCAAGCCGAAACTGAAATTGAGCAGCTTAAGGAAGAACTCAAAAAAGTTCAGGCCGATTTTGCCTTAATTAAAGAGGAAGTTGATGCCGAGGATATAGCCGAGGTAGTATCGCGTTGGACAGGTATTCCGGTTAGTCGAATGCTCCAGAGCGAAAGGGAAAAACTACTTCACCTTGAGGAAGAGTTGCACAAGCGCGTGGTAGGGCAGGATGAAGCCATTGCTGCTGTTGCCGATGCAGTTCGTCGCAGCCGAGCAGGCCTGCAGGATGCCAAACGCCCCATAGGCTCGTTCATTTTTCTGGGAACTACCGGCGTTGGTAAAACCGAATTGGCCAAGGCTTTAGCCGAGTTACTGTTTAACGATGAAAACCTGATGACCCGTATCGATATGAGCGAGTACCAGGAGCGCCACTCGGTATCGCGGCTGGTAGGTGCACCCCCAGGATACGTTGGTTACGATGAGGGTGGCCAGCTCACTGAAGCCGTAAGGCATAAGCCCTACTCGGTGGTTCTACTCGATGAAATTGAAAAAGCCCATCCCGACGTGTTCAACATCCTGCTTCAGGTGCTTGATGATGGTAGGCTAACCGATAACAAGGGACGCACCGTGGATTTCAGGAACACCATCATCTTAATGACATCAAATATTGGTTCGCATATCATTCAGGAAAATTACGCTCAATTAAGCAATGCCAATGCCGATCAAATTTTTGAACGCACTCGCCTTCAGGTATTTGATTTAATCAAGCAGAGCATCAGACCTGAGTTCCTGAACCGCGTGGACGAGATAATAATGTTTACACCGCTCAACCGCGAACAGATTAAGCAAATTGTGCTGTTGCAGTTCGATCGTATAAAGCAGATGCTTGCTCAAAATGGAGTCAGCATTGATATTACCGAAAGCGCAGTGGAGTGGATAACCGATATAGGATTTGACCCTATTTACGGCGCCCGCCCTATCAAGCGGGTAATGCAAAAGAAAATCCTGAACGAACTTTCAAAGCAGCTGCTAGCTGGAACCATAAACAAGGATCAAACCATAACCGTTGACTACTTAGGCGATAACGTACTGGTTTTCCGATAATTTCCGAGAATTTTTGTGTTAAGCCGCCTATTTTTGGGCGGCTTTTTTTATATTTGAAGAGGATTAGGGAAGGTGAATAGCTAAAAGAGAGTAGTTAACCATTACCCGAAGGCACTAAGAATATGAGGAAGTTAGAGGAAGTTAAAAACTAATTGATGCATAATTTTCTGCGTCCCCAAAATTCTAAATTCCAAATTCAATTTTATTTTCACATATGACAGGTTTACTGGTTTATAAAGCATCGGCGGGTTCAGGAAAAACATATCGACTTGTAGCCGAATACATCAAAATGCTCATTGAAAATCCGCAGGCTTACCGCGAAATACTTGCGGTTACCTTTACCAACAAGGCTACAGCTGAGATGAAAAATCGCATTATTGATAAACTTTACAAGTTGAAAATGAGCAAAGAGCCCGATTTGCTTCAAACCCTCAAAGCCGAAACAGGCAAAGACGAAGATTCAATAAGAAGTCGTGCGGAAGCAGCGCTTTCGAACATTCTTCACGATTACTCAATGTTTAGCATTAGCACCATCGATAGCTTTGTGCAGCGCATTATCCAAACCCTGCTCTGGGAATTAGGCCAGCACAGTAATAATGAATTGATCCTGGATCACAAGCCCTATATCGAAAAGGCTACCGATGCACTGCTCGATGAGCTTACCAAATACCCCGAGCTATTTAACCATGTAAAGAGGTTAATTGAGGAGAGGCTCGACGAAAACAAATCGGCCAACATTCAGAATGAACTCATTGAATTGGGAAAATTGCTGTTCCAAGAACAGTATAAACTGCTTAGCTCCAACGAACGGAGCCAAATGCACGATAAGAAAACGCTGAATGCGCTTAAAGATGAGGTAAACCGAATTATATCCGAAACATACGAGGAGATAACAACAAGAGCCGCAGGCCTTCTGGAGCAAATATATAGTTCAGGGATGCATGGAATAAACCAAAGCAATTTCCGCGACTTTTTCAGGAAATCCGGTGGAATTATTCCAATGATAGTGAAACTATCGGAGTTAAAACGATTTACACCCATAGAATTTACAAGCATTGCGGAAGATGCGCTTTTCGATATATCGGTTTGGCTGACCAAGGGAAAAATCAACCTACTTAGCAATTTTGTTAAACAGCAGCTAATACCGGAATACAAACATCTTTACGACTACCTTAAAAAAAATTATAGGCTATACAATACAGCGTTGGCCATAAACGAGAATTTACCAACCCTATATGTTCTGAATGAACTTTACCAGAAACTCAGGGAAAAACTGAACGACGATGGCGTAATGCTCCTATCGGACAGCAGCGCGTTGCTAAAAGAGTTTGTTTCGCAAACCGACACGCCATTCATCTATGAGAAAATTGGAACACGCTACACCAGCTATATGCTCGATGAGTTTCAGGATACATCGCAACTGCAATGGCAAAACTTTACACCACTCATTGCCGACAGCATAGGAAACGGCGGGTTTAGCATGGTGGTAGGCGATGTAAAGCAATCCATTTACCGCTGGCGAAATAGCGATTGGCGTATTATGGCCGGTATTGAGGCCGAAAAACAGTTTTACCCACAGGTTAAAAAATTATCCGAAAACTACCGGAGCGCAAAAACAGTTGTTGAATTCAACAACCACTTCTTTCAAAAAACAATCGAAAAAGATGAAACCGCGGAAAATGTCAATCCTTCCTTTAAACTAAAAAATCTCTATTCCGACGTTAAGCAGGATGTAAAAAAGATTGAACCGGAGGGCTACGTAGAGGTAGCTTTTGTCCCACCAAAAACCAATGAAGCGGACGATACCTTTACTAATCACATTAAAAGCATACTCATTGATTTGAAAAACAGGGGTTACAAAGCTAGTGATATTGCGTTTTTGGTACGCAAAAACGACCAAGGACGAGAGTTGGCCGAGCTTCTGCTTAAACTAAACAAGAGCGAAAGCCAGCTATCAGGGTTTATCAAAATAGTATCGCAGGATGCGCTTACACTAAATTCATCGGCAGCAGTAAGGCTGTGCGTTGCCGCACTTAAAATTGCCTTGAACCCCAACGATACGCTTGCCCAGGCCCAGTTCCGAAAGGAAATGGCATTGCTAAAAAAACAAAACGAAGCAAAGGACTGGACAAGCGTTTTCATGCCAAAAAATCCTATTTCATTGGAATGGCTCAGCACAATCCGTTTCAACCCACTGGTTTACATGGTTGAAGCAATTATCGAAAAATACCTGTATGGCAACAATATCGATATTAAAGACCATCTGCCCTATTTAAGCCTGCTGCATGAGTTTGCAATTAACTTGTCATACAGAGGCACTTCATCGTTATACCAGTTTATTGAGTGGTATGAACGGGAGGGAAAAAGCAAGGCACTTGCAATGCCTGAAAACGAAACTGCTATAAACATTTTAACAATTCATAAATCCAAAGGATTAGAATTTCCGGTAATCATTTTCCCTTACCCCGACCTGTTAAATCAACGCAAAAAACCAGACGGTGTAATGTGGTATAAACTCCCACCACAAACACCTAACGATATCCTTAAAAAATATCCGTTGTTCCCAATTAAATCGAAAAATTCATTAGTTCAAACCTACTTTGGAGCCGACTACCAGGTAGAACAGCACTATAAAAAAATAGATGATATCAACCTGCAATACGTTGCTTTTACCCGCGCCAAGCATGAGCTGTACCTTGTGGTAACCGATAAAAGCCTTGGCACCAACGAAAAGGCTAAAACCAAAGGAAATAACGAAAAAAATACCTTTAAGGCATTTCTACCCAAAAAAAATGAGTTGACCATACCTACGGAGCAAAAGATTGTTTACGCTTATGGTGTAAAGAAAAACAATATAACTACCCAAGGCGAAACTAAAGGGAAAACCAAAACAGTTGAGCATTACCCCATTAACCCTATGAAAGGTAAAATTGCCCGGCAGTTCAAAGTGGATTTGGGAGAATTAAGCCACGAAAGCGATTTGCAGCATGGTATTGCCATGCATGCCATACTATCGCGCATGATCACCTTGAACGATTTGAATGGAGCGATAGATTGGGCTGTTGAAAATGGAAACATTTCGGCAAACCAAAGGCAAAATGTTTACAACAGTTTAAACTCTATACTGAATCAGGAGCCCTACAAGCAGTGGTTCAGCGAAATGTGGGAGGTAAAAAATGAGGCATCAATCATTAACACCGATGGCAGTATCTACCGTCCTGACCGAGTTCTTACAGGTGAAAACCATGCCATTGTAATTGATTTTAAATTTGGTTCACCATCCCCCAAACACAGGGAACAGGTTGAGCAATACAAAAAGTTGCTGATAGACATGGGCTATACTGATGTAAAAGCATATTTATGGTATTTCCAATTAAACCGACACGATGAGGTATAAATCGAAATATTATGTGATTATTGATAACTTTACCCAAAATTGTAGTATTTTAACTAAAACCAGTTACGATGCGTAAGCATTAAATCTATTTAACCATACCCGCTATGGTTGCATGTGGCTCAAAGGAACCTAAACCGACCAAGCTTGCAGGCCGATACATAAATGGCACCAACAACAAGGTAATTATCACTAGCCCCGAAGCTATTGACACCATACCCCTAACGGACAATAGACTTTTTGTTCATGAGGTAAACCTTGCCAATCCTGCGATGCTTAAGGTGCGGTCGGGCCGAATTAAACAACCCTTTACCTTGAACCTGGCGATAGTAGTTACTTTGAGGTTGATGACAACAATGCCGATGGTATTACCTTTAGCGGAAGCAATAGCGAACTGAACCAAAACCTACGCTCACTTAGCAAGGAACTTCAAAGCATTTGGCGCGGTTGGCGCGATATTTTCTCACTTACCGCCAATGAATTTGGAGTGAAGATTGATTCCATAAGCAAATCGCTCTTATCAAAAACCGACTCGCTAAAGACCAAAAGCAAAAGCAATGCTGAGATGGAAGCCAACCGGGTTTGCTACTTCATGCCACTCTTATGCGGCCAATACCCCGAATATTCGGCCTACCTGTCGGGCAAAGAATTTACCCCGACAGCGCCGATTACTCATTACTCGACAATATAGATATGAACTACGGCAAGCATTTGAGCTACGACGATTACGCTTCGCTTGTTGAAACATACGCACAACTCAGAATTCAAAAGGCTCAGAACTTCAAGGAACTATGATCGAAAACTGCCCAAGAACGTCTTCCTGCTATTTTCGGCATGATCGACAGCATTTTCACCAATCCCAAAATCAGGGATTATGTAAAAAAAGTTTTTGATGGGAGAGATCCAGTTTGGCGAGTTCAGGAAGTTGAATGATATTTGCAACAACTACCTTACTGCCTGCTCCATCCCAGTTTACAAACAGGAGGTTCAATCGGTTTACACCGATATGATGAAAATTGCCCCTTGCAACAATACCCCTACCTTTACCTATACCGACATTAACGGCAAGACCATTTCGCTTTCCGATTTTAATGGGAAATTGGTTTACATCTATTTTTGGGCAACCTGGTGCGGCCCATGCCGTGGTGAGACTACGCATATCCATAAGCTTGAAAAAGACTACAAGGGCAAAAAAAATTGCTTTTGTGAAAATATCACTTAACGACGACATAGATGCCTGGCGCAAGATGGTTCCCGAAAAGAAATTAGGCGGAATTCAGCTACATGCCGATGGTGCATGGGGTTCCGAGGCTACCAAGAATTACCAATTCAAAGGCATTCCAACCTTTGTGCTATTTGGCGCCAATGGTAAAATTATCAGCCCCAGCGCACCCAGTCCATCGTTGGAGGAAATCCGTCCCCTACCCGACCTGGAACTATCAAAGATTTAGTATGTTTCCATCTCATACAAAGGCCAGTCATGCCGGCCTTTTTTTGTTTGGCATAATTTTCTATCTTTATCAGGCTATTTGGTATAAACATGACAAAACTTTACCCATGGGGCGATACCCGTCGTTACAACAGCTATTCGAACTACTTTAAAAGAGAGTTTGGAGGTAGAGTTCAAAAGTTAGCCATTGATGCGGGTTTCACCTGCCCAAACCGCGATGGCACTGTTGGTATTGGTGGCTGCACTTACTGCAACAACAACGCCTTTAACCCCAACTACTGTACACCACAAAAGTCCATTACCCAGCAAATTGAAGAGGGGATTGAGTTCCATGCCGTGCGTTACCGCCATGCCGACCGCTACCTTGCATACTTCCAGGCCTATTCAAATACCTACGCTCCGCTTGAAAAACTAAAAGTGCTTTACAACGAAGCCCTTTCGCA
>OMKS01004776.1_pt1 | contig 10059 bp, 5 predicted proteins | sample 1674721 | NCBI WGS metagenome assembly OMKS01 (sample SAMN06264996, study PRJEB25208) | sediment metagenome | isolation source: hot spring sediment | place: USA: California | collected 2014-09-02 | reverse complement strand
GGCGAAGAGGCGTGGGGCCTCGTACGGCTGGGCAATACCGTCAACACGTCGTACCGGACGGCCGTGGTGGATTTCTTTCATGACGTCAAGTATGTCAATGCGGGCAGCACCGCCAGTTTTATCAGTCTTTGGAACAGTTCGACTCCTTCGGCGGCCGTGATAGATTTCGCGCACTACGCCGTGGCCGCCTACGCCGTCGATGCCGAAGACAAGGCGCTGTGGAGGCAGGCCATACTGACGCATTTGCGAAAGATGAGCGACGACACCGAGGATTATCCGGTTCTGACGCTTGCGGTGGCGACATGGGGGTTGACCCTGACGGGCCCAATGGACGGCACGCTCGTCAAGCCCGGCACGACGGGCCTGGCCCTGTGGAATTCCGTGACGCTGGCGGACCTGCCGGCGATGGTGGCCGACCACCAGGTCCCAGCGGGGCAGGAGTTCGACGGGAGCTTCTACTGGCGGCTGGACAAGACCGACGGCGGATACGGCGTATCGTGGCATGCCGGTTATACCGAAGACACAGCGTTCGGCACGCTGGCGCTGATCGCGTGCCGGGACAAGCTCGATCTGGACTATGACGACGGAATCGCACGGGCGAGTACGGCTCTGTTGGGCGGGGTGGGTGCCGGCGGGGTGGTGGACGGCCATTTGTTCTTTGACGACGCGGTTTCCCACATGTTTGCCGGGGAAATGGCAAACGCATTAAGTGCTTTGACGGCCCCGGCGGATTTGAACCTGGACGGGCGTGTCGATGCGGCGGACTATAGCCGGTTCGCGGCCCAATGGGGCGCGGCCGGATGTGCGGGCTGTTCATGGTGCAATGGGGCTGACCTGGATCGCAACGGCGTGGTGAATTTCGCAGACCTGAAGATATTTGTCGGAGACTATTGGCTCGCCGGGGCGGGCTATTGATGAATGTTTCCGTGTCGTTTGGCAACCATAAGACAAAGAGTATAAACCATTGACAATCTGTTTGTGCGTACAGGGTTGTTGAGGATGCGACTCTGATATACGAACCATACCGTGCTCGCTGCGCATGAGGATGGCGGCAGCGAAGCAACAGGTAGGAGACGTGTAAGTGAACTTCGTGAGGTGCAGTCTCATCGCCGGGCTTACGCTGGGGCGTAGGCGCGGCGGCATCGTGCTGGGCGTGATGTTGCTCGGCTGTACATTTCTTCTTTGGGGATGCAGCGACGACATACGGCTGCCAACGGCCGAGGAGTTGGCGGAATTCCACCAGGCGGCGCCGCTGGAGCCGGCGGTGGACGTCGATCGGCTGGTGCGAGCCAGAATATCGGGGGGGGGCTATCGCGTGCTGCCCGGCGAGGTCATTGAATTGGCTATGCCGGCGGTTCTGCAGGTGGTTACGGCCCAGGAGACCGGCAGTCAGGCCGTCTCGATGCCCTACATCTGTCGGATCGGCGACGATGGCACCATCAGCCTGCCGGTTATCGGGCCGATGCACGTCGCGGGCAAGACCCTCGGAGAGATCGAAACGGCTATCATCGATGCTTATTACCCCAGGTACACGGTGACGCGGCCGTCGGTGTTCGCCCGCATCACGGAGTATCGAGAGGCGAAGTGCACGATCACCGGCGCGGTGGTCAACCCCGGCGTCTACCCGCTCAAGAGCGATCAGATGTCGGTGGTTTCTCTGATCATGGCGGCCGGGGGCATTGACAAGGAGGGAGCCGCGGCGATCCGAATCCTGCGGGCCGACCAGCCGGTGGACAGTTCTTCGACGACAAAGGTCCACCACGATGGGGCCGGCGCCTTGCCAACGGGATCCACGATCACGGTTGAGCATGCCCAGGCGGAGCCCGTGGACGTGACCTTGAGTTTTGACATGGTGTCGGGCGATACCTCGGCGGGAGACCTGGTGATCGATCATGCCGGTGAGATCGTCGTGCTGGAAGGGTACGACCTGAAGAATGCCCAGCAGCGCACCGCCTTAAAGGCCATGCTCGAGCGGAATGATCCACGGGTCGCAGCTGCGGTAGAGCAGGGGCTCGACGAATTGATCGCGGCTATGAACGGCGAGGAACCGGCGTCTTTGTCGAATGTGACCCTGCCGGCCGAACCGACCCACGACATCATTGAGGCCCAGGCGCAGACCCTGATCGCCGCCCAGGAGGCCCGGTTCGACAAGACACACCAGATCGTCTTGCCCGTCAGGGGCTTGAACATCCCATTTGCGGATGTTGCCCTGGAGGACGGTGATACCGTCATCGTGGAGCGTTTGCAGCAGCCGCTGTTCACCGTGCTGGGTCTGGTCGCCAAGCCGGGCAATTTCCCCTATCCTTCACATGCTCGCTATAACTTGATGCAGGCGCTGGGTTTTGCCCAGGGTCTGGATGGGACGGCGGAGCCAAGGTATGCGACAGTCTACCGTATGAAGGCGGACGGCAGTATCGTCAACGCGGCATTCAAGATCGTACGAACGACGAAGGGACCAGCCCTGACGGAGTCTCTAAGCGTGCCGATCAAACCCGGCGATATCGTCGCGGTGGAGCATACCCCTCGAACACGGGCAAACGTGTTCTTTGACAAGATGTTCAGAGTCAATCTGGGAATGTACTTCCGTCTTCAAGACATTACCGGCGACGACTAGCACAGCGCGTCGCTCGGTGTAACGGCAACCCGGAGGTTGATGTGATTACGCAAAACGACAACCCGAAGATTCTCGAAAAGAACCCGGACGGAGGTGTATCGGCCTCGCTGGCGGTCTCCGAGACTATCCTGGAGATCATCTGGCGCGGACGATGGATCGTCTTGTTGGCCACGGCCGTGTTGATTGCCACCGCTATCGTCTACATCGTGAACGCGACGCCCATCTTCATGAGCACGTCGCGGATTTACGTCGAACAGAGCGGTCCGCGCATCGTCAGCGAACTGGAAGAAGGCGTGATGACGCAGTCCAAGAACTACCTGTATACACAGGCCGAGTTGCTGCGCTCGACGCCGATTCTGTCGGCCGCGATGGAGAAACCCGGCATCCAGGACTTCCGTATGTTCTTCGGCAAGGCCAATCCATTGACTTTCCTGAAGAAGGACGGGTTGGAGATCGAAGTCGGCCAGAAGGACGACATCATCAGCATCTCGGCCTATTCGCCGAGCCCGGCCGAGGCGGCCCAACTGGTCAACGCCATCGTGGATGCGTATATCACGTACCAGGCGACCACGAAGAAGAGCACGTCCGCGGAGGTGCTCAAGATCCTGCAGAAGGAGAAGGCGACACGCGCTGCGGAACTGCACGACTGCCTGGAGGCGATGGCGAAGTTCAAGCGTGAGAACGAGGCGCTGGCATTTGAAAGCCAGCAGGGCAATGTCATATTGCAGAGGCTGCAACAGTTATCCACCATGCTGACGCAGGCCCAGGCGATAACGATAGAGACGAAAACGCGATACGATTCCGTTCAAACCCTGGCGGCGAATCCGGAGCAACTGCGGCACTACGTCGAGGCCGAGCGCCGGTCGGGCTATTCGTATTCGAGCACGCAGGAGCGCGCCTCCTTGAAAGCCCAGCTGGACGAGCTGCGGTTGCGGCTGGCGGACCGTCGCCGTCAACTCAAGGGAGACCATCCCGCAATCGAAGCGCTCCAAACCGAGATTCAGCAAATCGAATCCCAGATCGCGAATCTCGATACCCAGTTCATTCAGGGATATATGGCCCTGGCGCGCGAGGAATATCGAGCGGCACGGGAAAAGGAGGCCGAGATCAGCCGTCACCTCGAAGAGCAGCGAAAACTGGTGCTGGAGTTGAACGAGCAGGCGGCGGAGTACACCATTCTGGAGTCACAATATGAACAGACCCGCAAGTTGTGCGATATTCTCGACGACCGGATCAAGGAGTTGAACATTACCGAGGATGTGGGCGCTCTGAACATCAGCATTCTGGAAGTGGCGCAACCGGCCCCCAATGCGGCTAAGCCTCAGAAGGCCAAGATCCTGGCGGCGGCCACATTTATGGGGCTGTTCCTGGGATGCGGCCTGGCGGTGCTCCGCAGTTTCCTGGACCAGCGGCTCCGCAGCGCCGAGGAGATCTCGGCCGTGCTGGGCGTGCCGACGCTCGGCGTGGTTCCGACCATGTCGCGCAAGTTGACGGTGGCCACGCGGGGTCGGACGGTCCACATGGACTCGACCTCGCCGGTGGCCGAGGCCTACCGGACCATTCGGACGGCGGTGTTCTTCAGTGTGCCCAAGGGACAGGCGCGGACCTTGCTGGTGACCTCGCCGAGCGCCGGCGACGGCAAGAGCACGCTCGTGAGCAATCTGTGCATTGCGATGGCCCAAGCGGACCAGAAGGTGCTGTTGATCGACGCGGACTTCCGAAAACCGATGCAACACGGCATCTTCGAGGTAACCCGCGAGCCGGGTGTCTCGAATATCATGGCGGGCACCCATACGATCGACCAGTCCGTTCGGCCCAGTGGCGTTCCCGGGCTCGATATCCTGCCGTGCGGGCCGGATGTCCCGAATCCGTCGGAGATGCTCAACAGCGAGACCTTCACCGACATGATGGCGAAACTCTCGACCCGTTACGACCGGGTCGTGGTGGACGCCCCGCCGGTGCTGCCCGTAACCGACGCCTGCATCCTCGGCGCACTCTGCGATGTGACGCTGCTGGTGCTTCGGGCGGACAAGTCAACGCGCAAGACCGCCCAGCAGGCCCGCGACGGCTTGTTGAGCGTCGGCGCCCGCATTCTTGGGGCCGTGGTCAACGACGTCCATCGCGGCAAGGGACGCTATGGCTACTACTACGGCTATGGATACTACGGCTACGGGCACAAAAAAGACGGCGGTGCCACGAAGCGGCTTGCCGTGGCGTCTTCATGAACCCCGCATTTCTCTCTGAAGGAACGGATCCGGCATGGCTTCCGAAGTGAATAAGCAACCGAATGAACAACCACAAGGCCCAGCGCTGAACACGCCGACGCATCCATTTGTGGACATTCACTGCCACTGCCTGCCGGGACTCGATGACGGTCCGGCAACCATGGCCGAGGCCGTGGCCCTGTGCAAGGCGCTGTCCGACGACGGCATATCGACGGTCGTGGCGACGCCGCACCAGTTGGGCCGCTGGGATGACTCCAACTGGGCCGCCCCGGTGCGAGAGAGCGTCGCCGGGCTAAAGGCCGCGCTGGCCGAGGCGGGCATCCATCTGAACATCCTGCCCGGGGCCGACGTGCGGGTGGACGAACGACTGACAGCCCTGATCGGCCAGGACAAGGTCCTGACCGTGGCCGACGCGGGCAGACACGTGCTGCTGGAATTGCCACACGAGACATTCATCGACATCGAGCTTCTGCTGGTCGAACTGGCCTCGATGGACATACGCGGCATTGTGACGCATCCGGAGCGCAACAGCTTTCTCAAACGCCAGCCCGACGCCGTCCGCAAGTGGCTCGATCACGGGTGTATTCTCCAGATCACGGCGGCGAGTCTGGCCGGACGGTTCGGTTCCGAATCGCAGCGGGCCGCGTGGTATTTCCTGGACATGCCGTTCCCGCTGGTCGTGGCCACGGATGCTCACGACCTCCAATCCCGGGGTCCCTGCATGTCGCAGGCCTACGCCATGCTCAAGGAACACCGGGGCCGCAGGATCGCCCGGCTGCTGTGCGTGGATAATCCCATGCGGATCGTCCGGGGGCGGGAGGCCCTGGCCGTCGCTGAACTGGCTTCAAGAGGACAGAACCTATGAGTGCGCCGCCACTGGACCCTACACACGACCTGGAGCTGTCGCGGCGGTTCGACAACGTGATCGAATGGCTGATCATCGCCCTGCTGGCTTTCATGCCGCTGGCGTTCGGAGCCGTGGAGGCCTGGAGCGAGCAACTCGTGATTATCGCCGCCGCGGCTGTCACCATGGCGTTCCTGCTCAAAGCCGTGGTATACGAACGAACGGCGCTGGTGTGGTCCTGGGCGTATATTCCCATCGCACTGTTCGTGGGGGTGGTTCTGCTGCAACTGGTTCCGCTGCCGGCGGGGCTGGTTCGGGCAGTAGTCTCTCCCAACACGGCCGAGATCAAGCAGCGGCTCCTGGAGGGTCTACCGGACGCGGTCGAGCGTCTGGAGACGATGACTCTGAGCTTCTACCCGCATGCCACCCGGCACGACCTGCGGCTTGTCCTGGCGGTCGCCGCGGTGTTCTGTGTGGCCTTGAATATCTATCGGCGGACGGAACAGATCCAGCGGCTTCTGGGGGCGATCGCCGTCATCGGCGGCGTGGTGGCCCTGCTGGGCCTGGTGCAGCGTCTGTCGGGGACCGACCGGATATACTGGATGGTCCCAACGGTCAAGGGCAAGTTCTGGTTCGGAACATTCATACTACACAGCCACTACGGACAGTTCATGAATCTGTCGGTGGCCGCGGCGCTGGCCCTGACGCTGGTGAAACTGCAGGAGCGCTTCGGCGGCGACAGGATTACGGCGGCGGACGTCAGCGAGTTCTTCAGCTCATCTGAATCGCGGGTGGTCTGGGTCTTCATCGCGATTGTCGTGCTGGGATCGGGAACGATATTCCTGTCGATGAGCCGCGGCGCCATGATCAGTCTGTTGATCGCCGGCTCATTTACGACGCTGGTGCTGACCTACCGGCGGTCGCTCAAGGGCAGCGGCTGGGCCATGGCACTGATCGCATTGTGTGCGTTCATGTTCGTGTTGTACGTCGGCTTCGACGCCGTTTATGACCGCCTGGGCACACTGGGCGACCTCCAGAAGGTCTCCGGCGGCCGAACCCAAATCCTCAAGGACCTCTCGGTCTCATTCAAGCGTTTCCCGTTGTTGGGGACCGGCCTGGGCACACACGAAGTCGTGTACCCCATGTTCGACCGCTCCACATCACCGGCGCTGGCGGCGCATGCGGAAAACGAATACGCCCAGGCCGCCGAAGAGACGGGACTGATCGGACTGGGACTGCTGGCCGCCTTGGGTGTGATCGTGTGGCTGGGCTATGTCCGCAGCGTCCGCAGCGAGGCCATTCCCATCCGAACGGCCGCCTACGGCCTGGGTATGGGGCTTCTGGCGATATCGATTCACAGCCTCAGCGATTTCGGGCAGCATCTACCCGCCAATGCGATGCTCTCGGCGGTCTTCTGTGCGCTGCTACTGTCTCTCAAGAACATGCGCCGTCGGTATCACTCATCGGCGCACGTGCTTCGCGCCTCTCGGGTCCCCAAAGGCCTGCGGATCGCCGTGTTGGTCACGGTCGCCGCCGCCTGGACGCCGGTCCTGCTCGGAGCCAACCATGCGCGAGCCGCGGAGGCTTACTGGAAGCAGGCCGAATCCGGCGAGGAGGTGCTCCGCTCGCGCAACTGGAACGGAAGCAACGCCGAGTACGTGTTCCTGCTGGACAACGCCGCCAGGGCCGCCGCCCGCCGACCCGACAATATCAAGTATCACCACTGGCTCAACGTCTACCGCTGGGAGAGCATCCGGCGGTTCACGGACCCGAATACGGGCGAGTTTGTGTTGAATGAGAAGACGGCCGAGTTCACGCAGCGCATCGTCGATGAGTTCAAGCAGGCCGTGTTCCTGTGTCCGACCTTCGGGCCGACCTGGTGCGTCATGGGGCAGTTGGAGAAGTTCGTCCTGGGCCTTGACGAAGGGGCGGCACGGATTCGAACGGGCCACGAACTGGCGCCATGCGATCCGACGGCCTGCTTCGTGGCCGGTCTGCTCGACGCGATCGAGGGCGATGTCGACGCCTCCTACGAGAAATTCCAACGGGCGCTGGAACTCAGTCCGAGGTTGTTCCCCGACGTGGCGGATGTGTATATCAACACACTTCGGCGACCGGACCTGGCGGTCGCCATCGCCGGGCAGGATACATGGTGGCTCACGCAGGCGGCGGATATGCTCACCGAAAGCGATGAACATCAGGAGCTGGTGGTGCAGGCCCGGGCCAGGGTCCGCGACCTGCTCAAGGCCCGCTGTGAGGAGCCCGGAACCCCGGCGACAACCTTCGCCGCACTGGGGCACATATATTACCGAGAAAAGAACCTCGGCGAGGCCGTCGAGTGCCTTCGCCGCGCCGTCGCCCTGGACTACGGCCGGGTGAGCTGGCGGCTGACGCTGGCCCGCGCCCTGGCCGAGACCGGCCACATAGAAGACGCTATCCACGAGGCGCGGATATGCCTTCGTCTGAATCCGCAAATGAAGGCGGCCGAGCGGTTGATCGCGGACCTGTCCGTCCGCGCTGCGCCGGATGCCGGCAGCCCGTAAGAGTCGTTGTTCGTATTGCGCATTGCGCATTGCGTGAGTCGTGAGTCTGAAGTCTTGGGTCTTGAGTCTTGGGTCTTGAGCCTGAAGCCTGAAGCCCGCGGGGTGCCTCCCACGGGGACGGAGTCTGCGCGGCCTTTGCCGTGTGTCCGGGGGCATCGGGCATTGTGAAAGAGTGATGAAGCCCTATCTGTTGGCCTATTTCAGTTCGCTGCTGGCGGCGCTGGTCATCATGCCCGTCGTGATCGCCCTGTCGAGGCGGCTGGGTCTGGTGGACAGGCCGCATGCCCGCAAGATCCACCGCGAGCCGACCCCCCGGGTCGGGGGCATCGGGATATTCCTGGCGGCCGCCTGTGCGGTCGCGCCCGCCCTGTGGGCACAGGACCTTCTGGGTCACAGTTTCAGCCACATTGATCGGCCGTTTGCGGCCCTGCTGGCGGCCTCCGCCGCCGTGTTCATGGTCGGGCTATTGGATGATATTCGCCCCATGTCCGGCCAGGTGAAGTTCCTGGCCCTGGGACTATCGGCCCTGGTGGTGTGCGCATCGGGCGCCCGCATTGAGTCGCTTTCGATCGGTGGCCTGGCGGAACTGAACCTGGGTCCGTGGAGCTGGCCGGTGACGGTGCTGTGGATCGTGGGGGTGACGGTCGGCGTGAACTTCATCGACGGGGTCGATGGGCTGGCGGGCGGCATCGCCGCCATTGCGGCGGTCGTGATCGCCATTGTCGGCGGCTACTTCGGCCAGGCCTTCCCGGCCCTGATGATGCTGGCCCTGGCCGGGGCGCTGTCCGGGTTCCTGACCTACAACTTCCATCCCGCCCGGACGTTCATGGGCGACTGCGGCAGTATGTTCCTGGGCTTCTCGCTGGCGGCCGCTTCGGTCGTCTGCGCCGCCGGCGCCGGCTCCATCGTCGCCGTCGCGCTGCCGGCCGTGGCGCTGGGCGTGCCCATCATGGACGCCGCCTGCACGATGGTCCGCCGAGGGCTGCTCGAACGGCGGTCAATCTTCAAGGCCGAACGCGGGCATATCCACCACCGGCTGCTGGACCTCGGTCTTGGCCAGAAGCACGTGGCCGTGATCCTCCATGGCGTCACGTTCATCGCCACGGCGCTGGGCTCCTTCATGCTGGTGACGGCGCCGTGGGCGTCCGCGGCGATCTTTCTGTGCGTCTTCACGTTGCTGTTTCTGCTGTTCCAGACGGTCGGATCGGTCCGCCTGCGCGAGACGGCCGAGGCCATCCGAAACCAGCGGACCCTCCGCAGGGAATTGAACCACTACAAAGACTCCTTCGAGGAGATCCAGTTATACATTCGCGTCGCCCGCGATTTCGAGCAGTGGTGGTCCGCCGTCTGCAAGGCCGCCGCCCACATGCGATTTGCCTGGATCTCGGTGAAACTGGCCGCCGACAACGGCGACAGCCACACCTCCGTATGGCGGCCCGCCGAAGCCCCGGCGGAACTGGCCAACCTGACCATCGTGCGGCTGCCCGTGCCGGTGGCGCAGGGGCCGCTGTCGGTGGAGTTCGAACTGGCCGTCCCCATCAACGGCACGCTGGAATCGGCCGCCCATCGTATCACGCTGTTCAGCCGACTGATCGATGAGACCGATCTGCCCGAGCTGCTGCCAAAGACGCAAGACGCAAGCGAGACTATAGACCGCGGACCATAGACCATAGACCGTGGACCATAGACCATAGACCGTGGACCATAGACCATAGACCGTGGACCATAGACCGTGGACCGTGGACCATAGACCGTGGACCGTGGACCATAGACCGTGGACCATAGACCATAGACCGCGGACCCAAGACTTCAGACTCACGACGCATGACTCAC
>OMKS01004772.1_pt1 | contig 10064 bp, 8 predicted proteins | sample 1674721 | NCBI WGS metagenome assembly OMKS01 (sample SAMN06264996, study PRJEB25208) | sediment metagenome | isolation source: hot spring sediment | place: USA: California | collected 2014-09-02 | reverse complement strand
CGTTTACGATTTGCGGATACTGGCCTTTACGTTCGATAACGGGTTCATTTCACCGGCGGCGATAGATAATATGCGCACCGTGGCGGACAATTTGGGTATCGATCACATCATCATCCGGCCGGCCTTCCCCTTTATGCAGCGGGCCTTCGCGGCATCTGTGGAACCGGGGATGTATCCCCCTAAGGCGTTGGAGCGCGCCAGCGGGATCTGCAACACGTGTATGGGATTGGCGAAAGGGCTGGCTCTGCGCCTCGCTCTGGAAAAGGACATCCCGATGATGGTCTATGGTTGGTCGCCGGGCCAGATTCCGTTGCCGTCGGCGTTTTTACGTCCCATTCGTAAAATGCTGCAAGCGATGGTGGAGGCTGCGGCCTCGCCGTTCACCCGGATGCACGAGCAGGTCGCCGCCTACTTCCCGGAAGTGCGCCACTTCGAGGCCGCTCCACGGATGCCGGTCAACGTCTCCCCGCTCGTTTTCCTCGATTGGCGCGAGGAGGAGGCGGTGGAGGTCATCCAACAACTTGGTTGGAAGAAGCCCGACGATACCGACCCGAACTCGACCAATTGCCTGCTCAATGCGTTTGCGAACCAGGTTCACGTCCAGCAGACGGGCTATCACGCCTACGCGATGGAACTGGCGGGGTTGGTGCGGGAGGGGTATATGGACCGCGATGAGGCGCTGAGACGGTTGGAGATTCCTCAGACGTCAGAATTGGTCGCACTTGTGGCGGAGCGATTAGGGGTTTCTCTGGATGCGTTGTCTGACGGTTCGGCGGCGTCTTCATCTTGATAATCGCCTAACCGAACTTGTTTAGCATTGGAGTCTAAGAATGGGCGTGGATAGCTCAAATAAAGGTGATAAGAAAACGGTCCGCGTTGTAGCGATTGCTTTGATGAACAACTGAAGACGACCCGGCGTCGCCAGAGGTCGATATGCTGCGGGTTACATATCGCCTAGAAGGTGAGGACTCTCATCCAAATCAGGCCGCGAATGAAGCGGTGGGTCCACTCTTTGCCGAGGCTGTGATGGCGGCTGCTCGGGATTATTCTGTCCTTAGAAGCTCGTGTCAAGTCAAAAGATAATCTTACCGAACGGGTACCGGTTCTGTCAAAAGAAAACCTTACTGAACATCGAGACCATCCTCCTTTCCTAGGGATGAGGGACACGTAGCCGTAGTAGTGGCTGGGGGAACTGTGGGCAACTCGTCTTTTGAGTTGTCCACAGTTTCCCCAGCCTCCAGAGCCGCCATAGCCGCCGGGAAGAGTTCTGGCTGTGCCAACGTCTCAAAGACGCTTTCGGGTTTGCCCTTCACGGCGCAGGGGTACGCGAAGAGATGTGCCAGGTCCGCGTGGATTTGACGGCGTAAAGCGAGCGGGTTGATGGCGCGCCGCTGTTCGAGGAGGTCCCGCCGGCGTTCTTCTGGAAGGATTTCCGTAGCACATAGGCGGACCACGGGCGGGAGCGCCTCGTCGTGTTGGCGCCGGGTATAGCCGCCAGAGCCTTCCGGGTTGGGCACCCACTCCTTGTCGATCTGATGCATGACCGGCTGAATGAAGTTGTGATACAAGTGCATCTGATCGTAGATGTGGTTGAGATAGCGGGTTTGGCGCACCGTATCCAGCCGGACATCGCCGAGAAAGGCGCGCACGAGCGTGCTGTTCTTCTGCTCGACGTAGCGATTGTCGTTAGGCGTGCCCGGCTTGCTGCGGGCACGCTCCAAGTCGGGATAGTACTCGGCCAAAAAGCGCAACAACTGGTCGTTAAGGAACTCGCTGCCGTTGTCGGGGTGCAGTTCGCGGTAGGGGAACGGAATTTGTTGCGCCAAGTAATAGAGCGCGTCCGCTACCACTATGTAGCTGCGGCCCAGGATCGCCCGACGGCCGCTCCACCCGGTGGCGACATCGACGATCTGGAGCGTGTAGACGTATTCGCCTTCCGTGCAGCCGCCACAGTGGTGGACCAAATCGAGTTCAAAGTGTCCCGGCTCCTGAATGTCCCAAGGAATCCGGCGGATCGGGATCTCTTCCTGGTGGACATTCTGAAAGCGTTTATGGGCGCGTGTCGCACGATATGACGGTGGAGAAGGCAAATGGCGGCCAATTGTCGAGGCACTGATCGTCTGCAATTGCCCTTTCAGCTTCGGGCCTACCCGGAGCTCTCCAAATTCGACTAGCTGTTCAGCCGTGAAGACCAGCACCGGCTTCACACGCTGCGGACAGATGTAGTCTAGGGCTTCCCACACCACGGCCAGCACCTCGTCGACGTCGGGGCCGTACGTGTTGTTGCGCTCGTGGCTGCGCGGCTGCCGTTTAATCGTGTCCTGGTGCAGCAGTTCAATCAGATACTTGCGATGCAGACCCGTGACGCTTTCCATTTCGTCGAGCAACTCCTTCTTTTCGCGTCGTGTTTGTGCTTGCGTGTATCGCGGCTGTTGGATCCGTAAATACTTGTAGCGTTCATCAATATTCATCTTTTCGTCTGTGGTCATGAGTTCCCCCGGTAAGATTATCTTTTGGGAAACCATACCACGTTCGGTAAGATTTTACATGGTTTAAAGCGAAGCTTTGACAGCGGTACCGAGTGATGTTATGATGGTTCGTGGAGGGAACAAATGAATAAGAACATTTCAAGACGAGAATTGTTAAAAGTACTCGCTGTAGTAGCGGGTAAGTTAGGGCTGGGAGCGTTGACTGGATGCGCACCACAGGCGGGACGTGCTGCGCAAGACCTTGAGCCACGCGCGTATCTTCCTCTGGTTATGGGTGGAGAGGAATCCAGTGCCGTGATCCCTACGCCTACAGATAGTGCTATGATTCCTACGCCTACCAACACACCGACGCTAACGCCAACTTCAACGCGGACTCCGACCCCAACGAGCACGGCGACGTCTACGCCCACGCCCACACCGCACATACCCATTCCACCCCCGACGGGTTCACGGGTCGTTCATGTCCATAATGCGAGCGCAACCTTCTGGAATGGCCAGACAGATTTCTGGAACTACGTTAATCAGACTACAGTGGATACCATGGTCGATCAGGGTATGATGGCGCTTACTGGTACTTCAACGGTTGCTGAGGCATGGGATAGCTTGTTGCCTAACTACAGTCCTGGAGAGATTGTCGCTATCAAGGTGAATTTCAACAATTCCACAGCCTGCAACGATGCCGACGCGCAGATTGATGCTCTGATGCAGCCTGTCAACGCGGTAGTCCGTGGTCTAAAGCTTATCGGCGTGCCTGAAGCAAACATCTGGATCTATGATGCCAGCCGGCGTATTCCAGACAGGTTTGTGGCCGCGAACTTGTACCCCAACGTGGTGTTCCTTGATCGGGAATGCAGACAATCGGTTACGTGGTCGAGCGATGACCCCGATGCGTACGTCACCTTCTTGCCGCCGCCCGGTCATCCCGCGCCGCCCGCCACACGCATCGACGATGTGTTAATCGATTGCGCCTATTTGATCAATATGCCGATAATGAAACCTCATGGTATTGCCGGGATCACGTTGACCTTCAAGAACCACTTTGGCGATATCACTTCGCCCTGGAATCTGCACCCGTATATCGATTTGGGAGATGCTAACTACAGATCGGACTACAATCCTCTGGTAGATATCTACTGCAATCCTCACATTGTAGGAAAGACGATTTTGGTAATTGGAGATGGCCTTGTTGCCTCTTTGGCCTTCGATGGCCCGCCATCGCTGTGGGGCACATTTGGAAACCATACGCCTAATAGCCTGTTCTTTGCAACTGATCCTGTAGCTATAGATTGCGTGATGTGTGATTTCCTGGCGGCCGAAATGTCAATACCGGCTGAAGCTGATGATTATTTGGTTCTAGCTGAACAAGCTGGGCTGGGTACTTATGAGCGCGGCGACCCGTGGGGGGCGGGATACACGGTGATAGACTACGTGAAGATTGGGGGTCCTAATGGGAGTCCTCTCTAGCAGATGCAGCCAGCAATCCTGATGGAAATATCATGATCAAACGTCTCTTGTTCTTGAATGGTTTATCGATTCTTGGTGTGGTTTGCAGCCATGCTGCCCTATGGGTGTGGGTTGCTATGTTTTGGTGGACCGACCGATATCGTCTGGTGAGCGTACCGAATTATGATCAATTCGGCACACTTCCGTATTATGTCGTGGTTGTACTTCTGAAACTTGGGGTCTTTGCTGTGCCGGCCTTTCTCTTTGCGACGGGTTTTTTCGTCGCCTACGCAAATCGCGGAAAGCGCTCGATGAGTTGGAAGGCCGTCGGTACCCGTCTCAAGAATCTTCTCATACCCTATGTAATTTGGTCTGTCGTTATCCTGCTCGGGGACTACATCCAGGGAGACGTGTATACACCACTTGAGTATATTGGACGATTATTATTAGGTGAGGCTGTGCCGGCGTACTTCTATGTGTTCATCCTCTGCCAGCTATATCTACTCGCACCTCTACTGGTACCGTTAGCAAAAGACCACGGAAAGTTATTGCTCACTGGTTCGGGGGCTTTGTTGGCAACTGTGATTGGCATTTTTTATTGGAAGCTCTGCGTGGAGCTTGCGGGAGTTGACAGCACTGCCGCTGATTTAGCGGTCAGTCTCGTTCCGGACCGTTCTTTTGTGCGGTGGGTTTTCCTGTTCTCGCTAGGCATGGTCTCAGGCTTCCACCTAGACGACCTGAAAAAATGGCTCGCCCGCTTCAAATGGGCATTGCTGGCTATTGCCATACTGTCATTCCCGCTCGCTGTCATTGAAACAGAATGGATCTTCCAGGCGACCGATATGGACTGGCGGGGGGGTATCTTCACGCTCACGGGGAGTCTCTATGTTTTGAGTACCATCTTCGCATTTCTTGCTTTTGAGAAGACAGAAATCCCTCTGTCGAAGTTTGGTTACGATCTCGGACGGGCCTCGTTCGGCATCTATCTTCTGCATACAACTGCGTTGGAATTTTTTGCCCGCGCCATACAGAAGTTTGTACCTCAAATGCTGGCGTATCCGGTATTCTTCCAACTCATCCTGGTGGTTTTAGCGGTTGCGGGACCTCTCGTGGTGATGGCGGTCGTTGCCAGATCTCCGGCTCGGGCGTATTATCGTTATCTATTTGGTTGAAAGAGCTCCAAAGCTGATGTGTACTAAGTGGACAGGCTGGGTGACTAAAGCTGTTATGTCTATCTGTGTGGTAGCGTCGTTGCTGCTGTGGAACTGGTGTGTAATCGGCGCGCCGCATAGCGATATTCTCTGGTCGGTACCGCTCAATCTTTCCAATACCCCTCAACTCTCGACGCATCCGGCTATTGTTGCGGATGATTATGGATACGTTCATGTCTTTTGGTCCGAGGAAGTTGGCGGTCGCGAAAGACAACTTGATGACTTTGGAGGGGAGGGAAATACGATTTTCCACACGCGTTGGGATGGCGCAAGTTGGACGCCACCGATCGATATTCTCTTCGTGCCAGGTGAGCAAGTCGCCGAGTTTGTGGATGTGGATGTGGGGCCTGACAACCGGCTGCACGTTGTTTGGACAGGTCAGGAAAACTTCTACTATAGCAATGCCTCTTCTTGGGAAGCTGGATCTGCACATGCATGGCGTGAACCGGCGGTAATTGCCTCAGATAGCGCGCGCTCGCGGATCGAATCTAGCATTGTCGTGGATGCTAATGGTGATCTGCATATTGTGTATGCCACGCGTGGTGACGGTGCCGGTATTTACTACATTTGCTCCCAAGATAATGGTGTTACGTGGACCTCGCCTCGCAGGTTATCACAGCCGTTTCGCTTGTTGGAAATGAGTTATTCCACCGTCCAAATCGTTGTGGACGGTGCTGGTTTTCTCCATGGGGTATGGCAGGCCAACCAGCAGGAGGGGTTTGGTCAGGCTGTCTACTACACCCACAGTGTTGATAGGGGGGTGTCTTGGAGTGCACCTTGGCAGTTCGGGTACCGTGACCCCGGTGATATATTTGTGGAATGGCCCTATCTAGCTATCAGGGGCGACGCGGAGCTACATCTCATCTACATTGATGGGAGCAGTCAGGGCAGGCTGCACCGTATCTCGCTGGACAACGGTGAGACATGGAGTGAGCCTCGTTACATCCTACCTGAATTGCAAGGGATCAATGGTTACGTAATCCCTGTTGTTGATAGGGATGGCGGAATGCACATGATCGCTAACATGCGGACACGCAGTGATAATGTGGTGGGCATTTACTATGCAGGATGGGGTGGAGATAGCTGGTCTCCAGCTGTTCCTTTGGATAACAGCAGCCCCGTGGCCCCTTCTGCACACTACACAGCAGCAGCAGTTCGCCTGGGTAACGAGATTTACGTCGTCTACACTCAAATCAGCGTAGGTGAAATCTGGATGTTGCGGGGAATTCTTCCATCTGTAAAGCCAGTGACAGCTCTTGAACCTTCTCGTTCTAGGGAGGAGACTTTGCTAACCCCGGTTGCTGATAATCTCCTCGAAGTCACCAATTCCGTTTCTAGCCGTTCACAACCGAGGCCCGATTGGGGCTCCCAACCATATGGCCAGGCGTCAGAGTGGGGCCCAGTTGTAATTGGGCTGGTTTCCAGTATTCTACTGATTGGTGGCGTGTTCGCAGGGATGCGAGTGCGTAACAGAAACTGACTTACAAAGAAGGGAAATCCTGACCTTGTTCAAACATTGGATTAAGCTCTATCAATACCGAGATTTGCTCTGGCTATGGACGTGGCGTGAAATCCAGGTGCGGTATAAACAATCGTTGTTGGGGGTCGCCTGGGCGGTGTTGCAACCGCTGGCGTTAACCGTGGTTTTTACGCTTGTTTTCTCTCGTTTGGTCCGGATTGACACGGGTGGGATTCCTTATCCTATATTTTCCTATGTTGCTTTGGTACCCTGGACCTTTTTTGCCACTTCTTTGAGTTTTGGTATAGCCAGCCTGGTCAATAACATGAATCTGGTGACCAAGATTTATTTCCCGCGCGAGATTTTGCCTCTGGCCAGCGTCGGCGCCGCCTTTGTTGATTTCCTCATCTCCGCGGTTATCCTGGCGACTATGATGCTCCTCTATGGGGTAAGACCGGGGTGGGTCAGCTTGTGGATCATTCCTTTACTGGTGGTTCAAATTGCGCTGACAACCGCTGTGGTACTGCTTGGCTCGGCGTTCTTGGTATTCTTTAGGGACGTGCGTTTTGTTGTGCCGTTGTTGACTCAGGTATGGATGTACGCGACGCCGATTATCTATCCAGCTACCAGTGTACCGCCGCAGTTTCGTGCGCTGTATTTCCTTAATCCTATGGCCGGCATCATTGATGGCTACCGGAAGGTATTGCTCTTGGGCGAATGGCCGTTGCCGAGTACTGTTGTTCCGGGCGTTATCGTGACACTGGTGTTATTGATCACCAGTTATGTCTTCTTCAAACGTTCTGAGCCTGTTTTTGCAGATCTGATATGAATAGTCTTCCTGTTGGCACGATTGTATTTGACTGTGTGTCCAAGCGGTATCGCTTGGGTACGTTAGGGACGTTGCGCGGTGCGGTGTCTGCCTTGACGCGCCGTGAGCGTAGCAACGATGGCCCACGCGACTTTTGGGCGCTGAAAGACGTGAGCTTCCGGATTGGGGCGGGAGATTCGTTGGGCTTGATTGGCCCCAATGGCGCTGGTAAAACCACCACCCTCAAGCTGCTTTCCAGTATCACGTATCCAACGGCCGGCCAGATAGCCGTCAATGGTCGTTTCTCTTCTCTGATTGAATTAGGCGCCGGCTTTCATCCCGAGCTAACCGGACGTGAGAACGTCTTCCTCAATGGCGCGATTTTGGGTCTCAGCCGTCGTGAAGTTCAGCACAAATTGGACGAAATCATCGCCTTTTCCGAACTGGAACGTTTTGTTGATACGCCGGTAAAACGTTATTCCTCTGGGATGTACGTCCGTTTGGGGTTTGCCGTTGCCGCCCATGTGGAACCGGATATCCTTTTGGTAGATGAGGTTCTTGCAGTTGGCGATGCCAGTTTTCGCCATAGATGCATTGAGCACATGCGCAAACTGCGCCGGCAAGGAACGACCATTATCTTTGTTTCGCACAACATGCATCTTGTACGCGATATGTGTGATTCGGCGCTATTGCTCGTCGAAGGGAAATTGCGAGCCATGGGCAGCACCGGTGATGTGATTTCAGAGTATGAAAAATTACTGCTCAACACCGAGGCATCTCAATCTGATTCCGGAGCCTCAAGCTCTTCCAACGTTAACGCACGCGGCCAAATTGTTCTTACCAAAATAGAGGTCATGCCGTCATCTCCTGATACCGGGAACAAACTCGCCAGCCACCGCGATGCCACGGTGAGAATACATTATCAAACACGCTCGCCACAGAACATAGGCCGAATTGACCTGCGAATGATGCGCGATGACGGCATGTTGTGCAGTGCGATCGATTCACTAGGGCCTACGGGACAGGATCGGCGTTTTCTCGAACTATCCGGGAGTGGTGTGATCGATGTGCTTTACCAACCTCTTCAGTTGACAACCGGCAGTTATTACGCAATTGTCCGGGTTACGGACCCCAGCGATTCACTAGTTATGGCGTCAGGGCAGTCATCGCCATTTCAAGTGTATGAGGCGTATAGCATACCCGAGCCGGGTCTTTATACTCCGCGAGTGACCTGGAACGGACATGGCCTGGAATAGGAGGATATGTTAGACAGAACTATGGCACGGTGGCTTGATCATATCAAGAAATGGGTTATTGAAGCCGTTTTTGTGTTGCGGACCGTGCTTTTTCGGACGGATGTGAGGCGATGGCAGAGGGTAGCGAAAGGCGGCGCGCCATCCTGGGATGAGCGGAACAAACAAATCGCTGAATTGATACCTGCGAACAGTTCTGTGTTGGACCTTGGAGCCGGGCCACAGACCCTACGGGGATACCTTAGTCCAGGTTGCACATATCAACCCTGTGACGTGGTCAAGAGTTCCGATGATGTGTTGCTGTGCGATTTCAATGGTGGTATCTACCCGCAAGTTGAGCGTCCTTTCGACTTTGTGGTGTGCAGCGGGGTACTAGAGTACATAAGGGATCTGTCGACTTTCCTTGATGCTACGATTGCGCTCGGCGATTGCACAATATTGACCTACACACCCGTCCAGAATGGAGATACTTTATGGATGCGTGCAGCCGAGGGGTGGGTGAATCATTTGAAACAGGAGCAACTAGAAGAATTGTTGGATAAACTTGGAGTGCAGTGGGATATTATTGGAGGCTGGCACCACCAAGTCATGTATAAGCTTTGCCGATGTGAAGGTGACGTGCATAGCTCGGTGGCTAAATTAGAGGGGAGTATGCGAGCATGAGAATCGAGGGATTGGAGTTAGAAAGGCTTGGCGCGCGTGTGCGCACTGTGGCAACGGTGATATGGGAAGATATAGACCGTCCTGATCAGAAGATTTTCTTCGAGACAGAAGAGGAACATGCCCCGTATCTGGCATGCAACCCACACGCTTTTCTGGTCGCCGGTATACTCCCTGCCATGCGCAATGGCGAAAGACGCATTGCGTTTGATGAGCAAATCTGCCCTGAGTTACGAAATGGGCTAGAGACGGTCATGCGTTGGATCTGTACCTGGTATGGTCCGCCGCGCGAGCCGGTGAAGATTGAAGCGAAGGCCGGTGCGCGTATGCCAGCAGCCAAAGATGGTGCAAGGGCAGGGGCATTCCTGTCGGGTGGTCTCGATTCTCTCGCTATTCTCCGCGCCAATCGTATGGATTTTCCACTAGAGCATCCCCGGTCGATCCGTGTTGCTTTGCTCGTCCACGGTTTCGATATCGGTGCTTTCGAGCATGGCGAGCGGGAACTTGCGAAGTTCGCACAAGCCTTGCAGTCGGTGGTCCCCGTGGCGGAGGATGCCGGAGTCTTGCTTATCCCTGTATACACGAATGTGCGTCATCTGGCGGATGCGGTGGATTTTTGGATGCACGAGTTTCACGCAGCGGCGCTTTCATCTGTAGCGCACGCGCTCGCGCCGCAACTGGCTTCCGTAGCAATTTCGTCTACGGCGACCATCGAAGAACTTCATCCATGGGGATCTCATC
>OMKS01004771.1_pt1 | contig 10067 bp, 9 predicted proteins | sample 1674721 | NCBI WGS metagenome assembly OMKS01 (sample SAMN06264996, study PRJEB25208) | sediment metagenome | isolation source: hot spring sediment | place: USA: California | collected 2014-09-02 | reverse complement strand
GACGGCATACGAGATCTAGTACGGTCTCGTGGGCTCGGAGATGTGTATAAGAGACAGTCTTTACACAAAGTAGTACTTTCAATCTCAGAACAATCTACTTTAGGTATATCGTTAATTGTAAAGGATATTTTCGTTCGTTCTTTACTTACACAGCCAGTTTTGGGATCTCTGGCTTCAGTAGAATATGTTCCGGCACTATCAGGTTTATAGCTGATGCTGTTTTCTAACAGCAGTTTTCCGTCTTTATCATACCAGTAAACCGTTGCACCATCTGCTACAGAAACTACCAGCTCGGGGATGGTGTCTCCTTTGCAAATTGTCTTGTCACCTTCACTTTTAGGTGCTTCAGGACGCTCATTCACTTTAACTGTTACTTCATAATTTACCGAATTGCGACCATCATCTACTTCAACCCCGTATGTTGTAGTATTTTCAGGAAATACTGTCAGGACACTGCCTTTCTCATCAGATTCTTCAGTTCCCTGTGTCCATCTATACTTGTATTTTCCAGTGCCTCCGGTGGCAGTGGCTCTAATTTGAACCTCCTCTTCAGCACATATAGTTGTATCTTTGGGGAAAAGAACTACTGACAACTCTTCTTGTATTACAGTAATAGTAACCGAATCGGATATTGAACAATTGCCAGAACTGGACTTAACGGTTAAATAGAAAGTCGTTGTTTCTTCAAGTTTTTTTGTCCATGGTTTTTGTACATTATCACTATTACTATCAAGACCACCTACAGGTGTCCAGCTGTAACTTAGTTCAGAACCACTCACTGTTGGTAAAAGTTGTATTGAATCGCCAGAAGATATACTCGTTTCATTCCTAAATCCAGAAATTTTTGGAAGTTGATAAACCCATATCCTACCTTCAGAAATTTTATCTTCTCCGTTATATATTTTGTAAATAAATCTTTTTCTACCTTGTAAAAAATCATTATCTTCTAAATTCGGTGCACCAGATATGATCAAACTATCCTTCTTAAACTCATATTTAACTTCTGGAGGTAAATCTTCGATTTTTATTGAATCAATTTCTACTCCCTTATTAATTCTATACATTATTTCAGAAATATAATCACCATCACAAACATTTTGGTTAATAGTTGCTGAATCGGATATTAACGTAAAGCTATCTTCGGTTTGGAAACCGGGCTTTGCGAAATTTATTCCATAAGCCATTCCAAAGTTGGCCATTGTCCAAATAAAAAGACTTAAAATAATTTTAGCTTTCATGTTATTTATTTTTCGTTTTACTCAATTATAAGCGTTTTAATATTGCACAGTCATTTCGCCGGGGTACGCCACTTTTATGGTACCACCATACAGGCACATTAACGAACTCTGTTTTGTTAGGGCGGGTTTGTTTCCCACAAGCACATTGGGCTTTCCGGGGACCCAGGGAACCGGTAGTGTTGGCACGCATGGCCCGGGCGTACCCGATATTTTTATAAATGTTGGGCACAGGGGCGAACTGCAAAGCCCAAAAGGTTTTACATTAACATAGGGTTTATTGTCCATGATGGTTGACATGGGTTTGTTCTCGGTATTAACCCGGTTAACCGGCAATACGGCAAGCGACGAGGGCGCAATGCCCATGGTGCAGATTAACATGGCTCCGTTACAAACATAATTTCCCATCTTTCTATATCGTTTTGGTTATCAGTTTAGTTTTACTATGGCGGCTTTTTCTTCCAGCTTGGCGCCTGCCTCAATGGTGGTATTTGCCCCTCCCTTAATTTTCATATTTGCCGAAGCTTCATTCGACATATTGCCCGATGCCTTGCTCGAAATATTGCCCGATGCCTCAGTGGAGATATTTCCACCGGCTTTTGTGGTGGCATCGGTGGCCTCAAGTTTTAAATCTTTTTCGGCAAGAATGGAAATATTTTTTGCTTTCAGTTCAATGTGTTCTATTGCTTCAATGGTTATTTCCTTTGCATGGGTTTTGAGCTTAATAAAGTAATTCTCTTTGTTGTAGTCGTATAACCACACCTCCTCTTCCCCTTCGGTGTCGTGAAACTCTATGGTATGGCCCGAGCGGGTACGTATGGCCTTAATGTCGTTATTTTTGGGGCTCCATGTTTCGGGGAAAGCCTTCGCATGATAAAATGCTCCCAACACATAAGGGTCTTCAGGATTTCCACTTTTGAAGTCAACAATTACTTCTTCGTCAATTTCGGGTAAAAACAGATGCCCTTTCTCATGTCCGGCATAAGGATTAACAATGCGCAGCCACGGGCTCATTTCATCTTCTTTCTGCCAAAAAAAACGCACTCTGATTCGTCCCATATTTTCGGGGTCTTCGTTGTCGGTAACCACAGCACTTTGGGTATCGCAAACCGGGGATTCAGGTGCAGGAATAAAAGCAATTTTACATTCTTCGGGTATAGCAATAAATCGGTTACTGTATTCTCCGTTTCGTTTCACCTCATGCTGCAGGTCAATCACTGTATAATTCCCGTGATCCACAAAACTACCGCCCGATTTTTCCTTTATCTTTATCCCACCGCCTATTTTCAGCAGAGAGCAATCGGTTTCGCCGGTGCAAAAAACCATTTTACTGCTTTTAGCCGTTTTCTTAACCAATATTTTATGGTCGAGGTTTTTCTGTTCCTTTCCTGTAGTAAGGTTTTGGTTGTAAAGCAACAGGGTTTGGTGCGTAAAAAGAGTTTCGGAATTTTTGGCTGCAATTTTTCCGGTTTGCGAAATTTTAACATTTTTGCCTGAATCGTCGCTTTTATAAATCTGCTGGTTTGTATCGGTATAATTATAGGCTACATACCCAAATGAAAATGGTTCGATGTTTACCTGCAAACCAAAATTGAACAGGTTTTTACCGTATTGCAGTTCAACGGTTTCTTCTCTGTTTAGCTCGCCAAAAATAAGTTGGGTACCGTTATAATAAAACCACTGTCCGCTGCTACAGGCAAACCGCGACAAAAAATTAAAGGAAGTTTCGTTGTATTGCACGGTATAGGGCCGTTTGGAGTTATCGCCGGCTGTGCTCACTTTTGTGTCGCATACCAGGCTGTGATCGTTAAATATTTCGTTAACAATGGCATCGGGGGTTTTATCAATAAACGATTTAGAGTGGTGATTTGCACTGAGCACAACATCGGGACTAATGGCTGAAATAACAATGGAATCTCCGCTTACATCATTTTTTCGCGATGAATGAATGCACTCAACGATTCCCTTAAATCTGAGTTCTTCTTCCTTTTTTAAAATTTCAGATTCCTCGAAAATAACCGTCAGGTCAATCTCCTTGCCGATGTAATCGGCTGAATGGGTAAGCAAGCTGGTTCCGGTTTCAAGGGCATCCCATCTGAATTCCAGCGAAAGAGAATGGTGCTTCCCCACCGATTGCGAGAATTCCATACCCCTGAAGCCCGCCGGAATTTCTTTCAACTCCCTTCCGTCAATTCGAATACGTATTTTCTTAAATCCAATTGCCATTTCACTATTTTTTACCGGGAAGATATGTTAGTTACTCCATTCCACTTTATAGGTAATATCGTTTACGTGAATCTCTTTAACCAGGATGGCCATGTTAATCAAAAAAGCATTTCCCGAGTAACTGTCAAAGTCTTCGCAATATTCAACGCAGTACCCCCGGGTAAATCGCACTTTTCTGAAGCGACTATCGGTTAATTTTATTACAATCTCTCCATCTTTTTCGGCACGGGGCGATACCATCCAGTCCACAAAATCAGTTTCATCGGTTGCTTTCACAACCAGTTTTATAATGTTTATAGCAGGAAAACCCGAAGGTTTATTGCTGGAATCGTAGTTTTGTTTAAATCCGTAGCTACATTTTAATACTTCGTATTTTTTATTCCCGGTTGAAAAAGAGAATGTAGCAATTACACCTTTATTTTCGGCCATTTTTCAGTCGTTTTAATAAACAAGACAGAACAACACAAACAACTGGTTGCCAGAAACCAGCAAGTACAAAAACGGGGCTATCTGAAAAAACAGCATAAAAATCCAGAAAGAGGACCGTATAGTGCTTTTGAATAATTATTTAACTAAAAAGAGCAAAAAATACACAAAGGAGTCATCCGAATTCCTTGTAATACTGTTACTGAACTTTACGATTTTTCAGACAGCCCTTCTCGGTTTATACAATACCTCCAGACCAAACTTCCTTGAGGCTGGCACCACCGACCTTAATTTCCTGAGGCGAAATTTCAAATTCTTCAATTACGCCACCTGCTTCGTCGTAAGTTTCCTGGTAATAGACGAGGTATCCACGTTTGAATTCCAGTTCTTTCATTTTCTTAAACTTGTCGGTTGACTGGAAAATAACTTTTCCCTCTTTGTACTCAAAGGGATCGCACATCCATTCAGAAAACTCGGTGTTACCATCTTCCAGGGCTTTTACTTTCACCCTGATTCCGCCAATAGTAACTTTACTTGTCGGCTGGCCGTCGGAATCGACAGAACGAATAAATGAATACTTGACGCTTAACGCATCTCTTTTTTTAAATCCGCTGATTTCAATTGTAACTGGTCTTTGTTGATCCATGATAATTAATTTTTATGGGTTAATATTTAGTTTACATCAGTATCGAATTCTTTGCCTTCGTGGCCTGTTAGCTTTATGTGAAAATTTTTAGCCGCAAAAAACGGAGTAATTTCCAGGTCAATAATAATGTCTTTGGATTTGGGATCCTGTGAAATACCTTTTAAGTCATACTGTTTTATCAGTCTGTCGGAACCCATATAGTCATTCAGAAAATTGATGATGTTTTCTCTCAATTCTTTTTTCAGATCAGTCGTAAATTTCAGGAAACATTCATTGGTAACAAAATTCATTAGCACTTTCCCAATCCAGTCGAATGTTTTCACAATGGCATAATCCTGTAAGCCCACATTATTTCCATTAAACAAAGTGCGGTTTCCCCATGAGAATACACTGTTTTTGGAGTAAATGAGTGGGACCAATGATTTTTCGTCAATCGCCGCAGTTTCAAAATCGAGCAGTTCCTGGTCAATGGCACTGGCTTCTTTAATTCGACCGTATTTAGTTCCTGCACGGGGTTGTGAAATAGGTGCCGATTCAGTGTCATACATTAAACCTGCAACAGCAGCAGCAGCAGAAATATGCATATCTTTCTTTTCTCCGGCATTCTTTGCTTTTGGCCTCGAAACAATTTGGTTATATGTCATTACAACGTGTTGTAAATGTGCAGCGCCACTTGCCAGACTGTCTTTTTCAATGAAATTTTTAGCACTTTTCAAATCAAAATCTCGGTAATCGGTAATAAGTGTTGCCTTGTATTTGTGAACCATTTCACCCCATTTGTCAACAACTTGTTTTGAACCTAACCAGATGGGTAAAACCAAATTGGAATAGTTCCCGGTAAGGTCAAATTTGTGGTATCCCTGTTTTAACTCTTTTTCAATGGCCGGGAAAAACTTCCTGTCGTTCAGATCAGATAGTGCTTTTCTGTCCACATTCATTAGCAGAAAATACTCCAGGCTTTCGCTGTTGGTATTTTTAAAGAACATTCCCACGTTCCAGTAAGCCTGTTCCAGCTCCTTTGTTCTTTCCAACGCTTTTCCAAGATTTGTATTAAAAAGTTCTTCGTACAGAGCCACCTTTAATTCGCAACCTTCAACTATATCGGATATACTACCCTCCATCGAAAAAATATCGATTAAAGTCTTAACATTTCCAAGCAGCTTTTCCCTGTCACTTTTCCACTCAACTTCTGAAAGATAAACATCTTTAACTGCCATATTCCCTGGATCAAGATTTTCAAAATTATCGTCCAGTATGCAGAAAATTTCGAATCCACCATGGTCTTCCAATTCTTCAACTGAGGTTCGCAAAGCTTCATCCGGATTTTCTATTGCAAATTCCTGGCTTGTTATTTCTTTATATTGAGCTTTAATCGGTTCTTCACTTTTTGCCTTTTCACTTTTCATAAATAACCCTCCTTATTTTAAACTATTTTCCAGTTCAAGAAGCATTGCCTTAAGCCCTTTTAATATTTGATTTTTGGCATCAGGATCAGCAAGTGCATTTCGAAGAGTTGTATTCTTTTTAATGAGTTCAATAAAATTTTCATACACCTCTTTTTTGTTTTTTATTCCATTAAGAAATGCACTTTGGAGGGCAATTCCATCTGGTCCAAAATCGTTTAAGCTCCTGAAAGTCAAAATCTCTTTCTGTGGAACCCCCTTTTCATTTTCAAAGGTCATGTCAACCTCCGGCTGAAAATTTTCAAAAACTTCATCGATATTTTTAAACTCTTGTGCTTTGGCATCTTTGGGAGCTTTGTCGGTTAGTTGTTCAGCCATAAGCGTTCTATTGTCGGGAAGAATGACGATATCTTCCCCAACGTCTATATCAACTACTTTTCGGTAAACTGTTTTTTTTGCCATAACTTTTACGATTTAATTTTATTTTATTCGTTCCTTGTTTCAATGGATATTTTTGAATTATATGTGTTAAATTTTATTTTTTGCTGTTCTTCTTTAACAGTACTATGAATGTCAACCGGCTTTCGGCGTTTTTTGAAAAACTTATATATTCGCTGATATACATTCATAATAAGTTATTTGCTGATTTCCCAAACAAACTGGTTTGCATCGTTTATATTAACTTTGACAGTATCACCTTCACTTATTTCGTTGCCAATTATCATATTGGCCAAAGGAGTTTCAATGTAATCCCGAATTACACCAAGTAAAGGTCTGGCTCCATACTCAATATTATACCCTAAGGCTGATAATCTGGCTTTTGCTTTTTCATCGATCTTTAATTTAACAGATTTTCTATCGAGCATTTTCATCACATTTTTAATGTGTATATCAAAAATAAGTGAGATAACTTTTTCGTGTATTGGCGCAAAAGGAACTATTTTATCGAGCCGGTTTATAAAGGCTGGGGGAAAGTATTGTTTCATCTCTTCCTTGACAACAGGTTCACTAGGCAGCTTATTATCTTTCCTGAAGGCCTTAATAATGCTTTCACTGCCTATGTTGGAAGTAAAAAGAATAATGGCATGTGTAAAATCACCCTCTTTACCTAATTTATCATGTAACTTCCCTTCGTCAAGAATCTGATAAAATATTTTAAATACTCCGGGGTGGGCCTTTTCAATTTCATCGAATAGCACCACAGAATAAGGTTTTTGTCTTATTTCATTCACCAGAAAACCTCCTTCTTCGTATCCTACATAACCTGGTGAAGCACCATGCAAAAGTGAAACGGATGCCTCTTCAGTAAATTCTGACATATCAAAACGAATCATTGAATTTTCATCCTGAAAAAGATAATTGGCCAATGTGCGTGCAAGTTCTGTTTTTCCGGTTCCGGTTGGGCCAACAAGGAAAAAAGAACCAATGGGTTTGTTTTCTTTTCTGATTCCTGCTCGAGACCTCCTGATTGCCTGTGCAATTTCCCTGATGGCAGGCTCTTGACCAACAACACGCTTTTTCAGTTCGCCTTCTATCTTTAATAAACGCTCCTGCTCGCTTGATTTCAATTTGCCAATAGGAATTCCTGTTTTATAAGAAACAACAGCTGTTATATTATCGGGAGTGAGTTTATCTAATTTGATTTTTACCCTATTGTCCAATTCTTTCAAAACAGAATGAATTACCTGCTTCAAATCCCTAATATTGTCACGGGAAAGATTTTCAGGATTATAATTCACACTTGCCAACATGAGGTAACTGATTTGCTTGCCAATGGTCGAATAAAACTCCTTAAGAAGACCCCTTTTAAAATCAGCTTTCTGATTAGCTAAATTTGTTTCCAACTCGCTATATTTAAGCTTTATATCTTCCACTTCAGTTGCTGTCACTTCATTCATCATTTGCAGGGCAGCCATAGATCTGTCAAGTAAATCTATGGCTGAATCAGGTAGTTTTCGTTCTTTGCTGAATCTTTTTGACAGCTGAATAGCCTCAAGCAGTGCATCTTCAGTCACCGTAATCTGATGATGACTTTCGTATTTCGGGATTGCAGCTTTTAGCATTTGCAAAGCCAATCCATCATCAGGTTCTACAATTCGGATAATTTCAAACCGGCGGGTAAACGCCTCGTTTCCTTCAACATATTTTGAAAACTCACTTTGAGTAGAAGCACCAATAATAGTAAAATCTCCTCTTGAAAGTTCCGGCTTTAAAATATTACCCGCACCGGCTGTACTTCCCTGTTTATCAACTAATAAATGAATTTCATCGATAAATAAAATAGCATTTTCATGCTCTTTTATTTCAGCAATGATCTTTTTAAGTCTGTCTTCTACTTCCCCTCTGTAAGAAGCTCCTGCAATTAAAGACCCTATGTCAAGTTCATAAATTACAGCATTTTGCAATTTAGGGGTAACCTTTTTTTCATAAATGGCCTGAGCAATGCCATCAACAACAGCAGTTTTCCCAACTCCGGGTTCTCCTACTAAAATAGCATTGGGCTTACTTCTTCTGCTTAACGTTTCTGAAATCAGTCTAATTTCTTTATCCCGTCCAACAACCGGATCTAATTTCCCTTCGGAGGCCAGCTTAGTTTTATTGATACAAAACTTATCGAGCATGCTCTGTTTTGATGAAATTTTACCATCAGACACCAGACTTGTGTTTTGTTTTGCAAAAGCTTTTATTTTTGAGCCGGAATTAGAGAAAAAAATACTTACAACTTCGTCATAATGAATCGGCAGGGTTTTTAGTTGCTCAAAGGTGTATCCAACTCCCGGAATACAAATAGCAGCTAAAACACATTGAATGTCTACTTTGTCAAGATTGTATTGGACTCTAATATTTTCTGCTTCGTTCAATACAGCTATTGTTTTCGCATCAAATTCAGGATTATCAAAAATTTTAGACGACTTTGGTAGTTTTTGTATCCTAAAGTCTAACCAATTTTCTATGTAGTAAACATCTTTATCCAATTGCTCCAATTTCGATCTAAGCGGCAACCTCCTGTGAAGCATAGATTTAAACAAATGAGATGGCGAAATCTCAGAATTTGAAAATTCCTTAACAATCGCTTTTGAAATTAGGATTGCATCTTTTAAATGGTTTGAAAAATGATCCTTCATTAAAAAAAATTCTTTAAATCACCGGATACAAGATTTTAGAGTTCACAGTATTATAATCGCGCAAGATAACATAACTCTGTATTTTATGAGAATAAGTTTGGGGGTCTTTTATTGAAAGGTGTCTTTTTGCAAATGAATAATGTATATTTTTAAATAAAAGAAGTTTAGCTCATTAATCCTGTCGCTGAAATAATAGTTCTGGAATAAGCAATTTGAGCTTTTTTATTGTAACTGCTCAAAATGCAAAGCTTTTTACGTTTGTCTATTTTATACAAGTAGTTATAATTGATGATAACTTTTCTTGAAACCCTAAAAAAAATATCTTCAGGCAAAAAACATTGAATTTTCCCAAGGTGATAGCTCGATGTTATTTTTTCCCCGTTGGGAGTGATTATATTGGTATAATTTCCGTCAGCTTCAAGAAAAAAGATATCATCAGGGTTAAAGAAAAAATCTTCAAAACTGGTAGGAATACGAACTCTTTTTAATTGCTTCTTAAAATGAGAATCCTTACCTCCATCTCCATGGTTCTTTTTATGTATCTTATATTTAAGTATGCTCTTTCTTAAATCTTCAATTAAAACTGGTTTTAATAGATGATCGATTACTCCGTAATGCCCAGCCCTAACAACTAAGTCTTCAAATGCAGTAACAATAACAATATGAATATGAAGATTTAATTCCTCTATCTTTTTTATCATTTCAATTCCTGATAATCCAGGCATCTGTAAATCAAGAAACAAAATATCGGGGTTTATTGTCATTGCAGTATTAAAACCTTTTACTGGGTCAGTAAATCCTTTTACGCTTTGAATCTCCTGAAAACTTTTTAGAAGCATCTCTAAATTTTTTACTGCTGCAGGTTCATCATCAATAATTAAAGCATTCAATGTATATTCAGGCATAATTCCCTATAATAAATAGTTCACAAACAGTAATTATTTACCTGGTTTTATCCGGTAATAAAATTATGTCCTTCAAAAGTAGTGCATAATTCTGAAAAAAC
>OMKS01004770.1_pt1 | contig 10067 bp, 7 predicted proteins | sample 1674721 | NCBI WGS metagenome assembly OMKS01 (sample SAMN06264996, study PRJEB25208) | sediment metagenome | isolation source: hot spring sediment | place: USA: California | collected 2014-09-02 | reverse complement strand
ATTATTTTCATCAACTTTCAAAAGACACAGAAATAGAATTCAATATTCTGATTTACATTGCCAGGACAATCAGTCTTCCTTTTTTGAAAGAATATGCTGAGCTATTTAAACAGCAGCTCACCCAAGTAAATTCGATCTGGTTTCGTCCGTTTTGCCCGTTGTGCGGTAACATGCCGGCTATGGCAAAATTGGAAAAGGAAGTCGGGCAAAGATATCTGTGGTGCGCTGTTTGTCATCAAGACTGGCAATTCAGCCGGCTTCAATGCCCGCATTGTGCCAATGAGGATCAAAATTCGGTCCGTTATTTTTATGATGAAAACGACAGTCAATATCGTGTTTATGTATGTGAGAAATGCAAACACTATATAAAAACTGTAGACGAACGAACTATGGCTGAAAATCAACAAGCGAGCATGTTTTTAGAAGATATAATAACGCACTATCTGGATGAACTCGCTCTGAAAGAGGGCTATTTAAGTATGTTATGGTGGGTATTATCTCATTCATAGTTGGAGATATAGACTGATGCCATCGCTTTATTTGTAAAAATATTTAAAATAAATGGCTTGATCCGAAAATTTTATCATCTATCAAATAGTAAGCTTATCAAGCGATGGCATCAGTATCTACCTGTAATTGATCTTTTACTACGGAGGAATGCTTATAATTGATTTGAAAACAATTCATATTTCATATTCTCAAATTAATCTATTAATGAGGAGGAAAAGGCGTATATGAATGTATCAAGAAGAGGGTTCTTGAAGGCATCATGGGTCGCTGGTTCCGGAATCGCATTGAGCTCCCTTGGCTGGAAGCAGGCTTTTGCAAAACCAACCAGGGAGTACAAACTCAAGTACGCGACCGAAACCACGACCATTTGCCCGTATTGCGCCGTTGGTTGTGGGATAATAGTTGCATCACAGGATGGCAAGGTGATCAATACCGAAGGCAATCCCGACCATCCGATCAACCGCGGTTCTCTCTGTAGCAAAGGTGGTTCGCTCTATCAATTGGCAAATAATGAGCGGCGAATCACCAAAGTAATGTATCGCGCTCCTTACAGTGAAAAGTGGGAAGAAAAATCCTGGGAATGGGCGTTCGAAGAGATTGCCAAACGCGTAAAACAAACGCGTGACGCTTCTTTCACTGAAAAAAATGCTAAGGGGCAAATTGTTAATCGTACAACAGAAATCGCATCTGTTGGTAGCGCGGCATTGGACAATGAGGAGTGCTGGCTCTACCAAAAAATGCTGCGATCGCTGGGCCTGGTGTATGTTGAACACCAGGCGCGTATATGACACTCGGCGACAGTTGCGGCTCTGGCAGAGTCGTTTGGCCGAGGGGCAATGACCAATCACTGGAATGACATTGCCAACGCTGATTGCATTCTCATTATGGGAAGCAATGCGGCGGAGAATCACCCCATTTCTTTTAAATATGTCACCGAAGCAATCGAGCGCGGCGCAACGCTGATCAGCGTGGATCCACGGTTTACCCGGACATCAGCCAAAGCCCATATTTATGCATCTTTGCGCTCAGGAACTGATATTGCGTTTTTGGGTGGCATGATCAAATATATTCTTGACAACGAGCTTTACAACAAAGAATATATCGTCAACAATACCAATGCTGCACATCTGATCAGTCCCTATTTCCGTTTCCAGGATGGCTTGTTTTCTGGTTACAATCCTAATACACGGAAATACAACAATTCAAGCTGGAGCTATCAGGTGGACGCCAACGGAATTCCACTGCGTGATAAATCGTTAACAAATCCAAACTGTGTTTTCCAATTGCTTAAAAAGCACTTCTCCCGCTATAACCCTGATCTGGTTTCCAGAATAACCGGTACGCCGACAGACAAATTACTTGAAGTCTATAAGGCTTACAGTAAAAGCAGTAAACCAGGTAAAGCAGCAACAATCATGTATGCGATGGGTTGGACCCAGCATACCGTCGGGACCCAAAACATCCGAACCATGGCAATTATTCAGATGTTGCTCGCTAATATGGGAATTGCAGGTGGCGGTGTGAATGCACTGCGCGGAGAATCAAATGTTCAGGGATCTACGGATCATGCACTATTATTCCATATTCTCCCTGGCTATTTGAAAACTCCGAAAGCATCGCAGGCAACTCTAACAGATTATAACAACCAATCAACGCCGAAATCAACCGATCCGATGAGCGCCAACTGGTGGAGCAATTATGCAAAGTACTCTGTCAGTTTATTGAAAGCCATGTTCGGCAAAAACGCGACAAAAGACAATGATTTTGGTTACGCCTGGATGCCCAAACTGGATGACGGTGCTAATTATTCCTGGATCACCCTGTTCAACGAAATGGACAAAGGCAATATTAAGGGTTTCTTTTCCTGGGGACAAAACCCGGCGTGTAGCGGTCCCAATTCTGATGGCACGATCAAATCCATGGCTAAATTGGACTGGTTGGTTAATGTCAATCTCTGGGAAACCGAAACCTGCGCCTTCTGGAAAGCGCCTGGAATTGATCCGAAAACGGTAAAAACCGAGGTATTCATGCTACCCTGCGCCGCTTCGATGGAAAAAGAAGGAAGCGTTACCAATAGCGGACGCTGGATGCAATGGCGCTATAAAGCCGTGGATCCACCTGGCGAGGCATTGCCTGATGCGGAGATTATTCACGAAATTTTTTCACAGTTGAAAAAATTATATGCGACTGATGGCGGAGCATTTCCCGATCCAATCTTGAATTTGAAATGGGATTATGCGACCAATGGTCACATTGATCCGCACCTGGTGGCAAAAGAAATCAACGGTTATGATTTAACAACTGGCAAGTTATTGCCCAGTTTTGCTACATTAAAGGACGACGGAACCACTTCTTCAGGGAACTGGCTCTATTGCGCCAGCTACACTGAAGCCGGTAACATGGCAACCCGAACCGACAATAAGGACACTTCAGGAATCGGACTCCATTCAAACTGGGCGTGGTGCTGGCCTGTTAACCGTCGAATCCTCTATAATCGCGCTTCAGTTGACATTAATGGCCAACCATTGGACAAAGAACATCCGGTTATTCGTTGGGACCCGCTGGCAAAAGCCGGTCAGGGCGCCTGGGTCGGCGATGTTCCCGATGGTGGTTGGCCGCCGCTGAAAGACGCTGCAAAGTCCAAATATCCGTTCATCATGCGAAATGAAGGCTTTGCACGCATTTTTGGAATGGGTTTGGCGGACGGACCATTTCCGGAACACTATGAACCGCTGGAATGTCCGGTCGAAAAAAATATGATGTCCAGCATCCTGCTCAATCCGACGACAAAGGCATGGCATCTCGAAGAAGGCGGCATGAACATATTCGCTGTAGCCTGTGACCCGAGATATCCATTTGTTGCCACCACCTACCGCGTGTCAGAACACTGGCAGACCGGCGCCATGACGCGTCAGCAACCGTGGCTGGTGGAAATGCAACCGGAGATGTTCGTGGAAATGAGCCTAGAGCTGGCAGATGAATTGGAAATTAAAAATGGCGATAAAGTACTCGTCGAATCAGCCCGCGGCAAAGTCCATGCAAAAGCTGTGGTAACCGCGCGCTTTAAACCATTTAAACTTGGCGATGCTATAGTTCATCAAGTGGGATTGCCCTGGTGTTTCGGGTTTATGGGATTGGCAAAGGGCGACAGCGCCAATAAATTGGCGCCGGCTATTGGAGACGCCAACACCATGATCCCGGAGTCTAAAGCGTTCTTAGTGAATGTCCGAAAGGAGGTGACGTGATGAAAGATAATTCATTTTTAATTGATATCACGAAATGTATGGGATGCCGTGGCTGCCAGGTCGCTTGCAAGCAATGGAACGAATTGGTTGGTGAAAAAACCACCAACACTGGTTCCCATCAAAATCCACCGATCCTTTCTGCGAAAACGTGGACATTAATTAAATTCGACGAAGTCGAAAAACAAGATGGCGTTAAATGGTTCTTCACTAAGATCGGCTGTATGCACTGCAAAGAACCGGCATGTGCATCTGCCTGTCCAGTCGGCGCTTTAGAAAAAACCGAGAGCGGCGCGGTCATCTATCATGACAAAATATGCATCGGTTGTCGTTATTGTATGATGGCATGTCCTTTCCGCATCCCGACTTTTGAATGGGACAAAGCTTTTCCCTACATTCGAAAATGCACTTTTTGTTTTGATCGTCAGTCCGAAGGTGAAATTCCCGCCTGCGCTAAAGCTTGCCCCACGGGTGCAATTTGCTTCGGCGATCGCGATGCGATGATCAAGAAGGGTAAAGAATTAATTGCAAATCATCCCGAAAAATACAACCCCCATCTCTATGGAGAAAAGGAAGTTGGCGGGACTGCGGTGCTCTATCTGGCACCGAAAGATGTGGAGTTTGCTGATCTCGGTCTTCCGGTTTTGGACGAACGACCGCTTCCGACCTGGACCTACAATGCTCTAAAATATGTACCGGGACAGATTGTGGTTGTTGGCGCCGCGATGAGCGCCTTTTACTGGCTCACCAAGCGCAAGACGGAAAATAAAGCCGAAAGCAAGGAGGTGAAACATGACGAATAAACAGGATAAAATCTTTGGAACTGGATCGATCGTATTAATTGTACTGATCGGTCTGGGTGTTCTCGTCGCGTTGATCCGCTATCTCTTTGGGTTGGGCGCAATCACTAATCTATCCGATGCCTATCCCTGGGGAATCTGGATCAGCTTTGACCTCCTGTGTGGTGTTGCTCTGGCTGCCGGCGCGTTTGTGGTAGCCGCCGTGGTCCATATCTTCGGCGGCAAAACCATGAAGCCGTTGTTGCGACCGGCTATTTTGACCGGATTCCTGGGCTATATTTTAGTTGTGTTAGCCCTGCTGGTTGATTTGGGCCAATATCACCGCATCTGGCACCTGACCATTCATTGGAATTTTCATTCCCCACTGTTTGAAGTCGGCTGGTGTGTGATGTTATATTTAACGGTGCTGGCGCTGGAATTTGCACCAAATGTGCTGGAACGCTATAATCTACAAGCACCGCTGAGAATTCTGAAAAGGATATCAATTGTGCTGATCATCGCCGGAATCGTTTTATCGACCATGCACCAGTCTTCGCTGGGAACATTATTTTTAATTATGCCCTACAAGCTTCATCAATTGTGGCATACTCCTCTGCTTCCGGTGTTCTTTCTGATATCTGCCATCGCAGTGGGTATCGCCATGGTGATATTTGAATCAACGCTCGCCATGAAATTTTATAAGAAAGAACCCGAAACCGTTGCTCAAGGAAAGTTAGCGATTGGACTTCCCTGGGTATTGGGAATCTATTTTATCATGAAAATCGCTGATCTGGCGGCTCAAGGTGAAATCGGATTGATGTTTGATGGATCTAAAGCGAGTTATCTGTTCTTGCTTGAAATGATCATCGGCGTCGTTATTCCGTTTTTCTACTTTATAAGCAAGAGCGTTCGCCAAAGCACCAAAGCCATGTACAACGGTTCACTTTTTGTGATCGCTGGTTTGATTCTCAATCGATTTAATGTTTCATTGTTCGGTATTTCTGCGCCGAAAACTGCCAGTTACTTTCCGCATATAATGGAATTCATGATTACAATAGGAATTGTATCAGCGGGGATTCTGGCTTATTACCTGCTCACCAGATTTTTTCCGGTGATTGCAGAGGAACATTAAAAAAACAAACAATCTCCGGTCCCCTCTCCATTCATGAGGGGGCTGGAAGATTTTTTTTAAAACAGTAAAGCAGCTTGCTTTTGTGCAATACAGATTTAGCGGAACAAAACGCAGTACTCCGTTTTATAATCGTCTATCGTAAGCTGATAATAATTCAGAAGTTAAAACCAAACTAATAGGTTTGTGCTATTTGTTTCATTAAAAAAGCGAAATACTTCGCCTGGAGTTAATGAAAATGAAAAGCAAATTAAAACTCTTGATCCAAGCTGGCCTTTTACTTTCATTTGCGATTTTTCACTCAAACGTTGAAAGCCAGTCTGTCAAGCCGTTGCTCAAACCGGGGGATCCCATACCTTCGGTTGAAATTACAGCCGACTTGTCAAAAGCAGAAAAGGATTATCTCGGCATAAAAAGCACCAGGAAATTCAAATTAAACGAAATTCAAGCTTCTGTAATTATCGTTGAATTTTTCAACAAATATTGTCCTCACTGTCAGCGACAGGCTCCAATTATGAATGAATTGTATCAAGCAATTCAGCAGGATGTATCGCTAAAAGATAATGTGAAAATGCTAAAAATTGGATCAGGAAATACGACAAGGCAAATAAAGCTTTTAAAACAGGAGAAAAACATACCGTTCCCGCTGATTCCAGATGATCAATTCATTTTACACGATGAGGTGGGCAGGCCCCGGACGCCGTTCATCATATTCTTTAAAAAAACCGATGATGGAAAAGGAGTCGTAAGCGCCACATTTCTGGGGATGGTGTTGTCCAAAGACCAACTGCTTGAAAACATTCGAACGCTCATCAATTCCGACATTCTGGTTCTGGATCAAGAGGCGCCAATTCTTTCAGAAAAGGAAAGGTCGCCTGAGTTTCGGGATATCAGCGATGAAGAATTTGAAAACATGGTTGCTGAACGCCTGAGCGAATTTGATGAAAAGCTGCTCCATTTTGAGCGTGTTCTTGTCATTGACAAAAATTTTGATATTATTTACAAAGTTCGCTCTCAGCTAGAGGGTAAATCCAAAAAAGAAGACCATATTTTCTTTATCAGAAAAATTTACCGTAACACAGTTTGTGGTAATTGTCATGATGCCCATTTCTGGTTTTCATTCGATACTAATGGAAAAATTTTACATTTTTACCCAATTTATTTGCCCAAAGCCTATAATAAATTGTGGAGTAAGGACGATCTAAACTCTTTCAACAAACGGATACTCGGTAAATCAATTTTAAAAAAATTAACCTTTAATCCAGAAATTGACGCCGTGACAACCGCCACCATAACATCGAGTTTGATTTATGATACTCTCAGTAAAACTAAAGACTTATTCGCTCAATTGAAAAAAGCTGGAGCGATGAACTAACCATTTACCGAACAAAGCTAAGGAGCAAAAGATGAGAAAAGCTATTTTCGTGTTGTTTTTAATTACTCTGTGTGTAACTTCATTACAGGCTCAAGTGCAATTAAAACCCTATGGTTTTCTCAAAGGTGATATGGTTTATAGCACAAAAAGTGTTGCTTCTTTCAATGCAGAAAATCTTTCCGCATCACAGCTTGCTACCGGAGTCGATCAGGCGGCATTAGGCTTCACCGCGCAGCATTCCCGCTTTGGTTTAAAGGGCAGCGCGGGCGATGAGGATTTAAAAGTTGGCGGAACACTCGAACTGGATTTTTTCTGGGGCGGCTTCGACGCCAACGCCCGTCCACGAATTCGTCTGGCTTACGCTTCTATGACAAAGGGCAATATGGAGCTGCGGTTTGGTCAACAATGGGATCTGTTTTCACCAGTTAATGCCATGACCAACAACACCAACGGCAATATGTGGTACGCGGGCAACTATGGTTTCCGCCGCGCTCAGATTCAATTTCATTACAAGATGCCGATGGAAAACATGACACCGATGCTGCAATTATCAATCGGTGAAGCCGCCAAAGAAGCAGCCGGACTGGGAGACGACAACAAAGCCGCATTCCCCATGATTCAGGGTCGGCTTTCATCTAAATTTATGAAAAATTACGGTATCGGCGTGTATTTTGTCCATGCTAAATTCGATCCCAATCCTGAGGTGGATGATGATGAATACAACACTTCAGGCTTTGGCGTTGATTTTAATTTGCCATTCAGTCCAATGCTTTCCTTGAAAGGTGAGCTCAACTCCGGGACTAATTTAAATAACGCCAATTTATTTACCAGCGCCGGCAACGGCAACGCCAATGTCGATAAAAAAAGCATGGGATTTTGGTTTAACGCGATCTCCAAACCTTCTGCAAGCGTCAACTTTGTGCTGGGCTATGGAATGGACAAAAACCAAACCGATAATTTAGGCGACGGTCATATCGAACAAAACAGCGTTATCTACGGCGACATTATTTTTCCGTTTGGACACGGTTTTTCAATCGCATTAGAAGTTCAAAACATTTCAACAAAAATTAAAGGCGGAGATACCAATTCTGCTATGGTCTTTGATATTGCAGGAAAAATTGTTTTTTAAAGTCATTAAAATCGGCATATTTCAGAAAGAGATATGCCGATTTCAAATTTCATAAAATAGACGCTGAAAATTGAAGTCATTCAGCTCAGCAAATAAGTAACTGTACAGCAGTTATAATTTTTATGCATTATCTCCGAGTCTTTCCGCCTAAGGGGTAACCTAAGGCGGATCGACCGATAGGGTTTGAGAGGAAACGCTCAAGCCTCCCGTGCTTGGAAAGGAGATCCTGAAATGATCTACGAATTTACCTCAAATCAAATCTGCTTGGGACATCTCTTTTCAATCAAAAATAAATCTCAGTGGCTGATAAACAGTGATCATCAGGTCACTGAAGCACGGCAACACAAGAAACCGATCAATTCTATTTTGTTGTAAATAGGATGTGTCCGAAAATCTATCTCGACCTTACAGTTTAAAAAAATGTGGCTAACTTCAATAAATATGAAGCAAGAAGAATGCTTATATTTTACAAATTGATTAAATAGCTTTAATGACTTGACAAATCAACCCAGGAGGTATTATGCGTTTTAAGCTAATTGTTGTCTCAATGTTTTTTTTTATGGCATGGTTTACGAATTGTGACAAAAACAGCCCGACATCTGTCAATCCGGATTCGAATGAATTTTTTTGGATCCATTTTCAAAATGACTCCACCAAAGTGACCTTTAACGAGCTGCCTAAAATCGACGCCGATGGCGAAACTGCCATCCAGCTCAGTGCTTTTATTGATACCACAATCATTCCCCCATATCGGGATAAAAATGGTGTTGCCCACGAAACGAGAAGACTGTATGCCTATCAAATTACAGGGGATGATGGTTTTTCAGCTTCGGTAAAGGGTTATCCGAATAATAGTTGGGAACACCTGACGCTGGGACATGTGCTCACCGAAACCAGGTTGGTTGTTTTCCCCGATGATAAAATTGATATTGCCGGAGCTTACAATGTTAAAAACGCTCGCCATATTTACATTCATCGTAAATTCGACATTTCCTCCCCGGACACGACAGCTTTCATCGAATTGCGCACAGTCACTCCAACTTCGGTAACCAATCCAGAAGGGACTGTCGAAGATGGACTGCCTTTAATGGATTTAGTTTCAGGTTATATTACTGCGCCCGAAAATTATCGTTATGAGATCATTGCGCTGGATGGCTACACGCCACCGACCGATCTGGATTGGAATCAATTTCAAACAGGATACTGGTTGCTGGATAGTAAAAAAACCATGTTTACCGATTCGACGGTGGCTATTGGAAAATATCAAATCAGAGTGTTGGAAAAAATTTTGGTGAAATAAATGAAGATAATTAAAATATTTGCATTGAGTTTGTTGATTGTTTTCCAGCTTAACAAAATGGCAGTTTCGCAGTCCCAATATTATGTTCAGGGAGATTCAATTTTTCAAATATATCGGCTTCAGGAAGTACTGGTTTATGGAAACCGCGAGCAAATTCCATCATCGATGTTGGTCGAAATCGATCAGCAGCACCTGCAAGCCAGAAATTCGACAACGGTCTCCGAGTTGTTGAAATTTGAGCCTGGCTTGAATTTGACATCAGGCTATAAAGGTGAAAGCGAAACGCGAATTCGTGGTTTTCGTTCGCATGATGTCTTGGTGCTTGTTGACGGTCGTCCTATCAATCCGGGATATTACGGTAGAGTTGATCTTTCTATGTTGCCATTGGATAACCTGGCAAAAATTACCATTATCAAAGGTCCGGCATCGGTCGCTTTCGGAGCCAACAGCATGGGCGGTGTAATCAATATCGTCACTCAAAATGGCATGAAAAAGCCCCGTACCGTGGTTGAAGCGAAAATGGGGGAATACCAGTTTCGCCGGTTGAATTTGAATCACAGTCAACAGATTGGCCGGTTTAATTATTGGATTTCAGGTTACGAG
>OMKS01004769.1_pt1 | contig 10068 bp, 6 predicted proteins | sample 1674721 | NCBI WGS metagenome assembly OMKS01 (sample SAMN06264996, study PRJEB25208) | sediment metagenome | isolation source: hot spring sediment | place: USA: California | collected 2014-09-02 | reverse complement strand
TCGATAGACCAATGGCCGTTCTCGAGCTTGCCCTCACCCACGACATCCACGCGAATGCCGATAGCCTCGGCCATCCATGTGGCGTATTGTTCGCCTTGAATCTGAATTACCGGGTCGATGAAGTTCGCGTCGATTTTCGCCGGACGGGTTGGGTGTGAGAGTTTGTTAATGCGCACGCCCGTGAGCGGCGACTCTATGTAATCGTCGTGTTCAACCCAAAGGTTAGACCCGAAGGAGCCTTCGACCGTGAGATCCCCCGTGATATTGACATTGCCGTCGAAATAGCCGGCCCAGCTGTCCGGTTCGGTCGCCTTAGCGAAGATGCCGTAGGGATTCCCCTCGCCGTGAAGCCCTCTATCCGAACCGCCGATGTAGCCCCAGTTCGTTCGGTCGTGAGCACCATAGATTGCCGTAGTAAGGCCTTCTGCGTCAACATGAAGTCTATTGGTGGGACTGGTGACGCCGATGCCGACATTCCCTGGAGGAATCGGGTGCAAATTATCGCCGACACGCTCCCAGTTGCTACTTCCGCCGCCGATATCATCCGGGACACCATCGATGCTGTCCCAGTGGACATAGCCCGCCCAATGCGCCGAGTCCGCCCAAACGGTTCGCCCGACCCAGCCGATGGAGTCGATGTAGCCAATGCTGTCGATAAAGGAGATGAAATCGATATATCCAATCGAGTCGATGAAGGAGATATGAGAGACATAGCTTATCGAGTCGATGAACGACACGCTGTCTATGTGAGTGATATGCGAAATATAGGTAATCGAATCGACGGAACGAATTGAGTCGATACGGGTGATGTGCGAGATGAATGTGATAGAGTCGATGAAGGCAACGCTGTCGATGTAGCTCACCGAGTCGATGTGCGAGATGTGAGTCCCCGCTGAATCGAGATAGGTCTCGATAAAGTTGATTAAAGTGTCATAATTGACCGAACCGCCCACCACGCTGTCTGCAATCGACGAGCGGAAGGCATAGGGCACTGTAATCAATGGCTTACGAGGCCCCATACTCGCACCGTCAACCTCCATCTCGATGTAGAGCATCTCTCCGGTGAAGATTTCTTGCGGTAGAGGCACTGTTTGGCCGAGTTGTTCGGCGAATAGACCGGCGAAGAACAAGACAGTGCGGGATTCCGACCAGAGCATCGTCCCCGCGATGGGGCTGTTCCAAATCGAGAAAGTCACCGGGAATTCGCCGTCCATAGGCATTCCAAAATCATCGGTGAATTTCCCCTGAAAGAACATTCGCGTCGGCACGGCCAATGCAATGCCCGCAAATGCCATAATTGCGATAACAAAAAGAATACGTTGTTTCATATTTCCTCCAAGTCTGTCTATGGGAGAAAGGGTTTTGCGAGAAGCGAGATTGTAAGCCTGACCTCGCCGTAGTTGGAACTAAGCTCCGGAGCCACGAATTGAAGCCATAGGTTTAACTGTCTGTTTATCATGAGGTTATCGCCCATAGGGCCGAATATCAAATCTGTAGCCCATGTGGGGGTTTCTTTGATGAAATCGCGAACAGGATGGAACAGAAGCGGAGGCTCTTCGTCCTCGCTGAACTGCGCCCTGAGGACGAAACGGTTGATGCCTTGGGCTTGGCCTATCGACCAGCCGAAGCCGTCGTCATCGGCAAAAGAAAGCCCCAAAGAGAGTCTGCAGTTCCCGCAGTTCGTGATGGCAATAACGTCTTCTTCGAGCATGGAAATTATTTGGAAGAGGTCGGTCGGACCGACAACCCAGAGAGGCTCGACGATTTCTATGCAAACGTTCAGGGAGTCGAACATATCGTTCCAGAAGCCATACATGGCACTCAGCGATTCGCCACTGACAGGCCCGATGGCTGTCTGTCCGAGAGTAATCCCACGCTTAATGCTCCCGCGGTCGATTATCTCGCCCGATGACGAGACAGTCCACCAGAATACGCGTCCTTCCGAGATTCCGGAAACCGCCGCAAAAAGCAAAAAGATAACGATCAGCAGGCTATAGGTTGGAAACGAACCCTGTATAAATTGTTTCATAACGCCTCGCATTTTCACGAACAAACATATCGGGCAAAACTCACCGTCTATCACCAAAAGATTTATAACTTAATTATATCAACCGAGACGGAGATGTCAAGCCCGCGCAACACGCGGCGCTGGCACGGGGGTTGCGATGGCAACCCGCGCGCCAGCGCTATCAGTCGGACTCACGCGCTATCTCCACAAGTTCCTCTTCGAGTTGCTCCCATCGCTTTATTAGCTTCTCGAGCTTTTGATTGAGAGAGTTATACTCGTTAAGAAGCGTGGACATTCGCGGCCAATCCCCCGCGACATGGTCTTCTGATAGTAGCTCGGCGACGCGGGCGATTTCGCCCTCGAGCTGGGCGATTTCGACTTCGGTTTGCGCCCGCTCTTTCTCGACGCGGAAGATGTTCTTGCGCTTGGTTTTTGTGGATTGAGCAGGCTCGGGCGACGAGACGGACTTCGCCTTTGTTGCTTGCTTACGATTTTGGGCGAGTCTTACGTTTCTGCGCTCTATATAATACTCGAAACCGCCATCAATAACGGCGACTCCATCCGGCTCGAACGCAATGATCTTCTTCGCTACATTGCGGAGGAAATATCTGTCGTGGCTAACGAAGACTATAGTCCCCTCGAAATTCGCCAAAGCCCGCTCCAATGTTATCCTCGATTTGATGTCGAGGTGGTTCGTAGGCTCATCGAGAAGGAGCAGGTTCGCCTCGCCAAGTAGCAGTTTAAGCAGTGCAACCCGCGCGACCTCGCCACCGGAAAATGTCCGCAGTGGGCGAAAGATGTCCTCATCGTAAAGGGAAAACATGGCAAGCGAGCTTCGGACGGCCTCCTCGGCCATCATACGATCGAACGAGTGGATTTCTTCGAACGCCGAGTTCGACTCGTCGATTTCGCTGAAATCCTGAGAATAATAGCCCATGCTAATTCCCGTGCCTTTGCGAATAGTGCCGGTTGTGGGGAGAATTTTGCCGGCAATCGCGGATAAAAGCGTGGTCTTGCCGCAACCGTTAGGCCCTACTATGGCAATACGTTCGCCTCGCGTGACGAGTAAGTTTATGTCGGAGAAAAGCGTTCGCTCGCCGAATGACACTCCGAGCTTATCGAGGCGAAAAACATCGTCTCCGCCGCGGGCGACTTTGGAAAATCTCAGACGAATTTCCTCGGACTTCGCGGGCGGGGTTATTCGCTCGAGGCGGGATAGCATTGTCCTGCGGGCTTGCGCCTGCTTGGTTTTCTGTCCGGCGATGTTCCGGCGGATGAACTCCTCTACGCGGGCAATTTCCGCGCGTTGCGCCTCGAATCTCAGAAGTAAATCCTCGTCGAGGCGCTTGCGCTCTTTCTCGTAAAAGGAGTAATTGCCGGGGAATTTCGTCAGCTCGCCCCCGCGAATTTCCGCAATATTTTTCGCGATTCTATCCAAAAAATATCTGTCGTGGGAAACTACTACATAAGCCTTGTCGGTGCTTTCGAGGTAGTCCGCGAGCCACTGGAGGCCGTTATAGTCGATGTGGTTCGTAGGCTCGTCGAGGAGGAGAATGTCCGGGTCCTCAAGCAGAATCCCCGCGATGGCCGCGCGGTTCTGCTCGCCGCCGGAAAGCCTGCCCACCGGTGTATCAAATTGCGACTTGTCGAAACCGAGACCCTCGAGAACGCCCTCGACCTTGCTCTTAAATGAATATCCGCCGAAGTGCGTGAGACGGTTCTCCAGCTCGCGATATTCGTTTAAGTCGCAATCGGCTATTCCGCTCGATGTAAGCTCCTCGAGGCGTTTCTCGATTGTCCAAATCTCCGGATGCGAACGATATACCGCATCGAAAAGTGGAAGCTCGCCCGCAAGCCTATGCTCCTGCGGAAGATATCCAAGCCGAATTCCCCTCTGCGTATGAACTTCGCCAAAATGAGGCCTTCGAATACCGAGGATAACTTCCAGTAGCGTCGTCTTACCCTCACCGTTTGGTCCTACGAGGCCGATTTTGTCCCCCTGCTCTATCGTGAACGTCACTTCATCGAGAACTGGCCCGGAGCCGTAATCGACCGTAATTTTATCGAGTGTAATTAGTGGCATAATTGTTATAGTAAATTATGTGGATCGACAATAATCTTGTATTGAACTTTGCCCGATTTCGCGCCAATCAATCGCTTGAGAATCTCCACCGTGGCCTGCGGTCTGTCGGTCTTCGCCAAAAGATGCCAGCGATATTTGTCGCGAAGCTTAGACAGCGGGCAACTCGCCGGCCCAAGAAGTGTATATTTGCTTCGCGTCCGGTCGATTTTGGCCAGCTCGCGCGAGAGCGTGAATATGCCCGTCCGAACCAGCGCGGGGTCTTCACCGATTGCCAGCACCCTCACTAAGCGCCCGAACGGCGGGTATTTAAGCTCCTCGCGCGATTTGAGTTCGACCTCGAAGAAGGATTTGACGTCGCTGTTGACGGCGAAGTCGATTGCCGGCGAGTCCGGCCGATATGTTTGAATGATGACCTCGCCGCGAATGGCGCTACGACCGGCGCGTCCGGCAACCTGATTTATCAGCTGGAAAATCTTCTCGGTGCTTCGAAAATCCGGCAGGGCGAGGCCGATATCCGCGTTCAAAACGCCAACCAGCGCAACATCGGGAAAATCGTGGCCTTTGGCTATCATCTGAGTGCCTACAAGAACCGACCCCGGGACGGCGAGAAACTCGTGCAGAATCTTCCCGACACCGCTTTTTTTTGCCGAATCGGCATCGAGGCGAAAAATCTTCTCCGGAGGAACAATCTCCGCGAGTTCCTCCTCGATTCGCTCGGTGCCGTGTCCGCGGAACTTGATGTTATGTGAACTGCACTCCGGGCAGACTTCCGGCGCGTCGCGCTCTGCCCCGCAATAGTGGCATCTAAGCGTCGCATCGATTTTGTGGTATGTCAGCCCGATGCCGCAGGAATCGCAGTTTGGAATGAACCCGCAGTCCGGGCACTGGATGAACGAAGAGAATCCGCGACGATTGAGAAGAAGCATCGCGCGGTGGCCGTGCTCGAGCGTCTCGATGAGCTTCACCTCCAGCTCGCGCGAAAAAGCACCGTAATTCTTGAACTCCTTGCGCTCCTCTGCCATGTCAACAATGCGAACGCCGGGGAGTTCCGCGCCGGGGATTCTTTGCGGCATCTCGAGCAGAGTGTATTTGCCGGAAATCGCGTTATAATAGCTCTCCGCCGAAGGTGTCGCGGAGCCGAGCACAACCGGACACTTCTCGATTGTCGCGCGGACAATCCCAAGGTCGCGGGCGTTGTAATATGGCGGCGGCTCGTCCTGTTTGTATGAGCCTTCGTGCTCCTCGTCGATTACGATAAGCCCCAGGTTACGCACCGGCGCAAATATCGCGCTCCGCGGGCCTATCGCGATGTTCAGTTCGCCGTCGGCCAGTCTCCGCCATGCATCGAATCGCTCTCCTCTGCGAAGTCCTGAGTGAAGAATCGCCACCTCGCCGGGAAAGCGCGCCTCGAATCGCCCCCAAAGTTGCGGAGTGAGCGCAATCTCCGGCACCAGAAGGAGCACACCAAGGCCGGCATCGCGCGCGGAGGCCGCCGTCCGTAAATAGACCTCCGTCTTGCCGCTTCCGGTGACGCCCCAGAGCAGGAAGGTCTCGAATCGCCGCGCCTCGACTGACGCGATAATCTTGTCAACTGCATCATCTTGTGTCTCGGTGAGTTCCGGCGGAAAATAATCTTTGTCGAGACGCTGAGCAGAATCCGGGCAACGATAGACCTCCCTCAAATCTATGCGAAGCCACTTCCTGTCGATAGCCGTCCGCACCGTCGCCGCGCCGAATCGCGATGATAAATCGCGCCGGAGATGCTCCCTTTTGGGATTTCCTAACAGAAGCTCGAGAAGATCCCGTTGTTTGACAGCATTGGATCGAATGCTCGGAAGTATCTCCTCGATTTCGTCTCTCGACAGCGCGGAGATTGCCGTCTCGACTGTGCGCGGCTTGCGCGTTGCGCGGGATTGAAGGCGAATTCTTATGAGATTGCGCGCCCTCAACTCGTCGATTGCGGGGAAGAAGCCGCTTTTGCCTGCGAGATTTTGCAGGGTATCCTCTTTGACCTCGCCGCGATTTCTGATGATTTCGAGAATCTCACAGGCCTTCTTGGGAAGTCCGCTCTCATCGCCGCCCTCAAAATTCTCGGCTACAATGCGTTCGACATCGATGCCTATTCCCCCCGGAAGCGCGGCGCGGAATACATCTCCCAAGGGGCAGGCGTAGTATTTCGACAGCCATGTCAGAAGTTGCATCATATCCGTCGAGAAAAGCGGCCGCTCGTCCGGAAGTTCCGCGATAAGGCGCGTCCGCTCGAGCTTCGTCGAGTCCATAAGGCGCACGACAATGCCCACCGTATGCGTCCTTCGAAAAGGCACAATGGCGCGCATCCCCGGCGCGATGCTGTCCATCGCCCATTCGGGGACTTCGTATGTGAGCGCCATGTCCGGCCCTGCAGGTATTGCTATGTCCGCGAACTTAGGTTTCATCAATAAAATGGGGAACCCGCCGGTTCCCCAGAATGTGGTAGCGGTTTAGAAAAGCTTTAATTGCCGCAATTATTCAAACCTTCTTGCGCCATCTGGACGCAATCGTCCTCGCCTGTCTCGTTGCAGGACACCAAGAGTAACGACCACGCCGCGCACCAGCTGGGATTCTTCGCGGTGACGGCCTTGAGATTGGTAACGGCGGTCGCATAATCGCCCTCGGCCATAATCTGTATCGTCTCAGAGACGAGATACGCGTCTTTGCCTTTGTTGACTTGTTCTGCGCGAAGGAGGCTCAATGCGAACTGCTCCCAGCCGGGGAGGTCTTGCGGATTGTTCTTCACGAGCTTCTCGGCGGTGGCGGCGGCCTCGTTGTAACGTTCGGCGCTGAACTGGCTGAGAGAGAGATTATAGAGCGCGTCGCGGTTTGTGGGGTCGCTTGCGATTATTCGCTCGAAATACTCTATCGCGCCATCGAAGTCCTTTTGGTTATATCTCGCCACGCCTCGGTCGAACAGAAGATCCGGATTATCCGGCGCGAGTTTCTCGGCAGAATCGAGCATCTCATCGGCTTTGGCGGCGTCGCCTTTGGCAACGTAAAGATTCCCCAAAAGAGTATATGTCTCGAGGTCGGCGTCCCCCGCCTGAACAACAGCGTCGAGAATCTCGATTGCTTCGTCGAGATTGCCCTCGTTGAACTTGAAAACGGCGGCCTGTTTTGCCAGAAGAATGTTCTTCGGATCAAGCTCATAAGCCTTGTAATATGCATCTCGAGAGTTCTCAACATCGTCGATCTTCTGATAAAAAAATCCGAGATTATACCATCCATCGACAAAAGTGGGATCAATAAGCACCGCAGTTTTGGTGTGCTCGATAGCTTCTTGCCATCGCTGGCTCTCGCCGGCACGCTGGCCTCTGCGGAACGCCTCGGCGCGTTTATCGATACGCCATGCGTCAATCTCTCGAATCTCTGTGCTGTCTATTTCCAAAGCGCGGTTGAATGCCTCTGCCATCTGGGCGAAGCTGTCCATCTCGGCGTATATCTTGCCCATCATGATGAAAACCTCGGGGTTCATAGGCTCTTTTTCTTCGGCAATTTTGAGTTGTTCGAGCGCGGCGGGGAAATCATTTTGCTGAACATAGACTCTCGCCGCAGTCACTTCCGCGCTTCGGCACGCGAGAAACACTAAGGCAACGGCTAAAGAAATTAATACTACAACGCGGGTTCGCATAAATCCTCCTCGGTGTTAATTTCTAAAATATCTTATAAAATAGATAATTTTATTTGTCTTGGCAAGGCTTTTTAGAAAATTCTGTTATTGCTTATAAAAAAAGCCGAAGGGCATTGCCTTCGGCTTCGGTTGAATACGGTTGCAGAAAGAATCAGCCGAAATACTCGGCGAGTATCTCGATGACCTCCGCGCCGACGCGCTCTTGAGACTCTTTGCTGGATGCGCCAAGGTGCGGCAAACAGCATACGTTCTCGTGGCTCGCAAGCTCGTGATTATCCGTCGGCTCTATTGCCCAAACATCGATGCCCGCGCCGGCGATGGTGCCCGCGTTGAGGGCGTCGAGGAGGGCTTGCTCATCGACGACGCCGCCGCGTGCGGCATTGACGAGATAGGCCGTCGGTTTCATCTTGGCAAGCTCCTCCGCGCCGATGACATAGCCATCGGCCTTGGGGATATGCAGGCTCACGAAATCCGACTGCGCGAGCAGATCATCCTTCGAGACCATCGTCACGATATCCAGCGGGGATTTCTCGACGAACTTGTCCCAAGCGATGACCTTCATGCCCAGAGCATGCGCTTTCTTCGCCAGCGACTGTCCGATTCTGCCTATGCCGATAATACCGAGCGTCTTGCCGGCAAGCTCGATTCCGGCGTATTGCTTCTTGTTCCACTCGCCCTTGCGCATCGTCACGTTAGCCTTGTGGATGTGGCGTGCGAGCGAGAACATCATCCCCAGCGCAAGCTCGGCGACACCGTCGCTCGAGGCCGCAGGCGTGTTGCGAACGTCGATGCCCTTGGAGCGGGCATATTCGTGGTCAATATTGTCGATTCCTACGCCGCCGCGAATGATTACGCGGAGGTTCTTTCCCGCGTCGATAGCGGGCGTGCGGACCTTGGTCGCCGAGCGGATGACGACGGCCTCATAAGGCTCTATCGTCGTTGCCAGCTCCTCGGGCGATTGTCCGGTCATGACATCGCAACCCCAGCGGGCGTTGATTTCGTCGATAGCGGATTGATCCATCTTGTCGCAGATCATTATTTTTGCCATGGTTATCTCCTTTTACTTCAATCAGTTAGCCTATTTGAACCCGAGAATGTCGTCGATGTCGGCGAGCAGTTCCTCGAGGTCCTTCTCGTAGATGTCGCCCATGTGCGAGATGCGGAAAGTTTCCTCTTTGAGCTTGCCGTATCCGTTGGAAATCATCTTGCCGCGCTTGCCGAGTGCGGAGTTCAGGTCGGCGACGGAGATGCCGAGATTGTTCTTTACGCAGGTCAACGCTTGCGAATAGAAGCCTTTCTCGGGGAAAATCTCGAAGCCGCGGGAAGTCGCCCAATTGCGAACCATGTCGGCCTGACGGGCATGGCGCGCCCAGCGGTTCTCAAGTCCCTCTTGCTCGAGAATGCGAGTCGCCATTACTCTGAGCGCGTTAATTTGGCTTATTGCTGGCGTCGAGGGCGTTTGGTCCTTGGCGTTGGACTTGACATACTCGAGAAGGTCGAAGTAGTATCCTCGGTGCGGGACTTCGTTGGCGCGCTCTATCGCCCGCTCGCTCATCGCCGCGACCGCCAGTCCTGGCGGAAGGCTCCATGCCTTCTGCACGCCGGCGAGGACGAAGTCCACTTCCCACTCATCGACTTTGATAGGCACAACCATCATCGCGCTGACGGCATCGATGGCCATCATAACGCCCGCGTCGCGATACTTGTTGACGACGGCTTGAATCTCTTTGGCGGGGTTAAGCACGCCGGTGGATGTCTCGTTCATCACGAGAAGCACGAGGTCGATTTCCTCGGCCTGTTTGGCGAGGATGTCGTCGATCATTTCGGGGTGGATTCCCATTCCCCAATCGACTTTCAGCTCGATAACATCTTTGTTGTTGGCTTTAGCAATCTTCGACCAGCGGTCGGAGAAAGCGCCGCACATGCAGGCGAGGACTTTTTTGCCCGGGCGGACGAAGTTCAACACCGCCGCCTCCATGAGGCCGGTCGAACTGCTCGTCGAGACGATGATTTGGTTTTTTGTGTAGAGACACTGCTGAACCTTGGGCGTAGTCTCGCCCTGAAGCGCCGAGTAATCTTTGGAGCGGTGGCCAATCATCGGCATAGCCATCGCCTCAAGGATGTCGGGTAAAACTTCAGTGGGTCCGGGGATAAAGAGTTTTTTGTGGGACATGATCCCTCCGTTTTTTAGATGTTTAAGTTATCGGGAAACGAACAAATCATATAAAGCTATTTAATATGAAACACAAAGTCAAGGGATAAAAAATTATAGAATGGGGGGTAAAGGGACATGGTAACCACCCTGATCTATAA
>OMKS01004766.1_pt1 | contig 10073 bp, 9 predicted proteins | sample 1674721 | NCBI WGS metagenome assembly OMKS01 (sample SAMN06264996, study PRJEB25208) | sediment metagenome | isolation source: hot spring sediment | place: USA: California | collected 2014-09-02 | reverse complement strand
ATGTATAAATATACAGTATTATGAAAAGAAGGAGTGAACGGTTGATGGAGATAAGGAGGCTGATATCAAAACAGGATATTGCAAGCCAGGAAGATCTTTTGAAATTGCTTAAAAAAAATGGATTCAGCATGACCCAGGCTACACTTTCAAGAGATTTGAAATTCCTGCGGGTTGGGAAGATGCCTCGTGTCGGTAAAGGATATGTGTACATCCTTCCTGACATTGAAAAGACAGTTGAAGAGAATGATATCAGTGATTTGCCTTTCAGCGGATTTGTGTCTGTTGATTTTGCACAGGGAATGGCCGTCATGAAAACCCTTCCCGGACACGCCAACAGTCTTGCCTATGCACTTGATAACTTAAATGCCTATGAAATTGCAGGGACCATTGCCGGTGATGATACCATTCTGATCATTCCCAGGGATGGCGTCACAAAAAGTGATCTGATAAATCTGCTGAAATCCAGGGTACCCGGACTCAGCAACTCACTGGCAAATTAATAAAGAATATATTTTAAATAGATGTTATAATTCTGAAGAAAATGAACCCAATAACAATAACCGTTGCATCCCGCGAACATCTCGCGTATGTTGCCGACATTGAGTCTGCGTTGACAGATGCCGCCGGAAATAAAGGGAACGGGATTGCCATCAGAAGCCGGGCTTATCTTACTGAAAAGATCCTTGAAGGAAAAGCGATCATTGCCTTTCATGAAGATGGCCGATGGGCGGGATTTTGCTACATTGAATCGTGGGGGCATAAAAAATTTGTGGCAAACAGCGGATTAATTGTTTCGCCTGAATTTCGGGGAAAAGGTCTTGCCGGAGAGATCAAGAAAAAAGCCCTGGAGTTGTCGGGAAAACTGTTTCCGGGGGCAAAACTTTTCGGTCTGACGACCAGTCTGGCCGTAATGAAAATAAACAGTGAACTGGGGTATAAACCTGTCACCATTTCGGAGCTTACCGATGATGAAGTGTTCTGGCAGGGATGCCAGACCTGTCCATATTATGATATCCTCGTCAGGACAAAGCGTACCCATTGTTTGTGTACCGCCATGCTCCTGGATCCGGATAAAAAGAAGAAAGTCAACGGGAACAGGCATCACAGCGAAAAACCTGTTTTTCTTAACCATAGATAATCTTAAAAATGGCCGAAGAAAAAGTATTGTTAGCCCTGAGCGGGGGCCTTGACACCTCATTCTGTGCAGTATATCTTAATAAGGGGCGCGGCATGGAAGTACATTCCGCACTGGTTAATACTGGCGGATTCAGTGAAGACGAGATGTCAATGATCGAAAAGCATGCAAAAAAGCTGGGAACAGCATCACATGTAACACTCGATATTACCGATCGTTACTACCGGGAGTGTCTGCGGTTCATGATTTTTGGAAATGTCCTCAGAAATCGCAGTTACCCGCTTTCAGTTAGTTCAGAAAGAACCTTCCAGGCAATGGCCCTGGTTGAGTATGCTCAAAAGAAAGGTTTTGAAAAAATTGCGCATGGTTCCACAGCGGCCGGGAATGACCAGGTGCGTTTTGACCTGGTTATTGGTGTTCTGGCTCCTGAAATAGAAATTATCACCCCGGTGCGGAAATTAAAGATATCCAGGGAGGATGAAATAAATTATCTGAAGAAGCATGGCTTCAAACTGGATTGGGACACAATGGAATACTCTGTAAACAGGGGTTTATGGGGAACCAGCATCGGGGGTAAAGAAACACTTACATCCAATCTGGAGTTGCCGGAAGAGGCCTATCCGGTTGAAGTGAGCAAAAGCGGTTCGGAAACACTTTGCCTGGGATTCGAAAAGGGTGAGCCTGTAAGTATCAACGGCCATATGGATAACCCGGTAGAAATTATCAAAAAACTTGAGGCCTTATCTGCACCTTGGGGAATCGGGCGGGATGTGCATGTGGGAGACACCATTATTGGCATTAAAGGAAGGGTGGGATTTGAAGCGGCAGCTTCAAGATTAATTATTGATGCGCACCTTGCCCTCGAAAAACACATCCTTACACGCTGGCAATTACACTGGAAGGAGCAGGTGGGAAACTGGTACGGAATGTTTGTCCATGAAGCTCAATTTCTTGATCCCGTTATGCGGGATCTGGAACAATTCCTGATCTCTTCCCAGAAAAATGTTACCGGGGAGGTGTATATCAGATTACGTCCTTATTGCTACACGGTTACCGGGATTAACAGCCGGTTCGACCTGATGAATACCGAATTTGCATCCTATGGAGAGATGAACCGGCTGTGGAGCGCGGAGGATGTCAATGGGTTTACTAAAATCCTGGGGAATCAGCAAAAAATATGGCAAATGGTAAATGGTCAGGAAAGGGAATGAATCATGAGCGGTGATCAAGGCTGAATTTTTCCCCGGATATCGAAACATGGTTTGATTAAGAATAACAAAACAACGTATGAAAAAAAGAATTGGTATCATAGGAGCCGGTAATATTGGCGGGGCCATTGCCCATGGGTTGTCCAATCACGCCGGAATACCTGCAGACCATATTACACTTTCAAGAAAAAGAAGGGATCTGCTGGGTGGATTTGCTTCGGAAGGCTTCAATGTTTCTGATAATGAAACCCTGGTGAAGAACAGCGATATTTTGATCCTTTCTGTTTTGCCACATCAGGCTGAAAAAGTCATTCAATCCCTGGAGGATTTATTAGATGAAAAACGGCATATCCTGGCCAGCATCGTGTCAGCGGTGAGCATACGGGAAATAAAGGGCTGGACCGGTAATGGCTTTCCGGTTGTAAGAATAATGGCCAATACCGCCATAGAACATGGTGCATCAATGACCTGTATTGCCGGTGAAAACGCATCCATAAACGAAGAGATACAGAGACTGTTCAGTCCGCTCGGGGAAACCATGATTATTCCCGAACAACTGATGCCAGCGGCGACCATCCTTGCTGCATGCGGCATTGCATTTTTTCTGCGGTTCATTCGCGCAGTCTCCCAGGGAGGGATACAGATTGGCTTTCATGCAGAGGAAGCCGGACATATTGCCGCCCAGACCGCCATGGGAGCGGCAAAGCTTTTACTGAACTCCAGGCATCATCCCGAAATGGAGATTGACCGGGTTACAACCCCGATGGGATGCACCATATCAGGATTAAATGAGATGGAGCATTACGGATTGAGTTCTGCCATGATAAAAGGCATTGTTAAGTCGTTCGATGGAATAGGTGAGCTGAAATGATCAATAAGAACCAATATATCGACCTCTTTGTGAAGTTGCTGTCCATACCGGCCCTGAGCGGGGAGGAGAGCCGGCGTGCCGATCTGCTGGAGAAATATTTCCTGGATCTTGACATCCCCGTACAAAGAATACACAATAACCTTATCGCAGGGGACCCTGATGCCGGGGATAAGCGAAAAACACTATTGCTTAACAGCCATCTTGATACCGTTCCTCCTTCAGATGACTGGTTGTTGGATCCTTATATACCGATAGTAAACGGAACGAAAATTACGGGTCTGGGAAGCAATGATGCCGGAGCATCAGTCATTGCGCTTATTCACGCTTTTGAGATTCTCAGAGATAAGGTAGAAGATGCAGTCCGGCTTCTGCTGGTTCTGAGTGCCGAGGAGGAGATATCCGGACAAAAAGGTATCTCGTCGATAGTCGGTCAGCTGGGACATATTGACGGTGTCCTGATCGGTGAACCGACAAATATGCAGGTGGCTGTTGCCGAAAGGGGATTAATGGTCATTGATGCCGTGGTAAAGGGACGATCAGGACATGCCGGAAGGAATGAAGGGGATAACGCGATATACAAAGCCATCAGCGATATCTCGGCCATCGGGAAACTGAAATTCGAACGCAGGTCGGAATGGCTGCCCGATCCGTCGGTACAGGTTACCCTGATAGAATCGGGGAAAAGACACAACGTGGTTCCCGACAGTTGCAATTATACCATGGATGTGCGGAGTAATGATCAGTACAGCAACCAGGAATTACTGGATATTCTGAACCAAACCTGCCAGGCTTCCCTGAGCCCAAGGTCCATGAGGCTGAAATCGTCAAGCCTGCCCGAGGGACATTTCTTTTATCAGGCCATTCAACAAACCGGGCTGGTGCCTTTCGGGTCACTTACACTTTCTGATATGGCGGTTCTGCCTTTTCCGGCTGTCAAAATGGGGCCCGGCCATTCGTCCCGTTCCCATTCAGCCAACGAGTATGTATTGATCCGGGAAATTGAAAACGGGGCAGATGTTTACACCAGATTTATTCAGTCAGTTTATAACATTTTAAAACCGCAAGCAGATGAAACTATGGGATAAGAACATATCAACCAAAGAGGAGATACTGCATTTTACAACCGGTCGGGATCCTGTGTTTGACGGAATGCTGGCACCGTATGATATTTTAGGATCGATGGCGCATGCGATCATGCTTGCCGAAACAGGTTTGCTTGAAAAAGAAGAAGCGGTAAAAATTATTTCAGAATTGAAAAAGCTTTACAGGGAAGCGGTTGAAAGCGGAATAGTATTGAATGACGGAGTTGAGGATATTCATTCCCTGATTGAGAAGAGTTTGATTGAGCATCTCGGCGACACGGGTAAAAAGATCCATACGGGACGGTCAAGAAATGACCAGGTTCTGGTTGATATCAAACTTTACCTGCGTGATGAATTAAAAACAATGGTCGGTTTATTAAACAGGCTTATTGAAACCCTGCTGGCCAGAAGCGAGGAGAACAAGGATATTTTGATGCCCGGGTATACCCACTTACAGGTGGCCATGCCCTCTTCATTCGGATTGTGGTTCGGGGCCTACGCCGAGGCATTAACCGATGATCTCATTTTTATCCATGGTGTGTATTCAGTCCTGAACCAGAATCCGCTCGGTTCGGCAGCAGGCTATGGCTCATCTTTCCCCCTGGACAGAAATTTAACTACGGTCCTGTTGGGATTTGAAAATTTGCATATAAATGTCGTCAATGCCCAGCTTAACAGAGGGAAAGCAGAGTGGTATATGGCAACGGGCATAGGGGCTGTAGCGGGAACAATCGCCAGGCTGGCCATGGACAGTGTGCTTTACCTGAATCAGAATTTCGGCTTTATCTCACTGCCCGATTCCCTGACCACCGGTTCAAGTATTATGCCGCACAAGAAAAATCCGGATGTCCTTGAATTGATCAGGGCGAAATGTAACCGGATACAACAGTTGCCCTCATCGGTATCTTCGGTTATTGCAAATCTCCCTTCGGGATACCATCGCGACTTCCAGATCATTAAGGAGATATTGTTTCCGGCCATAGAGGAAATTAAAACCTGCATAGAATTATCGGACAGGGTAATACAATTGATCTCTGTTAACAGGAATATACTTGATGATCCAAAGTACCGATATCTGTTCTCCGTGGATGCGGTTGACAAAAAGGTGATGGAAGGGGTACCTTTCAGGGATGCTTACAGGGAAGTTGCCTCAGAGATTGAGAGAGGACGTTTCATGCCCCATCAGGTTTCCCGGCATTCCCTTCCGGGCACTATCGGGAATCCCGGCAACAGGGAGATAAAGATAAAACGGGATAAAATATTATCAGGATTTCACTTTATCGAAAGAGAAAAATTATTCGAGTCATTAACAAACTTTTATCCTAAGTCATGAAGTACCGGACAAAACTTAAGAACAAAAATAAGATCGTCGTTAAAATTGGCACCAGCCTTTTAACCTATGACAACAGCAAGATAAATCTTATACGGATGGAGAAGCTGGCCCGCGTTCTTGCCAGTCTCAGAAACAGCGGTAAGGATGTTGTACTGGTCTCTTCAGGTGCGGTGGGTGTGGGTATTGGTATCCTTGGGCTGGATAAAAGACCTGATGATCTTGTAAAAAAACAGGCTATGGCAGCAATCGGACAGGTTGGATTAATACGCCTGTACCAGAAATTTTTTGAAGAGTATAATATCAGCGTTGCCCAGCTTCTGCTGACGAGAGACGGGCTTGAAAATGCAAAAAGGAGGAGAAATGCGAGAAATACCTTTCATGCGCTTCTGGAGATGGGTATAATCCCCATCGTCAATGAAAATGATACCGTATCAACAGAAGAAATAGAGTTTGGAGATAATGATACCCTCTCAGCAGCTGTCGCCACGCTGATCCATGCCGACCTGTTGATCATTCTTACCGATACCGATGGGGTATATACCGCCGATCCGCATGCCAATGAGTTTGCAAGGAAGGTATCAAAAGTAAAAAATGCCAGCCTGGACCTGAAAGATGTTGATTTAAACGGAAGATCGAAAATGGGATCCGGAGGAATGGTTACCAAGGTTGCCGCGGCAGAATTGTGCAGGGAACATGATGTGGATGTCATTATCGCTGACGGGACGGATCCTTTGACCATAATTGATATCCTGGAAGGAAAGGATCTTGGAACTTTTTTTGTTAGTGACGTAACCATCCGGCAGGTGGTTTAACTTTTAATTAATGTTTACAGGATAGAATTTGATCATGGAGGAATTAATTGATATCGGGAAAATGGCAAAGCGTGCTGAGCTGCAGTTTGCACACATGGATACAGGAAGAAAAAATAATATACTTCTTTCATGTGCTGATGCACTTGAATCCCATGCGGAGCAAATATTAAAAGCGAATGCAATGGATATTGAAGAGGGGGAAAAAATGGGACTGAAAGGTGCCATACTGGACCGGTTGATGCTATCCGGGGAAAGAATTGGGTCAATGGCCGGTGGTTTGCGGGAGATAGCACAGCTTGATGATCCGGTTGGAGAGATTTACGAAATGAAGAAGAGGCCCAATGGGTTGCTGATCGGTAAAAAGAGGGTGCCGCTGGGAGTGGTGGGCGTTATTTATGAATCGAGGCCCAATGTTACATCGGATGTGGCCGGTTTATGCATAAAAACCGGCAATGTTTGTGTTCTCAGGGGCGGAAAGGAGGCCTTTAACAGCAATAATGCCATTGTAAAGCTCCTTCAGGATGTTATTACAGGTCTTGGCATCGATAAGCATATTGTTCAACTGGTTCAGGACACTTCAAGAGAGAGTGCTGTGGGAATGATGAAACTCAACAGATACCTGGATATACTCATTCCACGTGGCGGGGCTGGTTTAATCAGGAGCGTGGTTGAGAACAGTACGGTTCCTGTGATAGAAACGGGGGTTGGAAACTGTCATATATTTATTGATGAGCATGCAGATATTGAGAAGGCAGTCGGTATCGTGATCAATGCAAAAACACAGCGGCCTGGTGTTTGTAATGCTGTGGAGAGCCTCCTGGTGCATGAAAAAATTGCTTCCAGGGTATTGCCTGAATTAGGAAGGAAACTGAATGAGAAGGGAGTTGAAATCAGGGGCGATGGAATGGTGAGAATATATATTTCTTCAGCTATTGAAGCGAAGGAGGAAGACTGGGGCAAAGAGTACCTGGACCTGATCATCAGTGTGAAAACAGTTCAATCACTTGCGGAAGCAATGGACCATATCAACCTTTACGGATCGAAACATTCGGAATGCATTGTTACGGAGAATTATTCAAATGCACAGACTTTTCTTGAAAGGGTGGATGCTGCAGCGGTGTATGTCAACGCTTCAACCCGGTTTACAGATGGATTTGAGTTCGGTTACGGAGCAGAAATAGGCATCAGCACGCAGAAATTGCATGCACGCGGGCCCATGGGATTACATGAGCTTACCACCTATAAATATATTATCTACGGCCAGGGTCAGATAAGGGAATAACATTATGCCTCTTCGAGGTAAGCTTTGATATGATCAATGAACTGGTCAAACAGAAAAACCGTATCGGTCGGTCCACCGCTGGCTTCCGGGTGAAACTGGGTTGAGAAAAATGGTTTTTCGAGGTGTTTCATCCCCTCATTTGTCTGGTCATTCAGGTTGATAAATAAGGGACGCCATCCTTCCGGAAGGGTATCATTCTTTATGGCAAATCCATGATTCTGGGTGGTGATATAGGCTTTTTCCGTATCAACCTCCAGTACAGGCTGGTTATGGCTCCTGTGTCCGTACTTGAGTTTGTACGTGTCGGCCCCGGCTGCCAGTGCCATTAACTGATTACCCAGGCAGACTCCAAAAATGGGTTTATCAGATTCAAGGGATTTTGCAATGGTTTCAATCGTTTTGGTGCATTGTTTCGGATCCCCCGGTCCGTTGGTAATAAACAGCCCGTCATAGTCCTCCTTACTGATGTCATGATCCCAGGGAACCCTTATCACCGTGGTGTCTCTGGTGAGCAGACTGCGAATAATATTATATTTAACACCGCAATCGATTAAAAGTATTTTATACCTGCCATTCCCGTAGATCTCTTTTTTATCGGTGCTTACCTTCGCAACCAGGTTCTCTTTGTTGGGATCATAAAAGTCAGGTTCATGGTTGTTATAAATGATCTTTCCCAGCATGGAACCTTTATCTCTCAACAATTTTGTGATACAGCGGGTGTCAACACCATAAATGCCCGGAATTTTATTTTGTTTCAACCAGTCTCCCAAACTTTTTTTGGCATTCCAGTGTGAATATTCCGGGGAGTAATCGGATATGACCAGCGCGGAAATATGCAAATTATCAGACTCAAAATGGCGAACGAGGTTGTTTTCCATATCCTTATCCGGCACCCCGTAGTTTCCCACGATCGGATAGGTTAATACCAGTATCTGGCCCTTATAGGAAGGATCTGTCAGACTTTCCGGATAACCGGTCATGGCGGTATTGAAAACTACTTCTCCGGCGATGCTCCCTTCATGTCCGAATGATTTGCCGGTAAAAATATTTCCGTCTTCAAGAAGGAGTTTAATGGGTTGTTTATTCATTAACAATCGTATATAATTAATTTAACTCAAGCCTGATAAAGGTATTAATGATATCTTCTGCCTGTTCAGGCGATATTTTTTTTGCGATGATTTTCTTTGATTCATCAAAAATAAATAGCTGGGGAAAGCTTTGAAGATTGTATAACTTTCTGAATTCATTGGAATAGGGGCTCCAGCAATTAATCCAGTCATACATCTGATGTTCATTAATGATATCGGTCCATTTCTGTTTGCCTTCAATACTGTTTACAACATGAACGGATATGACCTCCACGCTTTTTTCTTTTAAACGCCTGTAGATCTCATACAGTGCCGGTGTGGCTTTTTTGCAGTATCCGCAGTCGGCTTCCCAGAAATAAAGGATAGTAAATTTCTCCTGTACATCATGTATGAGGAAGTTCTCCCCGATATGGGGATCATTTTTAATGGCGGTATCGAGGGCGGCCATTTGAAAATACTCGGGAGGGATCTTCCTCATAACCAGGTTTGGAGCCGTTTGACCCACCAGGGTTGGTTTATTTTCCTCAAGGTTCTTTTGAAGCCTGGCAATGAATTCCGGATTGCTCCATGTGGCTTCCGGGATATAATATTTTTCCGCAATGTGAAAATATACCGCGTCCATTCCCATGTATTTGCTTTCGGCAAAGTAATTGAATAACGTTATCAGCATGTATCTGAAAATTTCCTCATCCGATCTCGACTTTTCAATAAGGTAATCGACTGCTGTTTTGAGGGAATCGGGGTGCTGGGGTACCACTTTTGAAATATATGTTTTAACCTTATTTTCATATAGCGGGGTATGTAAAAGGCGGACATCGGAAATGTCAAAATTATCGAAATAGTGGTTCCTGATATAGAAGTAGGTGATGGAATCTTTCTGTTTTGCCGTACCGGTCAATATGGAATCCGGCGGAACAGGTTCGCGTGTAGCCGATAAAAATTTAGTAACGAGAAGGTCCGGGTAAGCTTCGAGGGCCTCGTTATAAAACATATCAATATTACTATCCAGCTTTTCCAGTTCTTTTTTTGCATTTAAGGAATCGGTTTTATTATTCGCTTCGGCAAGTGCTTTTTTATAATGTTCGGCTTTTATCCTGCTGGTTTGCAGGAGTTGTTTATATTCAAAGAAAAGTTTGTTATCCGGTGAATCCTTAAAAGTGGTTTTGGTGACAAAATCAGCGGTATCTGTTTCTATGGATATGCTCTGGTTATCATCCATCAGGAAATCAAAAAAGTAATTCGGATTATAGTAAATAATGAAT
>OMKS01004762.1_pt1 | contig 10079 bp, 3 predicted proteins | sample 1674721 | NCBI WGS metagenome assembly OMKS01 (sample SAMN06264996, study PRJEB25208) | sediment metagenome | isolation source: hot spring sediment | place: USA: California | collected 2014-09-02 | reverse complement strand
CAGCCCGGACGAAGGTCCAGTTGCTACCGCCGTCGGTGGCTGGTTCAGGATCTCCACACTCAAGCTGTCAGTGTCGGTTGCGCCGTCGTCGTCGGTCACTGTCAGGGTGACGGTGTAAGCTCCGTTGTTGGCATACGCGTGGGTAACCGAAACTCCAGATCCAGTCGAGCCATCGCCGAAGTCCCAGGCATATGACACGATCGTTCCATCCGGATCGGATGAGCCCGATCCGTCAAACGTCAGAACCGCGAGCGTCAGCCCGGACGAAGGTCCAGTTGCTACCGCCGTCGGTGGCTGGTTCAGGATCTCCACACTCAAGCTGTCAGTGTCGGTTGCGCCGTCGTCGTCGGTCACTGTCAGGGTGACGGTGTAAGCTCCGTTGTTGGCATACGCGTGGGTAACCGAAACTCCAGATCCAGTCGAGCCGTCGCCGAAGTCCCAAGCATATGACACGATCGTTCCATCCGGATCGGATGAGCCTGATCCGTCAAACGTCAGAACCTCGAGCGTCAGTCCAGAGCTAGGTCCGGATGCCACCGCTACTGGAGGCTGGTTATTGATCGTTACTGTCCAGTCCGCTGTGTCGGTCAGACCATCGTTGTCCGTTACGGTAAGGCTGACAGTGTACACTCCGTTGTTGGTGTACGCATGCGTGGTAGACACACCGCTCGCAACCGCGCCGTCTCCGAGATCCCACTCATACGACACAATCGTGCCATCGTCATCGGTGGATCCAGCGCCGCTGAAGGTCAGATCTTCAAAGGTCATTCCCTCTGTCGGTCCGGTTATGACTGCGTTTGGCGGACTCAGTGCGGTAATGGTCACCTGAAGGGTGTCCGTACCAATCGCGCCGTCGTCATCGGTCACGGTCAGCGTCACTGTGTATACGCCATCGGAATCGAAGGTGTTGGTAGGCATCATGCCTGTCGCGGTCTTTCCGTCACCGAAGTTCCAGGCATATGACACGATCGTTCCATCGACATCATATGATCCAGAACCGTCAAAGCTGAGCGTATCTCCCGCGCGTCCGGATGTGTCACCGTCTGCAACGGCAACAGGTGCCTGGTTCAGGATCTCCACCATGATGCTGTCATCGTCGGATGCGCCGTCATCGTCTGTCACTGTCAGGGTGACGGTGTAGACTCCGTTGTTGGCATACGCGTGGGTAACCGAAACTCCAGATCCACTCGAGCCGTCGCCGAAGTTCCAAGCATACGACACGATCGTCCCGTCCACATCGGACGAGCCAGATCCATCAAATGTCAGAACCGCGAGCGTCAGTCCAGAGCTAGGTCCAGATGCCACTGCTACCGGAGGCTGATTCAGAATCTCCACCATGACTGATGCAGAGTCGGAAAGGCCATCGTTGTCCGTTACGGTCAGACTCACGGTGTACATGCCGTTGTCAGCGTATGCGTGGGTTACCACTGCACCGCTTCCGGTCATGCCGTCACCGAAGTCCCACTCGTAGGAAACGATGGTCCCGTCCTCGTCAGTGGATGTCGAACCGTCGAACGTCAGCTCCTCGAGCGTCAGCCCAGAGCTTGGTGCGATGATCACAGCAACAGGCGGCTTCAGCGTGGATATCAACACGGTGAGGCTGTCTGATCCAGTTGCACTATCGTCGTCCGTTACGGTCAGTATGACGGTGTAGGTTCCATCTGCCGCAAACATGTGGGAAACCGAAACTCCAGTTCCAGTCGAGCCGTCGCCGAAGTCCCAGTCATACGACTCGATCGTTCCATCGACATCGTAGGAACCAGAGCCATCGAAGTCGAGCATGGCACCGGCCTCTCCTGAGCTGGGCCCAGATGCAACCGCAACTGGAGCCTGGTTCAGGATCTCCACCATGATGCTGTCGGAATCGCTTGCGCCGTCGTCATCTGTCACTGTCAGGGTGACGGTGTACATCCCGTTGTCAGCATATGCGTGGGTAACTGATGCTCCAGATCCAGTCGAGCTATCGCCGAAGTCCCATGCATATGACACGATCGTTCCGTCCACATCGGACGAACCCGATCCGTCAAACGTCAGCACCTCGAACGTTAACCCGGACGAGGGTCCGGCCGCTACAGCCACTGGAGCCTGGTTCAGGATCTCTACCATCATGCTGTCGGAATCGGTTGCTCCGTCGTTGTCCGTTACTGTCAGTGTGACGGTGTACATGCCGTTGTCAGCATACGCGTGGGTAACCAGCGCACCGCTTCCGGTCATGCCATCGCCGAAGGTCCACTCATACGACACGATCGTTCCGTCGGGATCGTGCGATCCAGATCCGTCAAAGGTGAGCTCCTCCAGCGTCAAGCCGGACGTGGGTCCGGATATGATGGCCACGGGCGGTATTATCTCGATTATTACCGTCAATGTGTCCGAGTCCATAGCGCCGTCGTCGTCTATCACGGTCAGAGTGACTGTATACGAGCCGCTTGCTGCGAACGCATGGGTCACCATATCTCCGCTGGCGGTTCCGCCGTCACCGAAGTCCCAGTCCCAGGATGAAATAACTCCATCTGGGTCATACGAGGCGGAGCCGTCGAAGCTCAGGACCTCACCGATCAGGCCGGTTGACGGTCCAGAAGCGACAGCGACCGGAGGCAGGTTGTTGATCGTCACCTCAAGCGTGTCCACGCCGGTCAATGCGTCGTCGTCCGTGACTGTCAGCGTGACCGTGTATACGCCGTCATCGAAGGCGTGGGTCACAACCGTACCGCTGGCGATCGCGCCGTCTCCGAAGTCCCAATCCCATGACATTATCATGCCGTCTGGGTCATAGGAGCCAGATCCATCGAAGGTCAGCTCCACACCCTGGTTGCCCGTGCTTGGACCTGCTATCACCGCAACCGGTGGCTCCGGTGGCGCCTCGATCGTCAGCGTCACGCTGACGGGGTCACTCAAAGCGCCCAGGTTGTCGGTAACGACCAGGGTTACGACGTATGTTCCAGGCATGCCGTATGATTTCATGACAATATCGCTAGAGTCCGTAGTGCCGTCCCCGAGATTCCAGGCATATGACGCAATCGTGCCGTCAGGATCGTAGGACTGCGTTCCGTCCAGCGTTATCATCTCTCCGACCATGGCAGTTGTCTTGTCAGCGACTATCACCGCGACAGGTTTCTCGTTCGTCAAAACCTCCAATACCTCGGTTGCGCTGTTATCCGCGCCCAGCTCGTCGTAGACCGTAAGCGTTACGGTGTACATTCCGGGCACGCCGTATGCGTGGTAGACCACCTCTCCGGAGTCGGTCATCCCGTCTCCGAAGTCCCACATCCAGTCAACTACCGTTCCGTCCGGGTCATACGATCCGCTGCCGTCAAAAGTCACCATCATGTCCGTATACGCCGGAGAGGGCGTTATCGACATGACGGCCACGGGCGAATAGTTGATCGCGGCCGAGAACCAGGTAGTCACCGTTGCCATTCTGTTGGGTCCCCCACCAGCAGGCGTGAAAGTCATGCTATATTTGCCAGGGGCAACATAGACATGAGACGACTCGAGCGACAATGTTTCCCTATCGAACTTTATGCGCTCGCTGCTGAGGAGTACCGGGCCACCGTCCGAGACGTCAAACAGCTCGATCTTCAGACCGGGCAATTTGGCATCTGGATAGGTGAATGCGGTCGCATACAGATAACCGGGTACTTCAAAGGTGTAGTCCTTCGTCACAGTGCTCAGGGATGGTCCGCCGCCTTGAAGCCTTATGACATCAAAAGTGTCAAGCTCCTGGGCGGGGCCGTCAGAACCGATCACTGCGGGAAATAATCCTCCCACTACCATTGCGCAAAACACAATGATAGCTAGTACTTTCTTAGCTAACACAGGTTATCTCTCCCCCCTATTTTTTCCCCAAGCGCGAAATCCCCCTCGCGCCAAGGATGACTTCCGTTATGTAAGGCTTAGTATTTGTATGTTTTTATATCTGGCGCTAGCTTCAAAAAGATTCATTTTTCATTTATATATAATGGAATTGGAATTTAATAAAAAAAGTGGCTGTAATTCGATAGATATTAATATTAAGACCCGTAGGAACTCTGCGATTTCACAGAAGACATTATTTGAATTAGAGCCGCATTTATTTCAAATTGATAACAAAAAATACGGTGTTCCATGATTCTGTCAGAGTTGCGCTGCAGTCTCACAAATTCTGATCAGAATATACTCTGACAATTTGGAAACTCCAATCCCAATATGAATCATGAGGAAAAGATGAAAGTAAAAGAAAAGGATTGAGAAGAAGTCGCGAGGACCTCTTCAACATAGAGGTTTGGAAAGTGGTTTTTATCGGCTTCTTTCTCCGCAGCATCCGTCTCAGACGACGATGATGCTGAATGTCGGAGATCCAGTCTCAAGCACGCCGTACGAGTTGACCATGGTCGGGAAGTCCATCGGCCCAACAAGGGTGATGGTCTTCGATCCAGCGTCATAGTACGGTGACAAGTCTGGATAGCAGCTACCGAGGTCGGCAGATCCGGTGACTCTCAGGCCCGAGATGTCCATCGATCCGCTTCCGGCCACTGGAGTGAATCCAGCGAATGTGCCAGTCGGGAGCTGAACGATCAGCGTCTCGTAGGCTGCGAGATCCCACTCCTGAGGTGCGTTCCAGTAGCTGACTTCGTTGCCGAAGTTCACTGTTCCGGGCAGGTAGGACATCCTCTTGACATCCGTCTGGTCCGGGTCGTAGGCGTTGTACGGTGTGACGTACTTCGTGTGGAACTTCCAGTCGTTTCCGCAGTAGTCCACGTGGGTCGCCTCAATGCTCCATGCCGGGCCCATCGTGCCCTCGTCCATCCAGGCGGTCATGAGGTATGTCGCCTCATAGTCCAACGACATATCCGCAGAGGTCAGACCGATCTCCCCGACGATCGATATATCGTCGAAGTAGACCTGCATCTTGCTCGAAATCTCGGCGGCCTCCATGAGCCTCATGAAGTAGATCTCGTTGCCCCATGCGATCGACCACATCCTCAGAACAAGCGAGGTAGCTGTCGAGGACGGATCTACCGAAAGCCTGACCACCCTGATGTCGTTTGAGTAGTCGTACGCCGTGTAGGTGTCGTATATGCCTGCGTCTCCCAATCCATCGGCACCCGACTCGCCCGCCCAGTCATCCAACCAGGAGTAGTCGACGTCCCTTGCGGAGTTGGCCGTGTTGAACTCGTCTACGAGGCTGCCTGCTCCGGCAAGGCCGAGGTACTTCTGCGAAGCAGCGACATCGAAGCTCATCGTCCCGTGTATCTCGAACCACCAGCCATCGTCAGAGAGCGGCGGCATCTGCCTGGAGGTTATGCTGTAGTAGGTGTTCCTCCAGTCGGTCCCGAACTTCATGTCGTTGAGCTCGGTCGAGGTCATGTAGGTACCGTACAGGTTCAGCCCAATGGTCCCGCCGTCCCAGGTGTTCCTCTCCTCAAAGGGCGCACCGCCCCAGTAGGAGACATCCATGTCGTGCGGTACGAACAGCGGGTCCATACCTGCAGCGGTTCCGATCGTGTCGAGTTCGACGGCTTCGATGTTCATGCGGAAGAATGTCGTGGCCGCGAAACCAGCGTCAACATCCGGCCTCGTATTCGGCGAGTAGACAGGCCATCCGAGCACGTACGGGTAGTCCATCGTTATCTGGGCCTCTCCGTAGCCGAAGTTCCTCAGTGGCTGCCAGGAGTTCCAACCCGGGGTTGTGCTCCTGCGTCCCAAGTCGGCCGGGTCCGTGGACTTGACATAGGTCTCACCCATCGCGTAGATGGTGTAGGTCATGCTCTTGCCTGATACGGGCATAAGCGTGACAGTCTGGGACGCAATGCTGGAATAGCCCATGTCGTCTGTAACCGTTAAGGTCACAGTATATGTTCCGTAGTCAGCGTATGTGTGCACAATGACCTCACCCGAATCGGTCATACCATCGCCCAGATCCCAGTCCCACGAGACGATCATTCCGTCCGGATCGTAGGATGCGCTGGCATCCAGCGTGACGGTGAGATCGCTAATTGCGGCTGTGAAGTCGGCCACGGGTGGTTTCGGCAATGGAGGCCAGAGCAGAGGCGTTATCTCTGCGTACACGCCCTTTCCAGGTCCGCCGCCAGGAATGGCAACGACCTTGTATGTGTTGCCGGCCATGACGCTGACATTGGAGGTGTAGGTGGTTGTACCGAGCTTATCTGCCCTGATACGCTCGCTGAGAAGTATGATCTCGCTTCCATCGGTCACATCGTAGATCTCGATCTTAACCGCCGATAGACCGTACCAGTCTATCTTGATCTGAAATTCACCGCTCATGTCCATCGTATATTCGACGGCTGTGGCACTGTTCACTGGAGCTCCAAGACCCGAATATCTCTCTACGTGCTCGGCAGGGCCGATCTCTGTCGGCTCACCGATCACTGCGGGTACTGCAACAACGGCTACCATGACGCACATCACCATGGCTGCCAAAATCTTCTTAGTTAGCACGCTATTTTCTCCCCCTTTTAGTTTATTCATCCAAAACGCGATCCCCCACCGCGTCTCGGGATGAAGTGATGTTATTCAAGACATGATATAAGTATGTTTTCTTCTCTGGCGGGCGAGATTCTTCGTCAAGACACGATTTTTGTATCGACTATTGTACAGTACAGTGGAAATTGAGGTATCGGTCCAGGCCATGCAGTGGAAATGAGGGGGATGTGCTCGGGCGCACTCAGACATATAATAATACAAGATAATAGGACAATAGAAAGAGGATAATAAATCCTCCGTATCGGGTCATTTTCAACTTTTTTCTTATCTGATAAAATGTCAATTTATTAAATATTAAATCATTTTTTTAATCAAAAAAGCACACATTTTGATTTGCGATAGGGTGAAATAATTCAATTAGAAGAATTGTGCGCACGAAAGGTGAAACTCTAGGTTCTATTTTGATTGAATCATAGAAACGGAGAATGGATTTGTGCACCGGGAAATATTCCCTTGCACTCGCGAAAATAGCATTCATTTCAAAGTGTGCTAATGAAGGGATGCTATCAATTTTTCTCCCGCATTGGCAATTACGACAAGAAGTTTCTTGTAACGATATTGAATATCTGGGACCGAAAGCACAGGGTTATGGCATAAGGAAGCCATTGACGACATCAATGAACCCCGAATGCCGATGACTTTCGGAAAATGAGTACCCAGTTGTACTTCCCTGGGAGTGTCAATATGAGAATAAGACTGACGATCGATGGCGAGCAGGTAGAGGCCGAGGAAGGGGAGAGTCTGTTAGACGCCATCCGCAAAATGGGTGTGGCCATAACTTCGCCATGCGGGGGCAAGGGGAGTTGCGGAAAGTGCCTCGTGAGAATCCTCTCGGCCTCCGATCTGCCGGGGCCGAATACCAAGGAGACGGCGAGTATAGAGAAGGAGGATCTGGATGACGGGTACAGGTTGGCATGCCAAATCATCCCGGTCAACTCCATGTCAGTCGAGATCCCGGAAGATAGCAAAGAGGTCACAATCGAGCTACTTCTGAAGCATGCCAGACTGAAGGAGATAAGGGATGCCGCGCTTTCTATCAGAATGATTTCCCTGCCATTCGGTGATGACCTGGATCAACTGTCTCATCAAATGGAGTCGCTGCGCGAATCCGAAAAGCTATCGTATGGCCCACTATGGGACAGAAGCCGACTGAAAGAGGTCGTTGGCCAAGTGAACGCGACCGTATGGATCGACGGCGGCTCGTTGACGGACCTGACGAGGGCCGACGAGAGGAGGATCGGCGTAGCTTTGGACATCGGCTCGACGACCATGGTGGCGTATTGCTTCGAGATCCTGGATCAGAAGATTGTTGCCGCGGAATCGATGACGAACCCTCAGCGCAAATTCGGGGAGGACGTGATGTCCAGGATCGACCTCGCAATGAAGGATCAAGCAAAAAGCAAAATGTTGACGGATGTGCTTCGGGCAGGTGTTCTGGAGCTGCTTTCAAAGGTCACTGGTCAAGTCGGATTGTCGACGAAGGACATCATCCGGCTATATTTCGTTGGAAATACTGCGATGCACCACTTCTTCCTGGGGCTCGATGTATCCAAATTGGGCCGGGTCCCTTTCAGCCCTGTGACAAAGGACACGGTGAACATTAAGGCATCAGAGTTGGGACTTGGAGAACTATCGAATGCCATGGTCAGCGCGCCACCGCTTGTCGCCGGATTCGTGGGCGCGGATCTTGTTTCGGTACTTCTCGCAACCAATCTGTCCTCGAGCGAGATGCCGACAGCTGCGATCGACATCGGCACGAATGCGGAGATCGCGATCGCCTCCAACGGACGGATTATAAGCGCCTCAGCCGCTGCAGGACCCGCATTCGAGGGCGGCAACATCTCGTACGGAATGAGGGCGACCAACGGGGCGATCTGCTCGGTATGGAGCGAGAACGAGGAGTTGAAATACGGGACCATGGGCGATGCCGAGCCGATTGGGCTGTGCGGCTCAGGACTCATAGACTTCATCGCCGAGGCGCTGAAGCTGGGCATCATAGATTCTACGGGCAAATTCGTTCAGGAATGCTGCGGCAAGAGACTCATCGGAAGGGCGGGAAACACGCGCTTCATACTCTACTCGGAGGGAAAGAAGGAGGTATCTGTAAACCAGACCGACATACGCCAGTTGCAGCTCGCAAAGGCGGCCATGTATGCGGGACTGGAGATATTGACCGAAAAGCTGGGGATAGCAAAAATCGAGAGGCTTCTGCTAGCCGGAGCGTTCGGCGCGAACATGTCAGCCCGGAACGGGAGGATCATCGGCATGTTCCCCGAGCTGCCGCTGGACAGGATCGTACCCGTCGGCAACGCCGCGGGCACCGGCGCCATTCAGCTTCTGACCGATAGCTGGGCGAGGGAGGAGATACTCGAGGTTTCCAAGAGGACGGGCTATGTCGAGCTATCCGAGGAAAGGGTGTTCCAGAGCAAGTTCATCTCGGCGCTGGACTTTCCACACTCCGATTTCTCGCGGTATCCGGAATCCTCGAAGTCCGTGAAGTTCAAGATGGAAAGGAATAAGTCTGGGGGCGGCTGAAAAAAGCGCCCCCGAGAATGTTTCTCACTTCTGCGGAGCGTTCAGTTTGCAGTGCTTGACGTACTTCATGCCGAAGTTGTCCTCGCCCCACAGTACCCCGGTGGACCTTATGGCGAACTGTATCTCCTTGTCCAGCGGGTTGCCGATGAACGATGTGAGCCCCTGACCTACTGCTAAAAGCAGGAACGCGGCGTTGAGCTTGGACCGGTCGGGCATCCCGAACGAGATGTTGCTCAGACCAATCGTGGTGTTGATCTTCATCTCGTTGCGAATGTATCCTATGGTGTCAAGCGACGCGATTGCGCCGTCCTGGGAGCTGCCGCAGGCAAGCGCGAGGGGATCGATCAGTATCTGATCGTTCTGGATTCCGAGCGCATTCGCCCTCGAGACTATGGTCTTGGCGATCTCGATCCTCTTCGCCGACTCCGTTGGGATCCCCGCGTCGTTTAGCGTGAGACCGATTATCACCGCGTCGTATTCCTTAACGAGCGGAAGGATTGAATCCATTCGTTTGGCTTCGCCGGTAGTCGAATTTATCCCCGGTCTTCCCTGGACGACTTTGAGAGCGGCCTCGATCACATCCGGATTCGAGCTATCGATCACAATCGGGACGTCGACCTCCTCCTGCACGATCTTTATGGCGGCGATCATCGTAGCCTTCTCATCGATCCCGGGCACTCCTACATTGATATCCAAGCAGTCGGCTCCGGCCTCAACCTGCGCCTTCGCCTCACCCCTCAAGACCTCGATATTGCCCACCTTGAGCTGCTCAATGAGCTTCTTTCTGTTCGTCGGATTGATTCTCTCTCCAATCAGAACCGGGGTCTTCTTGTCCCCTACGGTAACGGATTTCTTAGTTCCCTCAAGTTTCACAACCGGAAAATCACCTGACAAATTATCAACTCCTTATTCGCGCCGGAAAGAGCCGATTGGATAGAAATAGACTTCGACGCTGGCTTTTTCAATATACTGGCTTTGACATCTTCTATTTTAATATTTCCGGTTGAAATAGCAAAATATTCGAAATATCGGGAATACTATTGAATAAATAGTTTGTGGAT
>OMKS01004761.1_pt1 | contig 10086 bp, 7 predicted proteins | sample 1674721 | NCBI WGS metagenome assembly OMKS01 (sample SAMN06264996, study PRJEB25208) | sediment metagenome | isolation source: hot spring sediment | place: USA: California | collected 2014-09-02 | reverse complement strand
GGCTTTGGGCTTGGCTTCGTTGACAGTGATGCTGCGGCCCTTCAGATCATGCCCGTTGAGCGCCTCGATCGCCTCGGCCGCCTCGGTCTTGTTCGGCATCTCCACGAAGCCGAACCCACGCGATTCACCGCTGAATCGGTCGGTGATGATGCTCGCCGATTCCACTTCGCCATGGCCGGCAAACAACTCGCGCAAGTCGTTCTCCGTCGCCTCATGAGCGAGGTTCCCTACATAGATATTCATGACTCGACTCTCCTTAAACGTCGCGATGCGACGCATTTAGATTGTGGCAACGGCCCGCTTCCATAAGCGAGGTTCCACAATGAGCTGCGAACTGTCACAGAGCACCGATCACGGCCTCATCCGAGTTGTTCTGACAGAATCCGCGAGAGGAGAGGGACCCAAGGCAAGGGTTTATGACAAGGGCAGCCAGCGTTGTTTCCACTCCCAGGACGCATCATCCACGTTTTCATTGTGCGACACTGAGGCAAGTATACCGGCCCGCCGACCCGCCCACAAGGATCATTGCGGAATTCCGACGGAATAACCGTGCCACCGGCTGGCATGCCTCGCCCCCCAATGCGCCCCTCGCCCGAACTTGCACGTGGGAATCGGCTGCTGAACTCGGTACAATCGTAGGTGGCAGGTTCGGCCGATATGGGAATTCAATGGCGATGGAGATCTTGCGATGCGACCCAACCACGCATTTACCCTCATCGAACTACTGGTCGTGATCGCCATCATCGCCCTGCTTATGGGGATCATGGTGCCCGCCCTCAGCCGCGTCCGCGACCAGGCCCGAACTGTCTACTGCCTCAACAGCCTGCGCCAGATCGGCCTGGCGATGCACGCCTACGCCCACGCCAACGACGACGCCGTCCCTCGGGCGCTGGACCACGAGGTCAAGTGGATCCTCGCGTTCATGCCCTACCTCGGCACCGACTACAAGACCGCCACCGACTACCGCCGGGTGGACGTCTATCAGTGTCCATCGTTCCCGCGTGTGGGCGTCGGGCTCAGCGGCCGACCCAACAGCGAGCAGACCGTCGATTATGTGGTCAACGCCTGGGACTTCGACGATCCCGGCCTGACGACCGGCAACCGAGGCAGGCAGAAGGACGAGCCCACGAAACTCGGCGACGTCCGGCAGCCCGGCGAGCGGATCTATCTGGCCGACAACGAGGCCGGCGACTGGCGACCCGTCATCACCGACCGCGACGAACTGAACGTCGCGTCCCGCTTCAACCTGCTCGACGTCTGGTCCACCACGCACCTGCCCGCCTCCGAGACCGAGACGCCCGGCAGCAACCTGACCCGCCGCGTCGCCGCCCAACGCCACCGGGCCAAAGGCTGCAATAACCTGTTCTTCGACGGCCACGCCGCCTGGCTCGCCGCCGAAGACAACACCCCCCGCCACTGGTGCGGCCAAAACCCCCTCTAATCACCCCGCTACGATCGACGTGACGGGTGAATCATGTGCCTCCTTCTCCGCCCTCAGAAGCAGATGTCGGCGTATCCGTGCTGCCGGCCATCAATGATGCGGCGGTAAGCGCCGACGACAACTTGCACGCCATCGAGTACGATTCTTCTTGCTCTCTCCTCCGCCGGCCTGATAGGCTCATCCACAGCAGGCGGAAATCCGGTGGGACACGTCCGGTTTTCTATCCGACCCTGCGGTATTGGAGTTCTCGCTTGATGGCCCAACGTCATGGATGCTGAATGAATGGAAGGGAGAATACCGTGCGCCGAGGACTGCAAGGGAATTCCACTGACAGATCAGAATCTGCCGTGACGAAGTCATGCCACGGCCGCCCCAAGACAGCCACTGTTTCGACGAGGGGCCGACTGCTGAGATCTCTCCTGTGCGTCGCCGCCCTGGTCTTTCTCGCGGCCGGCTGCTCGACCTGGTCGTACGTCATGTATCGGATTTCCCCTGACTACCCCAGGGACAAGACCGAAACGCTGGCACTCTCCGGACTCGAAGCACCGGTTCGTGTCTACTTCGACGATCTCGGCGTTCCGCACATCGAGGCGGAGAATGAGTTGGACCTGGTTCGCGCGGTGGGCTTCTTGCACGGACGGTCGCGGTTCTTCCAGATGGATATTGTCCGTCGCTATGCCCGTGGGCGTCTCTCCGAACTCGTCGGCGAGCAGGAGGCGTCGTTTGGATCGACGCTGGAGATGGACACAGCGATGCGGGGCTGGGGCCTTGAGGAGGCAGCCGAGTCGGAGGCGGTCGGGCTCGATGAGGCGATGCGAGCGCTGTTCACGGCATACGCCGAAGGCGTCAACAGTGCGCGGGAGCGTTTTGAGCCGGTGGAGTACCGTCTGCTGCGGGTCGAGCCGCAACCATGGACGATTGCGGATTCGTTTGCCGTGGGCTCCATGGTGGCCTGGGGGATCACCCACAACTGGCAACAGGAAACCTCGCGACTGTTGCTGGCAATGCAGGTCGGATACGAGCGGGCGGAACAGATCCTGCCGCCCGAGGCGTGGCCCGGCGATACGAGTCTCCAGGCGCAAGGCGCCTCGCGTGCGCTGCCACCGTCCGTCGTTCCTGAGATCGAAGCCATGTTCCGCGAGCGATCCTACGCCGGGATGCAGGCGCAGGGGCCGGCGATGCCGAACCCCGGAACCCTCCCGCGATTCGAAGGCGGCAGTAACGGCTGGGCGGTGGGCGGAGACCGGACACAGTCCGGGAAGCCCATCCTGGCGGGCGATCCTCACCTGCCGCACATGCTCCCATCGGTGGTGTTCCAGCAGCACCTGCGCTGCCCCGGCCTGGACGTCATTGGGATGACGGTGCCAGGCGTCCCCTACGTGATGTTTGGGCACAACGAGCGGGTGGCCTGGACGATTACGGCGGCAATGGCGGACGTGGTCGACTTGTACATCGAGCGAGAAGATACGGAGAACGATGGACAGGTTTCAGGGCCAGCGGGTCCCGAGCCGATCGTCAGCGAAGCGGTGGTCCTGCGCGTTCGCGAGGGATCGGCGTTACGCGACAGAACGGTACGAATCCGGCGTACGCCACGGGGGCCACTGCTCAACGACATGTATCCGCACCTGCTGGGCGAAGGGGCGCCGCTGGTGTCGGTGCATTGGAAGGCGACCGGGGCCGCACAGACGGCGCAGGCCCTTCGCCAGGCCAACACCGCCAGAGACGTACATGAACTCCGCACGGCCATGATGGGCATAATGACCCCGATCAGCTCGATCGCGGCGGCGGATACGAATGGCGACATTGCACTGTTCGCGACAGGGACCGTACCCGTTCGGAGGCACCACCGCGGGACCTTTCCGGTCCCCGCATGGGTCGAGAAGTACAAATGGACCACGTGGGCGCCACCAGAGGACATGCCCCATGGCACGGGCAGCGGACGCGCGTTCCTTGTCAACACAAACAACCTGATGATCGATCCGGCACGCACGGAGCTCCTCTTCCAGGTCGATTCGGCGCCTTCATACCGTCGCGATCGGGTTGTGGAACTGATCGAGGCGACGGACAAGCACACGTTCGAATCCATGGCGCGGATCCAAGGTGACGTGCTCCTTCTGCGGGCCAGACGCGTTGTACCGCCGATACTGGAGGACCTGCGGGAGCTGCGGAACGGGACCGCGACGGAGGCGCAGGCGCGGGAACTCCTCGACCGGTGGGATTACGAGGCCCGGGCCGACTCCGCCGCCTGTGCAATCTTCTTTGCCACCTACCGCGAGGCGATCATCGGCGCCCTCCAGGACGAGGTAGACGACGGGAGCCTGAACTTCCTGGTGTCGTTTCGCTATTTCACCAACGCCGTGGATCTGTGGTTTACGGACCCGGAGCACCCGGTCTGGGACGACCGTTCGACCAGCGAGCGGGAGACGCGGGCCGACGTGGTGCAGGCAGCCTTCGCACGCGGCGTCCAGTGGCTGGCGCGCGAGCTGGAGAGGGACGATCCTGCCTCGTGGCGATGGGGTGAACTCCATCGTCTCAAGACCACCCACGCACTCGGCTCCAAGGTAAGCTCCTTCAACCTGCCGACGTGGGAGGCCCCCGGCGCGAGTGCGTCGGTGTGGAAGGCAGACTTCGACATGGGCCGGTCCGACCATCCGTTTCAGAGCCTCTATGGTCCGGTGTTGCGCATCATCGTGGACCTCGCAGACATCAACCACGCCCGATGGGTCGTCGATACAGGCAGTTCCGGCTGGCCCCACTCTCCTCACTACGGAGACCAGAGTGAACTCTGGAAACGCGTGGAATCCGCGCCCATGATTTCCGATTGGGACCAGGTCCGGCAGAATGCTGTCGGTGTGCTCACCTTGCGTCGGACAAAGCAATGACGTTCGATTTGGGCACTACTTGAGTGCTGCCTTTCGGACGGAGAAGGCGTCGTTGCCGGAGAAGAGGAGGTGGCAGGTTCGGCCGTCCTGGCTGGTCCATTTGGCCGGGAAGCTGGCGGTCTCGCCGGGGCCGACGTCCCATGCCTGGGTGTAATAGGCGGTGCGCCAGGGACCCCAAGGCTCGGGGGCCTCGTAGACGCCGAAGCCGCCCTGGAAGCGCGGGCCGCGCGAATCGGTGCTTTCGGGGAGAATCTGGCACCATAGATAGCGTTTCAACCCCGCGTTGTAGCTGATTCCGGTACGATAGCAGCGGCCGGGATGGACGAAGACGGCCCCTCGTTCGCGAATGTCTTTCGTCCAGAGCGGCGCGCCGGCGGCGTCCAGCCCTCGGAAGAACTCGTAGTCCTGCCGCTGCCGGATGCGATCCTTCGGCACACGGGCCATGACCATCCGGTCGGCCGGTTCGTAGGCACTGTCGCTGTCGGTCGAATAGACATAGACGTATTCGTCCCGCGCACCGGCATAGTCCCTCCCGAAGTTCAAGAACGTCGGCGCGCCGAAACCGGTCTCGAACTTCCAGTCGCACCACTGCCAGGTCCGGGCGTGATCGCTCGACCATGCCACCTGCGAATTGGCCACGTTTCGCACGAGCATGTACAGCGTGCCCTCGATGCACAGCATTCCGCTGGCCTTCGGGCCGGAACGCCCGTCGCCCCGCCGTTCGCCCGTCTCGCTGCGGACGTTCACGCCCTTGAAGTCTTGCGGGCCGCCACTGACCCCGGCGAACCCGAGGCTGAGCTTCCGGTCCACTTTCGGCTCGAAGCCCCAGCCGTCACCGTAGGCGGTATACAGATGGTCGTCGTCGGCCCATGTGATGGGCCAGTTGTCGCTGCCGTCGGCGGCGCGAAGAATCGTATCGGCCGGCGCCCATTCGATGTCACGGATAACCTCACTGGCCGGATACGGGGCACCAGGCCATCGGCCCCGGTCCTTTACGGACAGGGCTATCGGCTCGATGAACGGCTCGATCGGCGCATAGTGCGGAGTTCGTTCGCGTCCGATGGACTTGCCCGCCCGCGCCACGACGACGTCCAACGATGGGATGACGACGATGAGACTGTCGTACAGGCCCCACGACCAGTAGGCGTCGCGCGGGACGTTCTTCATCGTCCCATCGGCGTTGTTCCACCAGAGCAATCCGTAATGGTGCGAGGCGTTGCCATAATCTTCCTGCTTGAGGACCGGCAGTCCCGCGATCCCATAGGGCACGGCCCGCGCGGCATCGACAAACCACGACGGGATAAGCTGCCGGTCCTGCCACCGACCCTGTCGCAGGTAGAGATAGCCGATCCGGGCCATGGCATCGACGTTGGCATGAATGCCCGATCCGAACTCACGCCGGGCTACGCCGTCGATCTCTCTGGGACGGTATGAATTCGCTCGCCATCGCAGATCGTCTCGGCGGATTCCGATAGGTGAGAAGACCCGATCGAACATCACCTCCTGCAAGTCCCGTCCATAGACCAGCGTAATACACTCAGCCAACCAATTCGGCCCGCCGTCACTGTAGGACCACTTGGTGCCCGGCTCGAACAGCAGCTCGGTATAACCTCCGTTCTTGTCGAACCCGGCGGTTTGCGCCACGAGGTGAAAGAGCGTGATCTTCTCCAGCCACCCCTTGTCTCTGTTGGTCTCGGGCGGCACGCCGAATTCGGCGTGGTACCGGGCCACCGGCTCGTGCAGGCCGGCGATCTTGCCATCGCCCAAAGCCAGTCCGAGGGCCGTGATGCCGATTGCCTTGGTCGAGGATTTCAGATCGTATGTCTGTTTCTGATCGCCCCACCGCATGACAACCCGTCCGTGCCGGACAATCAGGCCCGATCCATCCCCCGTCAGGGCGTAGTCCTTCGCCCTCGCCAGAAGCGATTCGTCCATGCCCATCTCAGCCGGCGCGGCCGTCGTCCAGGTCTCGGCAGGCCAGAGATCCGCCCGATCCCGCCCTTGCGAGATGGAACCGCAGAGAAGGACGCAAAGGACCGTTCCAGCATGTGCAACGCCGCAAAGCAAGCTCCTGTCCATGGTTGCGCTCCAATCAGTCCGGTAGGTGTTGTTGGGCGATATCGACACCACGATGATAGGCGACGGCGCCACGACAAACAAGGACGAAACACGACCGTTACCAGTAGCGTGCGGACGGCCTTAAACGGGTAGACGCAAGGACGTCAGCCAATGAAAGGGTACGACGATGACACGACAGAAACTCATCCCGATTGTGACGGTTGTCGCGGTGCTGTTCGCCCTGCTGGCTACGCCGGCCTCCGCGCAAGCCAAAACGAGCGCCAGAGTGGTCATCTCGCCCGATATCGGCCTGGGCATCTGGATCGGGCGCAACGTGGAACGGCACCGCCCCTATGGCCCCCCGCGCAGGCCTGTGGTGGTCCAGATCCCTCAGCCGCGACGATTCGAGCCCGTCTGGACGCCCCCTCCGAGAGTCGTGGTCGTCCCACCCCCGGTCGTCACGCCGGCGCCGACAACGATCACCGTGTGGATCACCAACTCCAACGGATCGATGACGTCCATCCAGTTGACCAGAGAAGGCTCCTGGTACCGGGGTCCGCGCGGCGAGTACTACACGAGCATACCAACCAACGAGCAACTCAGAATCGTGTACGGGTTCTGACGCAGTCCTCCTCATCCCACCTGGCCCAAGCGTCCGACCATAGGGCCACGCAGCCCGGGATATTCGAGGGAATATCCCGACAAGCAGGACGCCTGACGCGAACCAGCGCGCGGGCGTCCCTTCTTTTCATCCACACACACAACGGCGTTGGTGATCGTGACACCGTCGGTCAACGTCGCCGCTGACAGCATTCTCTTTGTCGCGCGAAGCACGTTCATCACAAATGACGACACACAATACGTAGTCGCCACAATTGACGCGAGCCTCTGGAAGCGCATACAATGCCTCATGCTGCAAGTGCAAATTGAACCCTTACGATCAGTTTTCAATGGACTGAAATCAAGGCACTGGGCAGCAGGGAGGCACGGGGTGATGAAGAGAGCAACGCTCCCATGTCTCCCTTTTTCGTCGCGAAGCAGCGCTTGCAGGACCACTGATGTGCCGCTGTGCCTTCTCATCTCGGCGGGCCCTGCAGACGCAGAATGCTGTCGTTGAACATCGGCGTTCATTATCGTTCGGGCTGTGAGCATGGAGGCTTGCGGCCCCTTTTCTTTTTCTTTGGCCCTGCTATCGCATCACACATAGCACCCCATCCTCGCGACGCATCGTGCCGACGCCAGCCCTTGACGGATCGAGACGTTCGAGATAACCTCGGACGCGATGGATTCCGAACCCGTCAACGCAATCGCAAACGCCATGACCATACTAACGTGTGGCGACAACTACATTTACATCTGTCCTTGCGGTGAGCGGCGCGCCTTCGTGGTGGACCCGACCGACGCAGCGATGGTCTTGCGCGTCCTCGACGAGCGAAGACTGACGCTGACCGCCGCGGTTGTGACGCATCATCACACGGACCATACCGCCGGGCTGGCCAAACTCAAGTCGGCGACGGGTTGTCAGGTCGTCGGCCCCGATGCACGGCGAATCACCGGAATCGACCGCCTCGTTCGCGACGGCGACACCATCGAACTTGGCAACCGAACCACCGAAGTCCTTGGCACGCCTGGGCATACGCGTACATCGGTCTGCTATCATCTGCCAGCTTCGCCCGACGCAGGGCCCGGCAGCGTGTTCACGGGCGATACACTGTTCGTCGGTGGCTGCGGCAGGCCCCTGGAATGCGACGCTCACGTACTCTGGGCGTCTTTGCAGCGTTTGGCGGCGTTGCCCGACGAGACGCTCCTCTGGTGCGGCCACGATTACACTGCCGAGAACTATGCCTTTGCGCTGACCATCGAGCCTGACAACCAGGCCGTTCGAGAACGACTGAACGAGATCCGTCGGGCGGCGTCAGAGGGCCGACCGAGCGTGCCGTCCACAATCGCGCGCGAGAAGGCAACGAATGTCTTTCTTCGGGCCGGTGATTCGACGGTACGAGCCGCCGTGGGCGTCAGCGATGCGAATTCCGAGCGCACGTTCGCAGAACTGCGGCGGCGCAAGAACCTTTTTGGCTGAGCCATGATGCGCCAAACGACCATCTTCCATCTCGCGTTGCCGTTGTGTGCGTTCGCCGGACTTTCGTGCGGCACGCTGGCCTGGTCGGACGAGTTCGGGCCCGGCACGAAGGCGGGCGTCGTTCGCAGCCCTCTGATCCGGGAGGCGTCCGGCATCGTGGCCAGCCGCAAGAATGCCGACGTGCTCTGGGTCCACAACGACTCCGGCTATCCACCGCACCTGTACGCGATTGACACGCAAGGCAACCTCCTCGGCGCCTGCCCTGTGATCGCGGCCCGCGCGAGAGACTGGGAGGACATCGCCATCGGTCCCGGCCCCGATCCCAACCAGCAGTACCTTTACATCGGCGATATCGGTGATAATGAATCCAAGTATCCGTCGGTGTGGGTGTACCGGGTCCCCGAGCCCGACATCGATGCGGGCAAGCCGTTCGGCGAGATGCACATCGGCCCAGCCGAGGCGCTCGAGCTGACGTATCCCGATGGCCCGCGCGATGCCGAGACCTTGCTGGTCGATCCTCTCAACGGAGACATCTACATCATTGCCAAGCGGTCGTTCTTCTGTCGGGTCTACCGAGCCCGGTTTCCCGATTCGCCCGAGGGGCCTGTCGTACTGGAACGGGTCGCCGTCCTACCCTGGGGCTTTGCCACGGGCGGCGACGTGTCCCCGGATGGACGGCGCGTGATCGTCCGGAGCCCCTTCAACGCCGCCTTGTGGATTCGGCCGGATGGCGAGCCGCTCTGGAAGGCGTTCGGGGGCAAGCAGATCGGCATCCCGCTGAGGATGGAACTGCAAGGAGAAGCCATCTGCTTCGACCACCAGGGGCAGGGCTACTTCACGATCGGCGAAGGGGCCAATGTTCCGCTCTACTACTTTGCCCTCACTTCGGGCGCAGACGATGGCGGGTTATCGGACACCGCCGTCCCGGATGCAAATCGCCCTCGGTAATTTGCCGTGCGGGCCAACCGCACCGGCCGATTCGATTGGGGCCGCGACGAGCGCATCAGGAGGATCATGCCGGCGTTTGGATTTGTCGGAGGTTTCACTATATTTTATGTGAGGCTTGGTTCCGGCCGATCCTCTGATCGGGCCACCCTCCTACGGATCGCCCGTAACGGCCCTGGATCGTAAGGCGCAGCGAGGTGTAAAGGAACGTTGGTAGGAATCGGGAAGATGTGGGCGCGAACGACACGGCTTGAACTGCTCATCGTCACCATAGGACTCCTCGTGCTGCTGTTCTGTAGCAAACCTCCGCAGTCCGGCAGCGCCCAGGTATATGATCGGACGCCGCAGGAGTCGCCGCGGCAGTTCGATCAGAACGACCCGTCCATGCCCCTGCCCCAGGGCGAAGACGACACAGAACACAGTCCCCTCGATGCCCAGGACGAGGGCTCGGACCATCCACAAGCCACTCGGATGGGGGTCGTTGACGCCCGAAACATCGCTCATCTGCCGTACAGCGATGTCATGTACGGAGACGTCACCGTGCGATGGGTCTGGGATGGCACTCGATTCGCGCCGCAAAAGGTCCGTATCGTAAAGGAAAGGGACGGCGTCAGCAGTGTCTGGAGCTTCGATCCACAGGACAAAACCGTCCTATCGGAGGTCTCCGAGGGCCCCGGAAC
>OMKS01004760.1_pt1 | contig 10086 bp, 10 predicted proteins | sample 1674721 | NCBI WGS metagenome assembly OMKS01 (sample SAMN06264996, study PRJEB25208) | sediment metagenome | isolation source: hot spring sediment | place: USA: California | collected 2014-09-02 | reverse complement strand
ATACATATAAAAAGGCAAAACAATGGCTAGAAAATGTTCAGTAACTGGCAAGGGTCCACTTGTAGGAAATAATGTTTCACACGCAAACAACAAAACCAAAAGAAGACAACTTCCAAATCTAAGAACCCTTAGAATCACACTCGAAGATGGTACTACACAAAAAATCAAAGTAGCAGCCTCTACACTTCGTACTATGAAAAAGAGAGCACAAAAAGCTACACAAGAGGCTAACTAATCTTGGGGTTTTCTCAAGATTAGCACTACAACACCTAACTAATTGCTCATTTGATTCTTCAAGCTCATGAAGAATTTCAATACTACAAAATCGAATCTGGAGAAAATCTAATGTTTCAAATACTCTCACTCAAAAACGGCTTAGATAATGTTCATGGATTCTTTAGCGATGCATGCAATGTAGGTCTACGAAAGCCAAACAAAGAAAAAAGTGTCGATGGAGATGTTGCTTTTATACGCAGTGAAACTCTATGTGATGTAGTAGCACGATTTACAACCAATCGCTTTGCAGCAGCTCCCATTAGGCACTTTTTAAATTATCCAAAAGGGTTTCAGACCGATTTTGTTTTAATCAACGCTAAAAATGCAAACGCTATGACCGGACAAAAGGGGGTTGATGATATTAATCTGCTTCTTGAAAAATTGCAAACTAAGCTAGCAGTTACAAACCCTATCATGAGCTCTACAGGAGTCATTGGATACAGATTACCTCTAGAAAAGATAGCAAGTGCATTTGATAATTTTGATTTTGATGCTAAAAATTCTGATAAAACTGCAAAAGCTATCATGACAACAGATACTTTCAAAAAAGAGCTTTGTTTTAGAGTGGAGCTCGAAGATGGGAGCTATTTTCATATTGGGGCTATTGCAAAAGGTGCTGGGATGATCAATCCAGCCATGGCAACCATGCTTTGCTTTATCATCACCGATGCTGCTATACCACGAAACGATATGGATGAGCTACTAGGTATCGCAACACAAGAGTCGTTTAATAAGATATCAGTAGATGGCGATACTTCAACAAACGATAGTATTTTCTTGCTAGCAAATAAAACTAGCAATGCTTACAGCAAAGAGGCTTTTGGTGAGGCACTCAAAAAAATCACTTTTGAGCTTGCGATGATGGTACTCAAAGATGGAGAAGGGGCTACAAAAGTTGTCGCTTTTGAGGTAAAAGGTGCTGCAAATGATGCAGAAGCTCAAAAAGCTAGCATGCTACTTAGCAATTCACTTTTAGTTAAAACAGCACTTTTTGGAGAAGATCCAAATTGGGGTAGAATAGCATCAACTATTGGTGCTAGTGGAATAGAGTGCAATGAAGATAGACTTGCTATCTACTATGATGAGCTTTTGATATACAGTAGACGTGAGGGTGACACAATCGCTCAAGATTGGGAAGAGCGAGCATACAAGATTATGCAACAGCCTAGTTTTCGTATCTTATGTGACCTTGGCATGGGTGATGGCAAGTACACGAGCTATGGATGTGATTTGAGCTACGATTATGTCAAAATCAATGCCGAATATAGAACCTAATTTTAAACCAATCAAGATATAATTACTTAAATATACATCAGGAGAGTAGATATGTTACACGAATACCGCGAAGAGATAAGCCAACTAAAACAAACAAATGTCCATTTTGCAAAAATTTTTGACAAACACAATGAGCTTGATCAAAAAGCAAAAGATGCTGACGAGGGTAGACTTCATTTGACTCAAGTTGAGCTTGAGCAAATCAAAAAAGAGAAACTTCTTCTCAAAGACGAAGCGTTAAAACTCATCTTGGATTACAAAAAAAGCCAATCATAAAACCCCACACAAGCCTGGATTTGGGCTTGTTTTTATTCCCCCAAAAGACATTTATGCAATCAACCACCCTTTCTTCTCTACCACAATCGATACAACACTCACTATTTACCAAAAAGATAACCAAGCTAACTCCTATCCAATCACAGACAATTAGCCCTATCCTTGAAGGCAAAAGTCTCATCGCACAAGCAAAAACTGGCTCTGGAAAAACACTGGCATTTGCTATACCTCTGGTGATGAAAATCAAACCAAACAATACCAATCCAAAGATACTCATCCTCACTCCAACAAGAGAATTGTCACAACAAATAGTGCAAGTGTTTCGATATTTGAGCAAAGATATCCCAAACCTCAAGATAGTTTCAATCATTGGTGGCAAGCCACTAAGAACTCAGGTGACATCTATGTGCCATGGAGTAGATATCATCGTAGCAACTCCAGGACGCCTAATGGATCATCTATTTAGAGAAACATTGAGCCTAAAAGAGATAACAACAGTCGTTTTGGACGAAGGGGACAAGATGATTGATATGGGGTTTTATGATGATATTGACTCTATCTTGAAGCATACTCCTAAACAAGCGCAAGTTTTACTCTTTTCTGCCACTTTTTCACAGAAGTTAGAAAATCTCACCAAAACATTCTTAAAAGGGGCTCAAAGTATCAAAACCGACACAGTGCACCATGAAGATAAAATCACTATCTATGGTATCACCTCAAACAACACCTCTGAGAGTTTACTTCAAGCATTGTGGCAATATAAGCCAAACAAAGCAATCGTTTTTTGTAACACAAAAGATGAGTGCAACTTGCTTCAAGAAACACTAAAAAACAATAAAATATCCAGCGGCGTGCTCCATGGAGGTCTTTTGCAGCACGAAAGACAAGAGGCTCTTTTGAAGCTAGCAAATGGCTCAACTAGGATTCTTATTGCTACTGATTTAGCAGCAAGGGGTCTTGATGTTGACAATATAGATATAATCATTAGTTTTGGATTGCCACCAAACAAAGAGACTTTTACCCATAGGATAGGTAGAGCCGCTAGAGGAGACAACAAAGATGGTATAGCACTTTTGATTTATCCGCCCCATAAAGTATCACAAGCATTAGAGCTAGCTCCTAAACTCAAATCTATAAACCTCCATGCTAGCGCACAAACACCCCTGTTAACAAAACTACAAACATTAGCTATAAATGGTGGACGCAAAGAGAAAATAAGCGCAAAAGATATCTTAGGAGCCTTAACAAAAGATGTCAATATCCCCTTTGGGGCAATTGGAAAAATAGATATTTTTCAAGATTACTCCTATGTAGCAATCAATAAAGAGATGATAAAAAAGGCTCATCTTGGATTATCAAACGGAAAAATCAAAGGGAGAAAATTTAAAGTCAGCATAATCTAGCGATCGCGTTGGTTTCTAATATACCAATAGGTAAGTATTGCTACAAAAAGTAGCGCTATAATGATTGCGATTTTAAAATATTCTCTTATAAGCTCTTCGTTTGATCCTATAAAGTATCCCAAACCAACCAAAACAGCCATCCATATAGAAGCACCCAAAGAGGTATAAACAACAAATTTTAGAATCGACATTTTAGCCAAACCAGCAGGCAAAGAGATATACTGCCTAACAGCTGGAATCAATCTCCCATTAAAAGTTGAGATTTCTCCATGCTTGGCAAAAAATAGCTCAAGCTTTTGAAGTGCTTGTGGGGAGAAGAAAAAATACTTGCCGTATCTTAATAAAAAGGCTCTTCCAAATATCATTGCTAACCAATAATTAAACAGTGCTCCAGCCACAGAACCAGCAACACCAGCACCCAATACACCTACTAAATTCATCTCCCCTTTATAGGCTAGATAACCAGCTGGTATCATTACAACTTCACTAGGAAAAGGGAAAAAACTACTCTCTAAAAACATCAAGATAAATATCCCTAGATATCCCCAGTCGCCAATCATAGCAACCAATTTGATTGCTATTTCATCCATATGCAACCACTACTCAGCATATGCACCGATACGGGTCAATCGCTCGTAACGCTTAGACAACATCTCATCTGTAGTCAACTCTCTAATGGCACTTAGCGTTTGGATATAGTATCTCTTAACCGCTTCAACTGCACCTGCCTTGTCTCTATGCCCACCAATAAGTGGCTCATCAATGATATCATCTATGAGTCCATGTGACATTAAATCCGCTGGGGTAATCTTGAGTGCTTTGGTAGCTTGCTCAACTTTAGTTGGGTCATCCCAGAGAATAGCAGAACACCCCTCAGGTGAAATAACAGAAAAGACAGAATAACGCATCATAGCAAGTCTATCAGCAACCCCTATAGCCAAAGCGCCTCCGCTCCCACCTTCTCCTATCACTAGAGAGACCATAGGGACTCTAACACTAGTAAATTCAAAAAGGTTTCGTGCGATTGCCTCACTTTGTCCTCTCTCTTCGGCACCAAGACCTGGATAAGCACCTGGAGTATCTATAAGCATCAAGACCGGTATATCAAATTTCTCTGCCAATCTCACTGCTCTAAGTGCCTTGCGATAACCTTCTGGGTTTGGCATACCAAAATTACGCATGATCTTGTTTTTTACGCCACGCCCTTTTTGCTCCCCGATAACCATCGTTTTAATCCCATCAATCCAACCTACATAACAAACAATCGCAGGGTCATCACGAAATGCCCTATCACCATGGATCTCATAAGCATCTTCCATCATACAACGGATATAGTCAAGTGCATAAGGGCGATCTGGATGTCTTGCTAGTTGGAGCTTTTGATAATCACTAAGAGACTTGAAGCTTTTTTGCACCTCTTTATCTAGATCTTTTTGCAACGAAGCGATAAGCTTTTGATCCCCTATTGCATTTGCACTATCAAGCTCTTCTTGTATCGTTTTTATCCGCTGTTCAAACTCCAAATAAGTTGCCATGAAGCTACCTTATACTTTTTGAAATAGTATAACACCATTTGTGCCACCAAATCCAAACGAATTACTCATCGCCACATCTATACTCATAGGTCGTGCCTTGTTTGGTATATAGTCCAAATCACAATCACTATCTGGAGTTTTATAATTGATTGTTGGAGGCAAGATACTATCTCTCATCGCCATAAGTGTCACAATCGCTTCGATTGAGCCAGCTGCACCTAGGCAATGTCCTATTTGACCTTTGATTGAGCTAACCAATGGAGCATTTGAGCCAAAAATATCTTTTATAGCTGCTGTTTCATTTTTGTCATTTGCAGGGGTACTTGTACCATGGGCGTTGATATAATCTACTTTTGGATTACCAGCCATATGAAGAGCTGCTCTCATCGCACGAGCAGGACCATCAATCACTGGTGTTGTTATGTGATTAGCATCTCCACTCTCACCAAAACCTATCACTTCGCCATAGATTTTTGCTCCTCTTTGTTTAGCACTCTCATACTCTTCAAGGACAAGTGCACCAGCACCTTCCCCCATAACAAAACCATTTCTATCTGCATCAAAAGGTCGTGATGCCTCTTGTGGATTTTCATTGTTTGTACTAAGTGCTTTCATTGACGCAAATCCACCTATCCCTACGCCACATATCGCTGACTCTGCACCAACTACCAACATCTTATCAGCACCACCAAGCATGATAGTCTTAGCTGCTTCGTTTATAGCGTGTGTTCCTGCTGCACAAGCAGTAACACTTGATAGATTAGGCCCTCTTAATCCATGCGCAATAGAGATAAAGCCGCCTAGCATATTGACTAAAGCTGAAGGGATAAAAAATGGGGATATTCGCTTTGGACCCCTATCTTGGCACACCAATGCATTTTTTTCGATATTTGCAAGTCCACCGATACCAGAAGCAGAAGAGATGCCAAATCGTTCACTCTCAAAATCACTACCAATAGCCGCATCACTCATCGCCTCAGCTGCTGCTTTTAGCCCTAATTGGATAAATCTATCTGCTTTTTTGACCTCTTTTGGATCCATAACTGTATTTGGGTCAAAATCTACAACCTCTCCAGCGATACGAACAGATTGCTCGCTTGCATCAAAAAGTGTTATCTCTCTAATACCACATTTACCATCCAATATAGCACGAAATGCACTCTCTTTATCGTGACCTAAGCTATTTATCATTCCTAAGCCAGTTACTACAACTCTTCTCATTTTCCCTCCTTGGTCTTTCGTGCCGATGTAGACAAAACTAAAAATTTAAAATAAATTTTTAGCTCTACCCAAATCAAAACCCCCCAAAAGGGGATTTAATGATTATTTATTTTCATTGATGAAGTTAATTGCGTCCCCAACGGTAGCTATTTTTTCTGCTTGGTCATCTGGAATTTCAATTTCAAATTTCTCCTCCAAAGCCATTACTAGTTCAACAACATCCAAACTATCAGCACCTAAATCTTCTACAAATTTTGACTCTTCTTTTACTTCATCTGGACTAACATTTAGTTGTTCAACAACTACATCTTTTACTTCATCAAATAACGCCATTGGTTACTCCTTTGTTTTGTTAATGTTCAAGTCAAATTATAGCAAAAAAATGGCAAAAACTACTTGATAGAGAGATTTGGATAGGAAAAAGTATAATTTGTTATCAAAAAGAACACTAGCTACACACAAAATGTGTCGCTAGTGGATGAAGAATTTAGAATTGGTACTTCAATTGTGTATAGATATATCTCCCCGGCTCATTAAGGAGCATAGGATCACCACCATCTAAACTAAGCAAAGTAAGATCTTTGTAGGTATTTGATGTTTGGTATACTGTATCAAATAGATTATCAACCCCGACACTCATCTCAAACCCTTTTGAAAATGTTTTTGTCCCCTTAAGATTGAGTGTCACATATCCCGAAATTGGCTGTTCACCATTTTTTGCATCTATACTACTCCATCCTTTGGCTGCTACTATATCTCCGCTTAGTTTGAGACTTTCAATAGGCAAATAAGTAGCACCAATTATCGCTTTGAGTGGTGGTACTTCAGGTAAATTTCTAGTAGTTTGTCCATCTAGTGGGCTACTTTTTTTCCCTTTTTGATAAGCCAAAGCATAATCAAACCACAAAGACTCTGTTGCTATATAACTTCCTGAAATATCGCCACCATAGAGAGTTGCATCGACATTTTGATATTGTTTTTGTGTGGCATTAAAAGCGATAAAATCGTTAAGTTTACTATAAAAAAGTTTTGATTTGATAGTAAAATTTTCAAATTGTTTCTCAAATCCGATATCCGCTTCATGGTTGATCACATTATCCAAATCAGGATTACCAACGACTTTGCCAATATTTGTGGCAAAATAGAGCTCTTTTGGATCAGGTACTCGCGATGAGCGACCAATTCCACCAAAATAACGCAATGACTCATCCACTTGGTATGATGCCATCAAGTAGCCACTTATAGCATCATAATCTCTATCTTTAAATTTAGTACTTGGGGTTTTGATAGTAGTGTCATCAAAACGGAGACCACCTTCAAATGTCCACTGATTTTGAGTAATTATATCTTTGAGGAAGAAGCCGATATTTGATGTATCAACATCGTGGATACTGTGGAATTTTTCCTCTGGGAATGGATTACCATTTTTATAGTATCCTCCATCCCAATTTCTCTTGGAGTAGTCAATACCTGCTGTGATGTCGTGATTGTCATGGACAAAGTTGTTTTTGAGTTTTGCCCCTTGCATTTTTGTCTCAAGATAGTGGGTTACCTCACCTTTTTCCACTGCTGCTTTTCGGTACATTGTTGACATTGGGTGTTTGACTGTAGATTGATAAAGCTCGATATCTAATTGTTTGGAAAATTTACCCAAAGATTTAGCACTATACCCAACAGTAAAGATATCAGAATCATCATATATAGCATCCATTGGTGTATTTGGATAGAGTATGTTATCACTTCTGTTCATCGTGTATCCAAAACGGAGCTCGGTATTGTCAGTCAAATCAAAAAATACTTTCCCCATAAGGCTTTTTTTCTCGAACCCATCAAGTCCTTCATATTTTGGTTGGTATTGGGCACCTCCAGCAACTTTACCTTCACTAATGGCATTTGCTATTTGCCCCACAAAATCATCGCCGTTACCATCTTTGTATTGATCCCCTTTTTCTGTAGAACCACTCAACAAAAATCGCACTTTCTCTCCACCACCACTAATTGCAAATGAACCTTTTTGATAACCCCAACTCCCGACATTGCCAACTATCTCACCTTTGAACTTTTGTGACGGTTTTTGGGTAGTAATCTTCAAATCCCCACCCAAAGAGCCAAAATCTTCGACATTAAAAGGACCCTCTTGTAAGGTGACCGTCTCTATCATATGGGTAAGTGTATGTGATAGTGGTGGATCCATACGGTTTGGACATGCACCAAAAACCTTTGCTCCATCGATAGTGACATTGATATTGTCTTTTTTATGGCCTCTAACTATGATATCATTTGCGATACCACTGCGTCTGACCAAATTGGTATTGGCGAAGTTTTTTGACAAAGCTTCCCCTAAATCAGCAGATTTTATCTCTTCGTTACGAACATTTTTTGCCACTTTACTCTCTATCGTCTCTACAACTTCAATATCTCCCATTTCTACTGGTGCTGCGCTCAAAGCTACACAACATACAGCAGAATAAAACCATACTTTTTGCATCAATTCTCCTTTGTTAAATGAGGTATTGTGACAAAGAAGTGTTAATTTTTTGTTAATTTATAGTGAAGTGTCGTTGTGATAGTTACTGGAAGTGTAGTCGTACAACCTTTGGTATCAAGTGGAAAAGATTTGGCTAAGGCTTGTTTGGTAGCACTATGAAAAATCCTCGGACCCTCTAGATTCAACCTCCCCATTTGTCCATTTGGTAAAATCTCAACTGTAACCCTTACGCTACCTTGAATCCCCCTATTTTTAGCAACAGCTGGATAAAATTTATTTTTCTCAAGACGCTTTTTAAATTCATTTAGCTTTTCTCTTGAATTGGCTCTCTTAGGTGTCTGGCTAGCTGATGTTGTGGAGTTTTTTGGCGTAGCTCTATGGGTGGCTTGTTTTTGCTTTGCGTGCTGTTTTGAGGGGGCTTTTGCTGTACCCTTTGGTGACTCTTTTTTAAGTGGCTTTGGTGGTGTTGGTGTTGGTGTTGGTTTTGGTGTTGGTGTTGGTTTTGGTTTTGGTGGTGTTGGTTTTGGTTTTGGTTTTGGTGGTGTTGGCTCGCTAATTGGCTGTGGAAGAGATGGTTGTGCTGGTTGCACAAACTCACTCATAGCCAAGCTGACCCTTTTCGGTTCTGGAGCAATTGTCTGCAAAGAGCCTAAATACACCATGCTTCCCCACATAAGCAAACCAACAATTGCATAAATAACAGTAGTCAAGCCAAAAGAGTACAAATACCGCTTTTTCTCCACTACCGCTCCTTGATTATTATTAGAGACAAAGATACCACAAGAGTGTTAAGCACATGTTAAATAGCACGACTTGAAAAATCTATCACGACTCTTGTGCCTTTGTGCTTGACTGAAAAAACAGACATTTCAAGCCCCTCTTTGTCGCAAAACCTTTTAACCAAAGCAAGCCCTATACCCATCCCCTCAGCACTTATATCGCCTTGATAGTATCTCTCAAACATATGCAAAACCTCGGTCTCATCCATCCCTATACCTTCATCTATAACTTCTAGCTTATTGTTTTTGAGGGCAACATACACCAAAGAGTCTTTAGGTGAGTATTTGAGTGCATTGCCAATCACATTTTCAACCATCTGCATACACCCTATCTTATCGAGCAAAACCTCTGTAGGCTCAAAATCAAACTCTATTGTATTACGCCCTTGCTCTAAAAACTCATTTATTATATCTTGGATAGTCTCATCCAAAGAGAATTGCTCGTTTGTAATTGGCATCACCTCTTTGGCAATCTCATAAACCAATGTTTTATGAAGCCTCTCAAACCTAACGGTTGCTTCGCCAATCCGCTTTAATCTTTTGATAGATTTTTCATCTGTTGTATTTTTCTCAAGCATAGTGGCATTTGCTCGGATTGTCGAGAGGGGGAGATTGAGCTCATGTATAATCTCATCAACAACATAGAGTAAATGATTTTGCATATGGTGTTTTGTATCTAGCAAATAAGAGACAAACAAGTACCCTAAGCCTAATGCTAGCAAAAACATCGCCAATAAGGCAAGGAGAAAGGTGGAGAGATCAAACCCATAATAGTATAGGTATAAAAATATAACGCCCCACAACAAAAAAACAAAAAAAACAAACAATAACAT
>OMKS01004758.1_pt1 | contig 10093 bp, 11 predicted proteins | sample 1674721 | NCBI WGS metagenome assembly OMKS01 (sample SAMN06264996, study PRJEB25208) | sediment metagenome | isolation source: hot spring sediment | place: USA: California | collected 2014-09-02 | reverse complement strand
AACGGAATCAAGGTGTCGGATCAGTTAGACAGGATGGCCGCCTGATGGTGCCATACACCAGATTTGACAATAACTCCCATCACTCCCGCCCGCCACGATTTCGGCTTTATGGGACTGGGCAGTGCCTCCTCTCCCGTTCTCTTCACCATCACCAATAAAAGTGCGGCGCCCCAGACCATCGCGCGAATATTTCTGGCTAAAAGGGGTGATTTCGTCCTAAACTTTACCGGCGGGGAGAACCCCTGCGGCCAGGGCACGCCAACTTTAGACCCAGGGGAAAGTTGCACGATTACCCCCAGTTTTCGCCCCTTTGCCATGGGTCAGATTGATGGCAGCCTGCGGGTAGAAGTCGCCGGTTCCGGCCCCGTCCAGGAGAGCAGCGCGGTATTAAGAGGCTTATCCATAGCTTGTGGTTGCTGATGGATTTATCCGAGTGACAATTCAGACAATTACAAAGGAGGTGAGGGAGAGAGAGAACCAAGACTTTGCTTGAACGTGGTTGATTTTTTTACTTAAGAGAGGAGGAAAAAGGTATGAAAAGTTGGATTTTGGGGCTTGCCGTCCTGGCTGTCGCCTTGCCGGGCGCGGCAATGGCGGCTCTGGATGGCCCGAAGGCCAAAACCATTGACGAGTTGGCCAAAATGTTCGATTCGTCACGCTGTAAATCTTGTCACAGTCAAATTTACGAACAGTGGGAGCAGTCCCATCACGCTCGCCCGATGATGGGAGTGGCCGGCGGCCTTAAGGACACCCCTTTGGCCATGAAGGGCGCAACCCCGTTTTCGCCCGATGATCCCAGCAAGGCGACCATCGCTACCTTTCCCTGTTTCAAGTGTCATCTGCCCCAGGCGATGACCCACGCCGAGGATTCGGTGGCGGTTGAGTACGCCAAGGCCCTGGTGGCCCAGGATCGGGAAAAGATCGGCAAACTCCAGATCACCTGCCTGGTCTGCCACAACACCAAGGCCATTGTCCATCGGCTGTCGGTGGGCAACCCGGAGCCCAACGTGCTCTATGGCTCCAAGGATGTCGCCAACCATCCGGACCCGGTCTTCAAGTCGGTGAAGAGGAGCGACATCATGCAACAACCGCTGGTCTGTGGTCAGTGCCACGGCCTCGGGCCCAACCTGGAGTTCGAAAATCCGGTCCAGTGCGCCAACCTTTATGGCAGCTACCTTCATGCCTATATCCCGGCCGGCGGCACCCAGAGCTGCCAGGAATGCCACATGAAGCCGATCAATGGCATTGCCGACCACCTTATCGGCCCCAACTTCAATGACAAAGAGGGCACTATCGCCCGCTACCAGAAAACCCTGAGCCTGGATGTCCAGACCCTGGGCTATGAGTGGCTGCTGCAGGCGGGGAAACATATCCCCAAGGTGGTGGTCAACACCAAGATCAACTCCAGTGCCGGCCACCGCATCCCCGATGGCTGACCGTCTCATCAACGAGTGGTCCTGGAAGTGACCGCAAAAACTGTTGACGGCAAAGAGATCGAGATGCAATCCCGCCACTACCATCCCCAGGCGACCAACGAGATGAGTTCCAAAATGCTCTATGGCGCCCAGGTCAAGACGGCCAACATTCGTGACACCAGCATCCAGCCCTACCGGACCAAGGAGGAATCCTTTGAGTTCATCCTGCCGGAAGGGGTACGGACGGTTGATATCACGGTCAACCTGGCCTACGATGTCGTTAATCCCGACATGCGTTACAATCTGCACAATATCACCCGCCGGGTAAGCCTCGATCGCTAAATAAGGCGGTTGTTGTATCTTTAACGGTAAGCGGGCCCGATCGGAGATATCCGGTCTGGCCCGTTCTGTTGACAAGCCGGGGATTATTGCTCGCCGCCGGTCACCCGACAGTTCAAACTGCCGTCGTGGAGGGTCAAGCGCAGGTGGGTGTCGGGGGGGGCCTGTTTGGCCGAGCGCACCACCGTGCCGTCGGCAAGGCGGGCTATGGCGTAGCCGCGTCTCAAGACGGCCAGGGGACTGACCGCGTCCAGGGTGGCGAGGAGACGGTTAAGATGATTGCGTCTTTCGGCCAGCAGTTGCCGAACCAGGAAGAAGAGGCGCAAGCGGTTTTCCCGCAACTCCCCCTGATGGGCCAGCAAGCGGTGCCGGGGGTCGAGCCGGCGCAATTGGTGGTTCAGACGGTTCACTCTTTCCCGATACGCTCCCAGCTTGCCTTGGAGGGCATGGGCCAGTTCGGCCCGCAGGTAATCCAGCCGCATGGCGTGGCCGGCCAGCAGGCGGGCCGGATCTCGCAACAGCCGCTGTTCGGCCTCCAACTGCCGCCGGGCCGCGGCCAGTTGCCGCTTCATCGCCGTGGCCAATTGCCGTTGCAGCTCCCTGACCTGGGCTAAAAGCACCCGCTGTTCCGGCAGAACCATCCCGGCGGCGGCGGTGGGGGTGGGAGCCCGCAGGTCGGCCACAAAATCGGCGATGGTGAAGTCAACCTCGTGTCCCACCGCCGAAACCACCGGAACCGCCGAGGCGGCAATGGCCCGGGCCACCACCTCTTCGTTGAAGGCCCAAAGATCCTCTAAAGAGCCGCCGCCCCGGCAAAGGACGATCACCTCGCTGCGGCCCCGCTCATTGAGCAGCTCAATGGCCGCCGCGATCTCTTCCGCCGCCCCGTCCCCCTGAACCCTGACCGGAACGATCTCGATGGCGGTGCCGGGGGAGAGCCGCCGGGCCTGAACCAGGAAATCCCGCACCGCCGCCCCCTGGGGGGAAGTAACCAGAGCGATCCGGCGAGGCAGGTAGGGCAGGGCTTTTTTCCGGGCCGGGTCGAAAAGCCCCTCCGCTTCCAGTTTGGCCTTGAGCCGGTCAAAGGCGATCCGCAGCAACCCGGTGCCCTTGCCATCCATAAAATCGATGATCAGTTGATATTCGCCCCGGGGTTCGTAAACCGAGATCCGCCCCCGGCAGAGAACCTCCAGGCCATCGGCGGGAACGCAGGCCAGGTAGCGCTGCTGCCCCTTGAACAGCACCGCCCGCAACTGGGCTTCGCTATCCTTGAGGGTGAAATAGAGATGACCGGAGGAGGGGCGGCGCAGATTGGAGATCTCGCCGGTTACCGTGACCATCGAGTAGGAGGTTTCCAGCAACCCCCGGATCGAGCGGGTCAGCTCGCCGACGGTCTGGATGCGGTTGTCGAAGGGGTTTTCCATGGCGGTTGCGAAAATCCGGGATGATTTTTTAACCAAAGATAAGTATACTACCCGACCGAGAACGGCAACGGGACAAAAAAGGCGCCCTCCGGGCGGAGGCGAGTCATAAGTCAATTGAACCAAGGTTAAAATTCGTGGCAAACAAAAAAATCTTCAAGCCCGAAAATATTGTCAACTCCACCGGCGGCCCCCGGAAAAGCGTGCTGGAGGAGTTGAATCTGCCGCCCCAGGCGGAAGAGTTCCTCCGGGTTTGGCACAAACCGCTGCTGGGCCTGCTGGTAGGAATCATCGTCCTGGTGCTGGGATTCAGCTTCGGGAAGCAATACACCTCCTCTCGTACCGAGCAGGCGGCCAGCCAGTTGGCCCAGGCCATGCAGTTGAGCGACCATGCGGCCCGGCGGGAGGCCCTGGCCCAGGTGGCAGCCTCCTACCGGCGAACCGGGGCCGGCATCTGGAGCCGGATCGAACTGGCCCACATTGAACGCGATAGCGGCGATCTGGCCGCGGCGGCAGCGGCCTACGAAGAGCTGCTGGGGTCCATGGCCAAAAGGGATCCCCGCTCCCCCATGGTCAGGCTCAACCTGGCCCAGGTGCTTGCCGAGCTGGGAGAGTACGAGCGGGCGGGCGGCCACTACCGGCAGTTGGCCACCACCCAGGGGTTTGAGGCCTGGGGCCTGCTGGGGAGCGGCGAACTGCTGGCCCGCCAAGGCGATGAGGAGGCCGCCCGCCGCCACTATCAACAGGTGGTGGAACTGACCTCCGCTCCCCCCCTGCTTCTTGAACAGGCCGAACAGCGCCTGGGTAACTGATTGTTTTAACCTGTGAGTGAACAAACCATGCTGAGATCGATGTTGAAGTCCAAGATCCATCGAGCGACGGTGATCGACGCCGAGCTGCACTACGAAGGCAGCCTGGCGGTGGATGCCGACCTGATGGAAGCGGTGGGCCTGATCCCCTTCGAGCAGGTCCACGTCTACAATATGAACAACGGTGAGCGTTTTGAGACCTATGTGATCAAGGCCCCGGCCGGTTCGGGCATGATCGGCCTGCGCGGGGCCGCCGCCCGCAAGGGGCTGGCCGGCGACATGATCATAATTGTCAGCTATGCTCTCTATCCTCCCGATGAAGCTTTAAAACATGAGCCACAAATTGTGGCACTCGATGAACAAAATCGGATCAAACGCCGGGGGCCGGCCGGTTCCTCCGATCCCGGAGCATGAATCCGGCGGCCTCTCTCCCTCCCCAACCAGGCGGGTCGCCGACGCCAAGCCAGGCAAGGCTGCTGGTCCTGGCCGCCACCAGCCCGGAGCTGGCGCCCTTGGAGCGCGCCCTGGGTCATCCCCCCCGGTCCACTCTCTTTGATTTTCTGCTCTGCGGCGTCGGCCCGGTGGCCAGCGCCGCCACCGTCGCCGCCCATCTGGCGACCCGTTCCTCAACCTACGCGGGCGTGGTCCTGAGCGGGGTAGGGGGGCTCTACCCCCGGGAACCGTCTGGTTGCTCCGGGGAGCCGGGCCTGCTGGAGATCTGCCTGGCCGAGCGGGAGATTCTGGCCGATTTCGGAATTGCCGCTCCCCATGGAGCCGAACCGTTCAGCGGCAGCAATTTTGCCGCCCCCCATGATTTTCCCCTGCAATCGACCCTCACCAGCCTGGCCGCCGCGATTCTCACCGAGCTGGCCATCCCTTTTTACCGGGGGGTATTTCTAACCCTGAACGCCACCACCGCCACCCGGGAACGGGGAATGGCCCTGCGGGACCGCCATGGCGGGCTCTGCGAGAACATGGAGGGGGCGGCCGTCGCCCTGGTTTGCCAACGCCTGGGTCTGCCGCTGCTGGAGATGCGCTGTATCAGCAACCTGGTTGAGGACCGTGATCTGCGCCGCTGGCGACTGGCCGAGGCAATTGCCCGGCAGGCTGAAATTATGTCCCGGCTGCTGCCGCGACTGGCGGCGGCCCCGCTCTCCCGGAGCAGATCGTGAAAGAAGCCGCCAGCCCGCTCTCCCTGGGGTTCTCCCCTTGTCCCAACGACACCTTTATCTTTCATGCCCTGGTCCATGGCCTGGTGCCGGAGGCCCCGGTTTTCACCCCGCCCCGGCTGGAAGATGTCGAGACCCTGAACCGCCTGGCCCTGGCCGGCCGCCTGGATGTGAGCAAGCTTTCCTTTCACGCCCTGGGTCACGTGCTGGATCAGTATCTCCTCCTGGGAGCCGGGGCCGCCCTGGGCCGAGGCTGTGGCCCCCTGCTGGTGGCCCGGGAACCCATCGCTCCGACCCGCCTGGCCGGCCGCCGCCTGGCGGTTCCCGGACGCTATACCACCGCCGCCATGCTGCTGGGACTTTTTGCGCCGGCGTGCCGCAACCCGGAGGTGATCCGTTTTGACCAAATCATGCCAGCCCTGGTCAGGGGTGAGATCGACGCCGGGGTGATCATCCACGAAAGCCGCTTTACCTATCGCGACCACGGCCTGGTACTGCTGGCCGACCTCGGAGCCTGGTGGGAGGAGAGCAGCGGCCTGCCCATTCCCCTGGGGGGCATCGCCGCTCGTCGCTCCCTGGGCAAAGAGCGGCTCACCGCAATTGAACAGGCAATCAGGCAAAGCGTGGAAGCGGCCTTTGCCGATCCCGCCCGGGCCATGCCCTATATTCGCCGCCATGCCGGCGAGTTGGACGAGAGGGTACTGCGCTCGCATATCGAACTTTATGTCAACGACTTTTCCATCGAGCTCGGCGCTGAGGGCCGGGCGGCAATTACGGAATTTCTCCGCCGCGGCCGACAAGCCGGGGTGCTGCCGCCACTCCCCGCCGCCGGGTTGTTTGCCTGAAAACGACCCGACGGGAGCGAAGCTGCTTGACAAGCCCGCCCGCTATACTATATTAGGAACTTTTCCTTTGGGAATCTCGCGGAACCAGTTGTTATCTCCGGTCGCTACTTAAGGAATTCGGCGACGTCGACAAAAAGGACGGCAGCCGATTTTTTTGCGGCAAAACCAAACGCAGGAAAGACAACCATGAAAATGAAAGGAGCGCAGGCCTTTGTAAAGTGCCTGGAAGAACAGGGGGTTGAGGTTATTTTCGGTTTTCCCGGCGGAGCGGTTATCGATCTTTACGATGAACTGCTGCGGACCCCCAAGCTGACCCATGTTCTGGTCCGCCACGAGCAGGCGGCGGTTCATGCCGCCGATGCCTATGGTCGAGTCAAGGGCGAGGTGGGGGTGGCTCTGGTTACCTCCGGCCCCGGTGCCACCAATACCGTTACCGGCATCGCTTCCGCCTATTGCGACTCTATTCCGATGGTGGTCTTCACCGGCCAGGTGCCCACCATGTTGATCGGCAACGATGCCTTCCAGGAGGTTGATATCGTCGGCATCACCCGTCCGGTTACCAAACATAATTATCTGGTTAAAAAACCGGAAGATCTGGTGCCCACCATCCGCGAAGCCTTTCATCTGGCCCGTAGCGGCCGGCCCGGTCCGGTCCTGGTTGACCTGCCCAAGGATGTAATCGGGGCGATGATCAACTTCCCCGATCCAGAGCCGATCCGGATGCGGACCTATAAACCCACCTACGAGCCCCATCCCGGTCAGATCGAGAAAGCCTGCAAGACCATGCTCAAGGCCAAGCGGCCGGTGCTTTACGTGGGGGGCGGGGTGATTAACGCCAACGCCGCCGATTCATTGACCGAACTGGCCAAAAAGCTGGATATCCCGGTCACCATGACCCTGATGGGCCTGGGCGGCTTCCCCGGCACCGATCCGCTCTCCATAGGGATGCTGGGGATGCACGGCACCTACTACGCCAACATGGCGGTGGCCAACTGCGACCTGCTGATCGCGGTGGGGGCCCGTTTCGACGACCGGGTTACCGGCCGGATCGACGCCTTCGCGCCCCACGCCAAGATTATCCATATCGATATTGATCCCAGCTCGATCAGCAAGAACGTCCGGGTCGATATCCCCATCGTCTCCGATTGTCGCCACGCCCTGACCGCGATCAACGTCTGGTTCGACCAAAACAAGGAGTTCAGCAAGAAGGCGGCCAAGGAGCAACATAAAGCCTGGCACAAGCAGATCAAGGAGTGGAAGAGCAAGCACCCCCTGGGTTACGTGGAAGAGTCCGGGGTGATCAAACCCCAGTTCGTGGTTCAAAAGCTTCATGAGTTGACCGGCGGCAATGCCATCATCACCACCGAGGTGGGGCAGAATCAGATGTGGGCGGCCCAGTTCTACCAATTCAACAAACCCCGCCACTTCATGACTTCCGGTGGCCTGGGGGTTATGGGCTACGGCTTCCCGGCCGCCATCGGCGCCCAGATGGCCGCGCCCGACCAGATTGTTATCGACATTGCCGGGGATGGTTCCATCCAGATGAACATCCAGGAGCTGGCCACCGCCCGCCAGTACAAGTGTCCGGTCAAGATCGCCATCCTCAACAACAACTACCTGGGGATGGTTCGTCAGTGGCAGGAGCTCTTCTACGACAAGAAGTACGCCCATACCACCCTGGATGTGGCCCCCGATTTCGTCAAGCTGGCGGAAGCATACGGGGCGGTGGGCCTGCGGGCCACCAAGCCCAGTGAGGTTGAGCCGGTGATCAAGGAGGCGCTCAAGGCCAAGAACACCGTGATGATGGATTTTGTTATCTCCCGTGAAGAGGGGGTTTACCCCATGGTTCCGGCCGGTAAAGCCACCACCGAAATGCTCTTAGTTTAAATGAACAGGAAGATCGCCATGAAACATACCATTTCCGTACTTCTACAGAACAAGCCCGGGGTACTCTCCCGGGTCACCGGGCTGTTCAGCGGCCGCGGTTTCAATATCGACAGCCTGGCCGTGGCCGAAACCCTGGAGAAGGACGTCTCCTGTCTGACCCTGGTCACCCACGGGGACGAAGCGATCATCGAGCAGATTACCAAGCAGCTGCACAAGCTGATCGACGTAATCAAGGTCACCGACATGGCCGAGCATGACCACGTCGAACGGGAGATGGCCCTGATCCGGGTCAAGGCCGAGGCCGGCACCCGGGCCGAGGTGCTGCGGGTGATCGATATCTTCCGGGGCAAGGTGGTGGACGTCTCCCCCAAGAGCTACGTGGTGGAAGTGACCGGCTCCAAGACCAAACTGCAAGCAATCATCGATATCATGCGCCCCATCGGCATTCAGGAGATCGTGCGTACCGGCGGGATTGCCATCACCCGCGGCAAGAAATTCTAGCAATGCTCAAACCCAGGATTCCCGTCGCCCTGGAGGGTTGGCCCTTTATTTTGCTGGCCGGATTCGCCACCCTGTTGGCGGCGATCCTGGGTTTTCTGTTGCCCACCCTGCTGTTGCTGGCCCTTACCATCTTCATTCTCTGGTTTTTCCGTGATCCCGAACGGGTTTCCCCCCCCGAGGATGACGTGCTGGTCTCCCCGGCCGACGGCAAGGTTATTCTGATCGAACGAATCTTTGATGAGCGTTTCGTCAAAGATCACGTTTACAAGGTCAGCATTTTTATGAACATCTTCAATGTCCATGTCAATCGCTTCCCCTTTCCCGGCCGGGTGGAACGGATTGTTTATACTCCCGGTGCCTTTTACTCCGCCGACAGTGTGCGTGGGGCCTTGAAGAATGAATCCTGCGGGGTGGTTGCCGATGCGGGCAACGGGCGAAGACTGGCGGTGGTCCAGGTGGCCGGCCTGATCGCCCGCCGCATCGTCTGCTGGACCGAGGCCGGGGACCAGCTGGGCCGGGGCCAGCGTTTCGGCCTGATCCGCTTCGGCTCCCGGGTTGATCTCTACCTGCCGCTTGCCACCCAGCTTGAAGTCAAGGTCGGCCACAAGGTCAAGGCCGGCGAAAGCGTGCTGGGCTATCTGGCCTAGCCGCCCTTTCCAGAGGAACCATGCCAGTCGCCGCCTTCCTGATCACTGCCGCTGTACTGGGACACCTCCAGTATCGTCTCGACTTTCCCATCCTGCTGGCCGAACGTTTTTGGCCCGGTGCCGGCTGGCCCCAGTTGCTGCTCATGGCCCTCTATGCCGCCTGGCTGACGGGGAAATTCACCGATCCGGCCCAGAGCCACCGCTGGCGCCTGCGGATCTGGGGGCTCTTTTCCCTGGTGTTTTTCGGCCAACTGCTGCTGGGACTGGCCGGAATCGAAGAGATGCTGATGACCGGCAAACTCCATCTGCCGGTGCCGGCCCTGATCATCGCCGGCCCCCTTTACCGGGGGGCCGAATTCTTTATGCCCATCCTCTTTCTCTCCACCGTGGTGCTGGTAGGGCCGGCCTGGTGCAGCTATCTTTGCTATATCGGCGCCTGGGAAGGGTGGAGCAGCAGATCCCAGAAAAAACCCACCCCGCTCCCCCCCTGGCGGCGAACCGTGCGGATAGCTCTCCTGCTTCTGGTGATCGCCACCGCCCTGGGGATGCGGCTACTGGGAATCGGCTGGCTGCCGGCCCTGCTGACCGCCGCCGCTTTCGGCCTGGTGGGGGTAGGGATCATGGTCCTGGTCTCTCGTCGCAACGGAATGATGACCCACTGCGTCAGCTACTGCCCCATCGGCCTGCTGGCTGGAGTTCTGGGTAAAATCTCACCGTTCCGGCTCAAAATCGACGCCGGTTGCAACAACTGCTACAGCTGCACCCGGACCTGCCGTTACGACGCCCTCACCCCGGCCGACCTTGAGCGCCGGCAACCCGGCCTCTCCTGCACCCTCTGCGGTGACTGTCTGGGCCGCTGCCCTAAAAAAATCATCCATTACCATCTGCCGGGCCTGGCTCCGACCACCGCCCGGAAACTCTTCCTGGTTTTGGTGATCTCCCTGCACAGCATCTTTCTGGCGGTGGCCCGCATTTAAAAAGAAGTATCCGTTCACCATGGTCAACAACTTGTCGATTTAACGGGCTGTAATCGTTAAGCAGTGCCGCAGGTTCGGGCAAG
>OMKS01004757.1_pt1 | contig 10093 bp, 7 predicted proteins | sample 1674721 | NCBI WGS metagenome assembly OMKS01 (sample SAMN06264996, study PRJEB25208) | sediment metagenome | isolation source: hot spring sediment | place: USA: California | collected 2014-09-02 | reverse complement strand
CTCCAGCCCCCGCGAAATCGCGGCGTACTGCGGCAAGACGTCGGTCTGCGCAAACACCCGCTCGGCGGACATCGCCGCCGGGGTGGCCACAACCGACAACGCCGCGACCCAAAGGCAACTGAGCCTCAACCTGGACACAACAAGGCCCTTCAATCCTGCAAAAAGTGACATTGCGCCTCAGAGGCGTTTGAGGCATGACACCATAGCATCCGCCGAGGCGGATGTAAACAGGCACGATTGAGAGGTGCGGCCGGGAAGAACCCTAAACGCAAAACGAGAAACCCGAAGCCATAGCCGAAAACACCAAGCTCTTTGCAGTCAGCAGTGAGCAGTAGGTATTCGCAGCTGTTTTCCAACGGCTCGTTGCCGGCTTCTTGCTGTGCGGCACTGGGTCTTGCGTTGCGACTTTGGGCTTACCGTTCTGACCGTGCAGTTCTGCAATCCAGTCTTCAGTTGCCGGCGCCCTCGATGGGCGGCTCGTAGTATAGACCGAACTCGCTGACCGTCGGGGCTGCCCGCGATTGCAGAATCCGCAGCCGAACGGCGTCCGTGCTCACCGTGTCCACGCGGCATATCCGCTTGTAGCCCACGACGGTGTCGGCGGCGATCTGTTTCCATTGGCCGTCAATCCGCGCATCGACCGCAAACCGGGCGATCCGCTGGCCGAAGTCCCGAATCTGCTCCTGGATCATCACCCGGTTGAATTGACGCGACTGCGGCAGGACGACCGTCAGCTCGGCCTGTTCGTCCCCGTCGCCGGCCGTCCAGCAGGTGTACGGGTCGCCATCGAGAATGCGTCCGATATTGTGCCCCGTGGATGAGCCCGGCTTGGCGCCGTCGGCCAGATTGACGGCGAAGGTCCGCTCAAGGGTCCGGCCCACCTGCCGCAGCACTCGGCAATCCCGTTCGCTGAACAATCCGCGTCGATCCGGCGGCACATTCAGCAGGAACACCGTGTTACCGCCGACCGAGCGATACCAGATATCCAGGATCTCATCGGCGCTCTTAACGCCCTGCCGCTCATCCCGCCAGAACCAGCCGTGTCGAATCGATGTGTTCGTCTCGGCTGGATACCAGTGCAGGAATCCGCCCTTGTCCATGACCTGGCGGATCTTCTCCATGCCGCCGAGGTCGGCGCCGGTCATATCCGGCCAGTCCCACTTGTCGGGCGTGTTACCGATGGGGATTACGCTCCACTCGGCCGGCCGTGTGTGCCCGGCCTCGTTGCCGCACCACCGCACATCCGGGCCTTTGATGGCGATGACCGCCTCCGGGGCCAGCTCGCGGATCAAGGCATACCACTGGGAGTGCGTGTACTGCTGGCCGCCCTTGCGCTTCGGGTGGGCGCCGTCGAACCAGACCTCGTGGATCGGGCCATACTCGGTGAGCAGTTCGAACAACTGATTCATGAAGTACTCATTGTAGTCGTCCGCCTTGAAACGGAACGTCCGCTTATCCGCGAATGGCCTCGACGCCACCGGCCGGGGAATGACCCGTTCGGTGTACTCGCTGAGGTTCCCGTAGAGGCCTTGCGGATTCTCAATCTGATACAGGTCCGCCGGCGACAGGTAGACGCCGAGCTTGAGGCCGTACTTCCTGCACGACCTGGCAAGCTCCGCCAGCACGTCGCCCTGACCATCCCTCCACGGGCTTGAGGCCACCGAGTGGTCCGTGTACCGTGTGGGCCACAGGCAGAACCCATCGTGGTGCTTGGCGGTGAAGAGCATCAGCTTCATCCCCGCCGCTTTGGCCGTCTCGCACCACTGGTCCGTATCCAGTTGCGTGGGATTGAATAATTTCGGGTCCTCCTTGCCATCGCCCCATTCGACGCCGCGAAACGTATTGACCCCGAAGTGAATGAAGCAGGTGAACTCCAGCTCCTGCCAGGCCAACTGCCGGGGCGTCGGCCGCACGTTGGCCACCCGCTCGGCCAGTTCATCCCCGCAAACCAACCCGCCGGCCAGAAGCCACGCGGCTACAACAACCCAATGACCCAACCGAACCATAGGACCTCCATTGCACAACAAGCGTTGAACAGCGTTGCATGCGCCTTGCATCCGATAAACCACAGACAGTTGCGGACGCCGTAGAAACCCGTCGCATAGCCGCTCATGTTCTCCTGATGAACAGCGGACCCGTGGCGGCTGGATCACGCTATTTCGACATCATCTGGTCGATGGCGATCTTGCCGCGGACGCGTTCGAGGTATTTGGCCTTCTTCTGCACCTGCCAGACCAGCAGTGTAATGGGCTGGCGTTTCTGGTCCTTGAACGTGATGATGATCCGGCCGAATCCCATCAGCCGCTCCATGAAATCGCTCGTATCGACGCGGCTGTTGTAGTCTTCGCGGCTGATCTGTTCGCCGCTCTCGGTCGGCCCTTCCTGGATGTTCATGTAGTTCGGCGTCAGCGAGACGTAGTAGAACAGCCCCTTGAACCATGAGACGGCAATCGTCAGCACGCCGAAGACGCCTATCAGCAGAAAACCGGTGCCGCTCATGGATATCGCCAGATTCGTGAACAGACGGAAGAACCAGCACACCCCGCCGAGCAGGTGCAGCCACAACAGGAAGCACCCAAAGCCGACCAGGCCTATGAGTATCATCTTGACGTTGATGTTGTACTCCTCGATGATGAAATTCAGGAAGAACAGCAGAAACCATATCCCGCCGACGGCCGCGGTATCCAGATCGGCGAAGAACCACACCTTGCCCTGCTCCAGATACATCAGGATCGCAGCGATGAACGCCGCAGCAATGGTCGGCACGTACAGCACCTTCGGCGTCCAGTCAAAGACCACCAGCCAGTCGTTGATGTCCGGGTCCTCCCGAAGGTCTTTCTCGACGGCCATCCGCGTACGGAGGGTCTTCCGCAGCAGCAGCCACCCACCGGCCGTGGTGGCCAGCACGCCCAGTGCAATGTAGATTGCCAGGGCCCGGCTGCCCGTCCAGTTGGCGTTTTTCAGGACAGGCACCAGGAAGATGGCCCCCAGCACGACCGCCGCCACGATAACGGCCCCGGTAATGAGAAACGCCCACTGCCGACGGCTGAGCCGTATCTTCCGGGCTGGTCTCATGGGCGTCGGCTGATCCTGCATGGGCACGGCCCGCTCGGCAGCCACCGTCGCCTCGACCTTGTCGTCCAACGGCGCCAATCGGAGTTCTTTCTCGTCTTGGCGCGGCGCATCGGCGTCGCCGCCGGGTGTCCGGGGGCCGGTGTCCGGCCGTCCCTGCCCATTGCCCGCTTCCCTCACATCCTGCCTGTCTTCGTCGTCGAATCGCATCGCATCATGCTCCACGTTGGCCTCTTCCAAACGAGCCCCTTATGCCTCTAATACGCCCGGACCACGGTTTTGTTACACAAGGTCCTGATAATGCCCGGCCGACATCCTGCACTCCAAACGGCCCTGCCGGACAGCCCCAGGCCATCGCATTGCGATTCTACCGCAGGGCAATAGAATCGTCCAATCATTTAGCCAAAACCCTATTGGCATAAGGTCTATTCCAGGTATCGCCGATTGCGGCCGCACGCCCCGGCCAATCGCAGCCGACCGCTCCGCGGTATCGGTAATTTGCCGCGTGATTTATGCCGACTTTCCAGTATCCGGCGCTGTTTTGCCCTTGCAGAGCCCACGAAAAGTCATATTATATTAGTGTTAGTGTTGTCCTGCGGCGGCGTGCGCAGCAAGGCAAACTGGGGTGGCAAGCGTGTTTAGTTGTCTACGTATGAAGTGCGGGTGGTGTGTGTTCGCGCTGACGTGGTTGTGCGTCATCGCTGCGCTGATTGGCTATCGATACGACAGACGCTTTCGAATGCCAGCCGACCCTGCCGTGTCGAGCGAGCATTTCACCGTGCCCGACAACGAGATACGGGGATTCGCCGCCTGGCGGCATGAGTCGGGCCATCCGCAGCGCCCGCGGTATCATGTTTCGTTCGACCGATTGCGTTCGGTCAATGGTCGTGTCGGCCAGTTCCGCACCGCTCTTACGAAGACGGTCTGCATCGATAATCTGAATCTGCGGCTTTTTACTTACGCGACCGCGCCAAACGACGGCGATGTAACACCCGCCGCCCATGCCGCCGCTGCTGTCGCTCCTGAACACTATGTGCTGGGCGACGCCGTCAACAGCCTGCTCGACGCCCGCAGCAACTACCGCCTGAACATCAATTTCAATAACACCACCGAAGTGACCATCCGGGGCTTTGGCTATCACCTGACCGCCGAGGACCGGCCGGGCCTGGCCGTCAAGTGCGCCCGAGCCAACATCTTCGACTGGCCGCAAATCACCCTGCGTGGAAACGCCACCATCACCGCCGACGATGGAACCGTCTTCCAGGCGGCCAACATCCGCTGGAACACAAAGAACAACACCTTCAGAGCCGATGGAACCTGTCTACTGACCCGCGGCGGCGTCCAGACGATCGGCCGCGACCTGTGCGTGGACGCCCGGCTGGAGGTTGTCGAGGCGCCCAACAGACACGAGCTATCGGAGGTCGGACCTCGGCCGCACGACCGCTCCTCACCGGCCGGCGGGGAGCCGCTGCACCCACAATACGCCATAAGCAATGCGCCGCATTAAACAGGAGTATATCCAATGACCAAGACCCCAACGATTGCCGCAATTGCCCTGGGCCTTCTGTTAGCCGCCGGGGCCCGCGCCGACTGCAACAATGACTGCGACACCCTCTACACCAACGATGCCCGCGCGGCGTTGTTTCCCCTGAGTATATCGGGGGCCACGACCGCCTATAACACCCTCGAGACCGCCATGGCCGATGGCAACTGCAATACGTGTCCGGACATCGTCTTCATGCACGCTCTGGCCAGGGTTGTCATGCTGTTCACCGATAACGGCGACGTCCTTGTCAATGACGGCCTCTTTGAAATCGCCGAGGCCTTCGGCATCACGATCACCGGCGATATCCTGACGCAACTCGACGTGGTCATCCCGGACATGAAAGACGGCAGCAAGTGGGTATTTCCGGCCAACTCGCCGGACGCCGACGCCCTGCGCGACATCATCGACAACCAGATACTGCCCGTTATTGACGAGATACTCGCGGACCTGGAGAACTTTCCGAACCCCGATGGTCCGGCGTGGACCTTCGTCCTGACCGACGATGAAACCGGCGCCGGCCAGGACATCGAAGTGGACTACGGCGACATCCTGCTCTTTAAGGCCATGCTCTACAGCCTCAAGGCCACTTTGGAGTACCAGAGCCCCTGGAACTTCGACATGGGGATCGACCAGACGGCCCTGAACAACTACCTGCGCAACACAGGCCTTGGCGAGCCCCAGACCATCGCCGAATTCCAGGCCCTGCTGAACATCTTCAGCCTCGACATCCGCAACTTCATCCAGAACAATATCCCGATCGCCGCCCTGAACGCGCCCGACCCGTTCGATGTGATCGACATCGAGGACCTGTGGTCCAAGTTCAGCCTCAACACGTATCTCTTCGGCGCGTATCCCAACTGGGGCATGTTGAACCCCACGGCGGGCTATCTGAACGTCGATGGCCCCACCGTCCTGGCCCAGCTCAAGGCCGACATCCTCAACATCATCAGCATCTATAATGAGGCCATCCAGCACATCACACACGAGAACGTGCCGGAAGGCACGGACCCCCAGGACGATGAACTGATCTACATCGACCCCAACTACGCCTACTTCGCCAACCACTGGCACACGCTCATCAACGACGTCAACAACGCGCTGACGAACGATACGACCTTCCAATTCACGCTGGAGACCACGTTCACCTACGACATATTCCAGGGGGCCGAGAAGGTGGCCACCCTCACCTTTGAACTGGCTCCGGGCGCCTTTGTCGGCCAATGGGGTCTATTCGAACTCGAGCCCGGGGTGGTTCCGGGGCTGCCTTCTCCGTGGACGGTCGTCGATGTGGAGACGGGCTTTTTCGGCGACCCGATCTTTGCGATCGACATGGTTCTCTGGGATGGACCCCAGCAGAACCAGATCGGCTGGGGCTACATCGACGTGGAGGTCAGTGCCGACGGCCAGACGATCACCGATGGAGTCCTCGTTTACAACTATTGGGGCGAGGGCGGCCCCGCCGAGGGCCAGGTGGACGGACTGACCGGCGAGCTGACCAACATGGAGACCGAGCAGGTCACCATAAACCCGAATCCGTTCTTCGGCGATTCCCCGACGTATCCCGATCCGGTTCATATCCGCCATCTCTTCCCGGAGTTGACCAACAAGAACGAGTTCATCCGCGGGACCATGGGCCACGGTCTGGACAATGACCCCACGCTCGGCGGCATCCTGCCGGACATGGCCCAGGACGACTGGGAGGACATCTTCCGCTTTGTCGCCGGCCCGGCCAAGCCGAACCTGGATATCACCAATCCCAACACGGACCCCGTGGACCCCGTCCGGGCCAAGGTCGGTTCCACGGTCAATATCAACGTCACCGTGCTCAATAACGGGCCCGGCAAGGCGTCGCAGTTCGATCTGACCCTCTATCGATCGGGCGACCAGCAGGTGGACAATACCGACACCGCCATTGCGGTTCGGACGATCAGGAGTCTCAACAGTGGCGCCCAGACCACGCAGGTTATGTCTTTTGTGGCGCCGGCGACCGTAGGGACTTGGTACCTGGCGGCCATGGCCGACAGCGGACGGGGCGTCTCCGAGGTCGATGAGACCGACAACTGGAGCGGCGTGATCACCTTCCAGACCGAACCCATCAATAGGGACCTCACCGGGACCATCGCCACCACCTTCGTCAACGGCGCCAAGGGCGGGGATGTCGGCAATGTCAACGTCCTCGTCCGCAACAACGGTAACGACCTTGCCGAAGGGGTCATCGCGATCAACATTTACGCCTCCGCCAATACCACATACGAGGAAGGCGTCGATGCCCTGTTGACCACGGTGACGGCCAAGGTCAAACTCGCCCCCGGCGCCTCCAAGCTCTACCAGTACAAGAAGGTTGCCCTGCCGGCGGTACTGGCCCCGGGCGCCTACTTTTTCCTCGCTCATATCGACGCCACCGGCGTCATTACCCCCGACAACGACTTGGACAACAATGTCGTCGCCACCGACGCGACCGTCAACGTGGCCGAGGCGCACCGCGACCTGATTCCCTCCAACCTAGCCACCACCTTCCCCAATGGTGCCAAACCCGGGGACGTAGGCGACTTCACGTTCAACATCCGCAACGCCGGCAACCTGCCCGTCAGAGGCACCATCGACGTGGACATCCTGGCCTCGGCGGATCAGGCCCTCGGCGATGACACGCTCGTAACCACAAAGCCCGTCAAAATCAAACTCGCCGCCAACGGAATCGTTACGGTGACTATCAAGAAAGTCGCCCTGCCGGCCCTGGATCCGGCGGTCGATGTCTTCTTCCTGGTCCACGTCGACTCGGGCGAAAACGTCGACGAATCCAACGAGGATAACAACGTCGCCTCCACGGCCGCAGCCATCGACATCAACCGGCCGAACGTCGATCTCGCCGGCGTCCTGGCCAATCTGGGCGCCAATGTTCCCGTCGGCGCCAAAGTCACGTTCAATCTGACGGTCACCAACAACGGCGCCGGCGCCGTCAAGCAGAAGGTCCGCATCCAGATATGGGCCTCGGCCGACGCCGCCTACGACCTCGCCGACACCCTCATCGTCAATGTCGAAACCAATCTCAGGCTCAAAGCCGGCGCCCCCAAGCGGCTCAAGCTCAAGGGTGTAATTCCCCCCGGGCTCAATGGGGCGTATCACTTCATTGCGCTGATTGACACGGCGAACGTGCTGGCCGAATTCGACGAGACCAACAACGAGGCCGCGACGCCCGGCACGACGAATATCAACTGATCCATCCGAACAACAGCGAATACGCTCGCATCATGGGCGGAGGCCGTGGTTCGACGTCGTGGCGGCGGGCCGGACCGCCGATGTGCTTGGAGGTTGCGCCCAATGGCGGAGATCCTCACATTCACGGCCCTGGGTGACAACTTTATCCACCTGATCGTCGGCGACGGCGGGGACGCCGTGGTCATCGATCCGGGCGATGCCGGGCCGGTCCTGCGAACCCTTGAAAACAGCGGTCTGCGCCTGATTGTGGCGTTTGTGACCCATCACCACGGCGACCACACGGCCGGGCTATCAAAACTCAAGGCCGCCACCGGCTGCCGCATCTACGGTCCCGACAGCCGCCACATCAGCCCTCTCGATCATCGGGTCTACGACGGCCTGACACTTGACCTGCCTTTCGGTCCTATCCACGTGATCGCCACGCCGGGCCACACGAGGACGTCCGTCTGCTATTTCTTGCCACAGACCCCGGCCGGGCCACTTGGCCAACCCCCTGTGAATGCCGGTGGCACGGGGCCGAGTGCGCCTCAAGCCCGGCAGACTACAGGTCCCGCCCTCTTCACCGGCGATACCCTCTTTACCGCCGGCTGCGGGCGGTTATTCGAGTGCGACGCCTCGGCCATGCACCGATCCCTTGCCAAAATCGCCGCCCTGCCCAACGAGACACTCATCTACCCCGGCCACGATTACGCGGTCGAGGATTACATGTTCACCCTTTCCATCGACCCGCACAACCAGGCCGCTCAGCAGGCGCTGCGGCATCTGCGTGATGCACAGGCCCAGGGCCGCCCCATCGTCCCGACCACGTTGGCGATGGAGAAACAGACCAACCTCTTCCTGCGAACTGATGATCCGGCCCTGGCCGCCACCTTGGGCGTGAGCGCCCACGACCCGGCGGCCGTCCTTGCCGCCCTCCGCCGCCGAAAAGATGCCTTCCAGCCGAGTTGAACTAGCCGCCACGTCTATTCGGTCTTAGCGAGCCCCTTTGCCTCGTGCTCAAGCTCTTGGTACACACGCACCAGGTCCGCCACGGCGTCGGCGCTCTCATCGACATACAGCGCCAGCCAGTCGCCCTGCACGCCCGCCCTGGCCACGCGAATACCGGCCGCCAGCCGCCCGCGATGGTCGCCACCGGCCTCGTCGCCGGCCGCCAGGGCCGCTATCAGCCGATCCGCGAGGCTGCCCTGTGTCTGTTCATAGGCCCGAGCCATCGCCGCAACGACCTTCCGCCCCGCCAGCGTATTGCCCTGACAGGCGTAGTACCGCCCGGCGGCCGAGCCCCACCACAGGCTCGGACCATCCGCCCGTGCGGGATTCTGCTGGGCCGTCCGCCCAGCCGCATCGATTATCGCCAATTGCCGCATATCCCACTGCGGGTCGTCCTTCACCAGCTCGGCCAGCACCGCCTGGGGGCTCATGCCGACGGCCAGCAGGTCCAGCGCCCGCAGCCCCCACTTGGGCTCATGCCAATGCTGTGTGCAGAACGCCCCGACGCCAGCCCGCACGTACGGCACCACCTTTCCCACCGCCGGATACCGGCTGGCCACCGCCACTCCGCAGATCCCCGCCTGCGGGTCCGCGGCCACAATCGAGAATGTACCGGAGACCTCCGTCTGTGTCGATTTTGCCGCGCCGCCGACATCCGACCCGCCCCCCGAAGCGGCGCACCCGGACACCCCGGCGAAGATGCCCCCCAGCAACAAGCCCATTACCACCCGTCTGATGCGTCCGCCGGTTCTCTCGTTCATGGCCGTTCTCCAATCGCAATCGCACGTAGAGCAACGCCCCACACCGGCACCGTGTTACCACAGCCGGGGGCGGACGTCAATGCGGCCAACGGCGGATGTATCGGTTTTTTCCCCATCCAAGGCATTGACAGCCCCAGCGGCAAGTCGCTACAGTACCATCGCTTAGGATTTTTGCGCCCGTAGCTCAATTGGATAGAGTGACGGACTTCGAATCCCATAGGCACGTCTGTAAGTCCTTGTCACACCTGCATTTACAACGCGAAAACGCGGACTCTGCGCGCCAACCGAAGCGCAGACGAAGCCCAAACGAAGCCCAAAAGTACATAGTTGGCGCGCGCTTGGCGCGCGCCTAGACAATTTCGGACAGAAAGTCCGCTGGTGAAGCCGGTCCATTTTGATATCGACGGAGGCAACATGACAGGTGAACGTAAACGGTGGCCTGGGCCGGACGGCGGGCCTGTGGTGTGCCTGGGTTGCGGCTGCCCAGACCTGCGGCTGGTGGCGTCGCGGC
>OMKS01004755.1_pt1 | contig 10098 bp, 4 predicted proteins | sample 1674721 | NCBI WGS metagenome assembly OMKS01 (sample SAMN06264996, study PRJEB25208) | sediment metagenome | isolation source: hot spring sediment | place: USA: California | collected 2014-09-02 | reverse complement strand
GGCTCGGCTCCGCACTCAACGGCGAGCCCGGCGAGCACCGAGGAATTGTACTCGATGACGGAGCCTGGCTTCAGCCGGGAGGCATCGACCAGGGTCCGATGATCAACCAGTTCGGATCCGCTGGGGATGATAACCACGCGGGGTTTTTTCCTTACCGTGAGCATGGAGACACCGGCGCCGATAAGCCCACCCAGGTCATACGCCCGGATAAGATGACCCGCAGGCAAAAGCATTTCGGTGGCCACGATGTCTTCCCCCACCTTGCGCACATGCTGCCACGGATAGGCCGGTTCACGGATCTCAAGACTGCCGTCATCGATTTCGTGGACTTTTTCAACCATGATCACCGCGTCGAAGCCGACCGGCAGAATTTGACCCGTGTTGACCCATTCGTATTCCGAGTGCCGGCTCAAGACGATCGGTTTGACTTCCGTAGTCCCGTACGTCCGGGCCGCCTCGACCGCTATCCCGTCCATCGCCGCACAATGGGACAGCGGGCTCGAAAGACGCGCATAAACAGGCTCGGAAGTGATCCTTCCCAGGGCGTCATCGACAGGGATATCTTCGGTTCCCGGTTTTATTGCGGAAAACCGGCTGAAAAACAAATCCCTCGCCTCTTCCAGGGACTTCATATCCAGGTAGATTTTTCTTTTCACAACAATACTCCCGGTTAATGGTCGAAAAGCCGAACGAACACCTTCTGCCCGGCATAGAGCCCCTCGGAATTCAGTGGAATGCGTATGAGACCTTCCGCCTCGACCATTGTCGATATCAATCCTGATTTTCCGAAAACAGGCTCGGCTGAAACTATGCCGTTTTGTTCCTTCAGCCGCACCCCGACATATTCTTCCCTGCCCCCGGAGGACTCCAGGTTCCGGGAAAGCTCCGCTTCCAGAAATCCCCGGCCGATCCTTTGATCTTCAGACCTCCCGCAAAGCAGCCTCAGCAACGGTGTCAATAAAATCTCGGCCACCACGAAAGCTGAACTGACCTGGCCGGGCAGCCCGATAACCGCCTTGCCGGAACACGACCCGATGATCGTCGGTTTGCCCGGCTTGATGGATATGCCGTGAACAAGAAGTTTAAAATCCGGCAGAGATTCCAACACTTGCAGTGTCAAATCCCGGGTTCCCACCGAACTCCCTCCCGACAGCCAGACAGCATCCGATTCGGCCACCGCCCGCACCACGCATTCGCGGAAAGGCTCGAATCGATCCGGACAAATCCCGTAAAAATGCGGCACGGCTCCGTGCCGCCGACAAAACGCCGCAAGGGTATAGCGGTTTATATCGCGCACCTTGCCGGGCTCAACAGGCCGGTCCGCGGGGATGACTTCATCCCCCGCGGAAACAATTCCCACTTTCGGCTTCTTGAATACGTGGACCCCGGTTATCCCTAGGCCGGCGCAAAACCCTATATCCTGCGGGGTCAAGCGCCGCCCGGTTCTGAATACGACGGTTCCCCTGCTCACGTCGTCACCGGCCTGAATCACGTTTTCGAGAACCGAAACCGCCCGGGTGATTTCTATCGTATGAGCATCGAGCGGATGGCAATATTCCACCATTACGACCGCGTCGGCGCCTGGAGGAAGCATACCGCCGGTTGAGATCCTGGCCGCCCGGCCGGGTTCGACTGAAAATTCCGCGGCCCTGCCCATTTCAACCTCTCCGCACACTTCAAAGAAGGCCGGCAGCGTTTCGGCGGCGCCGAAAGTATCCCTGGCTCTGACCGCATAGCCGTCCATTGTCGAACGGGCGAATCCGGGCAGGTTCTCTGGAGCCGTCACATCTTCGCTGCAGACCCTGTCGAGGGCGTCATCCAGGGATACGGACTCACGCCCGATCGGACCGAAGCCTTTCAGGTGTTCCAGGGCACGTTCACAAGTCACAAGCTTGAAAAAAGATTCCATAAAAAAACCTCGATCGTTGAACACCATCCCGTCCGGTGCGGAAATTTCGATGACTATGTCATAAATGACATAGCGTCGCAACTCAAAAACATCTTTGATTCTTTCCCGGCCGTAATATTGCCGCTTGACTTTGGAACCACGACATGGATAAGTGCCCTTCATGTCTCGAGGGGTGGATATTTCCCCGCATTTAAAATTAAGGATAGTACCGGCCCGATTATTCATGAGGATGCCGCCGGGATGCGGCGGTTTTTTTTGTTGTTATGACTTTTGAATCCGACGCAAAAGCCGATTTCAAAATCATTTTCGCACTCACGCTGGTGCATTTCACCGGAGATTTTTATACTTCGTTTGTGACCCCGCTCATCCCGGTTTACGTTGAAACTTTCTCTCTTTCGCTGGCCCAGGCGGGGGTCATAACCGGTCTCAGCAGGCTTCTCGCCTTCGTCGTCCAGCCCCCGGTGGGCTACTTCGCCGACCGTTACCGCACAAGGGTGTTCGTTCTCGGGGGGCCGCTTCTGGCGGTGGTATTCATCTCTTTGAGCGGTATCGTCCCATCCTACCCACTTCTTCTGTTATGTGTCTGTCTCGGATCGGTAGGTTCCGCCATGTTTCACCCCTCCACCGCAGGAATGGTCGCCACCTATGCCGGAAAGCATCTCGGGTTGTCCATGTCCCTGTTCAACATGGGCGGCACCGCTGCATTCGGGCTTGGCCCCCTGTTCATCGCGCTGTTCGTCGGTGCCTACGGCCTCAACTCCATGCCTCTGACCATGCTGCTGGGGCTCATTTTGATTGTGGTGCTGATCAAAACCGTGCCCGCACCGCTGGGAGAAGGGTTGACCGGCATGGGTTTCTTCGGCTCCCTGCGTGAAGTGCTTGGAGACGTCTGGAAACAAATTCTTTTGATAATGATCGTGATGATGCTCCGGGCGGCTGTCGGTCAATCCTTCCTGACCTTCATCCCGCTTTTGTGCGCTGAACGCGGTTTTTCACTGGTGGAAATCGGCGCCGTGGTATCTATTTTCACGATCATGGGGGCGATAAGCGGAGTCATCGCAGGACACAGCGCCGACCGCTTCGGGTACATGAAAATATTTTTAATCGCTCATGGACTTTCCACACCGAGCCTGATTTTGCTGCTTTTTCTTCCTGGTAAATGGTTATATCTGGGTTCCGCACTTGCGGGCTTTTTCTTAATGGCCACACTCCCGCTCGGCGTTGCGATGGCACAGGAACTGGCTCCGAGGGGCAGGTCGATGGTCTCCAGCCTGATGATGGGTTTCGCCCTTGGCATGGGAGGAACGATGACGATCGCCACCGGGAGCCTGGCCGATATGTTTTCGATCCGCTCGGTTCTGTTCGTTCTGGCTTTTATACCGCTGTGCTCGATGGGGCTGATCGCGAGGTTCCCTGGACCCGATTCCTCCACCCGTTCTTGAATCTTCATCGTGCAAGCGTCCGGTGAAGCTTATAATACAGCCCACCCAGAGCCACGAGCTGCGGGTGCGAACCCTGCTCGACAATTCGGCCCCGCCTCATCACCAGAATCCTGTCCGCTTCCATAACGGTCGAAAGCCGGTGAGCCACCACGAGCATGGTCCTGTTACGGGCTTCCCGGGAAACAGCCTGTTGAATCAACCGTTCCGTTCCCGGATCGATCTGCGAAGTGGCTTCGTCAAGGAGAAGCAGCGGCGGATCGTTTACCAGGGCGCGCGCAAAAGAAAGCAGCTGCCGTTCGCCCGTAGAAAGGCCTGAGCCGCCTTCACCCGTCTCATGGTCCAGGCCCCCGGGCAGGCGCTCGATGAATTCCAGCGCATTCGCCGACAAAGCAGCTTTCTCCACTCTCCGATCATCAAGGCCGGCTCTGCCCAGGGTGATATTTTCCCTGACCGTGCCTGAGAAAATCATGACATCCTGCATAACAAAGCCGAGGGCACCACGGAGGGCGCTTTTGCTCCATTTCCGCAGGTCGACGCCGTCCAGCAGAATTCCGCCTTCATCGGGATCATAGAACCGCGTCGCAAGATTTACTATCGTGGTTTTTCCGGACCCTGTGGCACCGACTATCGCAACGGTCTCCCCCGGACGGATTTCAAACGAAACACGGTCCAGCACCGGCCGGCCTTCATCGTAGGCGAAACATACCCCGCGAAAATCAAGGTGGCCCCTTACCGCCCGGGGGGCATAGGGAGCAGCGGCTTCCGGAATCCTGTCTTCGAGATCCATAAATTCGAAGATGCGCTCCGCCGAGGCCATGGCAGCCTGCATGATGTTGTATTTTTCCGCTATATCCCTTATCGGACGGAAAAACATCTGCATATAACCAATGAAGGCAACCAGGGCGCCCAGGCTCAGTTCTTCCCGTACCACCTGTCCTCCCCCGTACCAGATGAGCAGCGCAACCGCACAGGATGAGATCAGCTCCATAAACGGCATAAAAACGGCAAAAATCCGTATCTGCTGCATACCGGCAAGAAAATTACGGAGATTGATGCGTTCGAAGGCCGCCATCTGGAAAGCTTCGGTGACAAAGAGCTGCACCACGTGCATGCCGCTCACCCGCTCCTGTAGAAAGGCATTCAACGCAGCCACCGAGCTCCTGATCGCCCGGAAAGCTTCTCTCGCGAGCCTGCTGAACACCATCGTCAAGATAAAAACGATCGGGATGAACGCGAACATCCACATCGCCAGGCGGCGGTCCAGGTAAATTACCACGATTATAATTCCGATCAGAAGGAGCAGATCCTTGAAAACGGTTACGACAACCGACTTGAACATTTCATTCAGATTTTCAATATCGTTCGTCACCCGGGTGACGAGCCTTCCGATGGGATTGCGATCGAAAAATCTCAGGGATTGAGCCTGCATTTTGGAAAACAATTCGCTTCGTATATCGAACATGATCCGCTGGCCGGTCGATTCCAACAGGTAATACTCGACGTAACCCAGTCCGAAAGATGCCACTACCAGGGCCGCAAACACGGCCGCCACCAGACCCAGACCGCGGAGATCAGCTGACCTAAGCCGCTTTCGCTGCCCGGCATCGAGCCTTTCGAGCAGGCTTTCGGCCAGCAGAATTCCACCGTCCGCCAGGCGAAAGCTTTCCGCCTTCCCGACCTCTTCCTCCAGTTCCCGGAAACCAGCTTCGGTCACCCGCACATAGCGCTCATCCAACAGCAGCCCCGAGGTACGAAGGCGGTTCAACACGTCCGGGTCCAGTTTTTTCGTTTCCACGTAGGCCAGAGCGAAACGACCGGGCTGCACGGTCGGCTGGAAAGCCCCCCGTCGGCCATTCATCAATTCGCTGGATTTCGAAGCGGGAAGTCCCGAAAAATCAACCACATGCCAGTACGAAAGTATAAAACGGTCTATTGCAATCTTGGAAAGATACGGCACCGCCAGATCCAGAAGTGTAACCGCCACAGCAAGCGCCAGAGCCGCGGCGATCGGCCGAAGGTACCGGGCCGCATACGGGACGAAGCGCTTCAACAGCGACATGTCGTAGGGCCTGCCCAGCTCTCCTTCTTCGATATAGCCGTATTCACCGTGCATCCGGCGCCCCGTTGTCTTCCAGCTCCTCACGGAGAAGTGCATTCTCATAAAGCTCACTATAAATCGCGCAGGACCCCAGCAGACCGTCGTGGGTTCCCAATCCGGCCACGCTGCCCTGGTCAAGCACCAGGATCCTGTCCGCGCGCCGTATCACGGACGGCCGATGGGAAACCATCACCGTGATGGAAGTCGCCCTTCGGGAAAGGATCCGATCAATGATCCCGGCTTCGGTTACACCATCCACCATCGAAAGAGCATCGTCCAGCAGCAGGATCGGGGGATTCCTCAGCAAGGCACGGGCGATCGTGAGCCTCTGGCGCTGCCCGCCCGACAGGCTGACCCCCCGCTCGCCCAGCATTGTATCGAGACCCTGTTCCAGGGCTGTCATCTCTTCGAGTATCCCGGCGTCCTTGAGCGCAGATTCGACTCCATCCTCGAACCCGGCTTCCGCACCGAACAGGACATTGTTTCGAACGGTGTCCGAGAAGACAAAAACATCCTGGGTCACGAAGCCGATGCGGCTCCGGAGCTCGGCCAGCGGAAAGGACCTCACATCGATTCCTCCGACGCAAACAGATCCTGCAGCCACGTCCATCAATCTGGGTAACAGGTTCATAAGCGTCGTCTTCCCTGAACCCACCCGGCCCACGACCGCCAGCGTTTCACCCTCCCCTGCACTGAAATCGACATCCTGGAGCGCCGGACCCCGCTCGCCGGGATAACCCGCCGTCACGGCCCTGAACTCGACCCCTCCACCCCCACCGATAGAAATCGGAATCGGCGGGTCTGCAATATCCGGAGATTCTTCAAGCACTCCTGCAATTCGGCGCATGGAAGCTGCACCCCGGTGCATCAGGTTGAAGACCCAGCCCATCGCCATCATCGGCCAGGTCAGAAGGGTTAAATAGCTTATGAACGCAACAAAATCCCCCGTGGTTATGGCACCGAGGATCGTCAGGCGGCCCCCGAACCAGATCACCGCCGCAAGTCCGGCATTCGCGGCCACAGACATCATGGGAATAAAAACCGCAAGAGACCTCGCCAGCGTCATATTTGCTTCCAGATAAAGGGCGGACTCACGCTGCAGACGCTCCTCCTGCCAGTCGCGCCGGTCGTAGGCTTTTGTCACCCGGATGCTTGAAAAGGCCTCTCTCACCGTTTCGGTCAGCCCGGAGAAACAACGCTGCACGGATTCGAAACCGGCCGACATGCGCCGGGTTAATATCCTTGTTCCAAAGACCACCAGGGGCGCGGGTGTAAGAGCTATCAGAGTAAGCGCAGGGCTTATAGCCATCATGAAACCCACCGCCGCCAATCCAAGAATGACGCCGTCAACGAGCGCCACCAACCCCATTCCGGCTGCCATCCGAACCGCATTGATATCGTTGATGGCCCTTGCCATCACATCGCCGGTCCGCATCCTCCGGTAAAAGGAAGGAGAAAGGGTCTGGAGGTGCCCGTAAAGCCGACTCCGCAGGCCCTTTTCCACCAACCTTGAATGTCCGAATATGAAGTACCTCCAGATATATCGGAACAGGGCTATCAGGACGGCTATCCCGGCTATCGTTCCGGCCGGGGCGAGAAGAGCTCCGACGTCGACATTTCCGGCGACAAGCAGATCGACGGCCTGTTTTATCGCCTGAGGAATCAAAAGCTGAAGACCGTCCACGATCAGGAGGCTGGCGACTCCCACGGCCACGCGCACCCTGTTGGCGGCAAAAAAAGGGAAAATCGGCCTGTAGGCGTCCAAGGTTTCGCGAAGGCGACCGAAAATAAAAGGATAGGTCTTATTTGTCATATAGGGCCTGTTTTAACCCTTTTTCAATTCATATCATTAAATACAGCATGAAAAATCCTAATCAAACACTCTAATCCGGTGTACGGTTAGGGTTACCGCACCCTTTGACTCTTCTACGATTCCTGTTAGTATGCTTGGTCTTGCAACTTCCAGCATGCTGCAGTAACGGCGGTATTCTTCGGGAAAGAACACCGCCTCGTAAACGCCTGTTTCATCTTCGAACGAAACGAATTCCATTGCCTCCCCGTGCGCGGTTGAAACCGTCTTACCGGTTATCTTTATCCCGGCCATGGTGACCCTGCGGCCGGTCCATAAATGCATGTCCGCCGCGCACACGCATCCGAGTGCGTTGATCCTGTCCCGGTGGCGCGAAAGCGGATGAACGGATATCACGAACCCGAAACTTTCCTGTTCATGGGACAACGGAGGCGGATCACCGCAGAATCGCTCCGCGGATGCCGAGGGCCGGAGGCCGGCATCGACGGCGAAAAGCCCGGGGCCCTTTCGCCCATTTTTCAGATGATTGAATTTGAAGGCCTGAAACAACAGATCGGCCCGGGACATCCCCCCGGCCAGTCCGTCCATACAGCCGGCTTTTATCAATGCACGCACATCATGAAGGCGGAGGAAACCGCCGATGCGCGAAAGAAACCCGTCGAAAGAACCGAACCGTCCGTTTTCGGCCCGCTCTCGCATGACGGCGTCCACGGCCGCCCGGGAAAGCCCTTTTATAAGCATGAAACCCATACGAAGGGCACGGTCTTTACCGCTGCACATCCAATCACTCCGGTTGACATCCGGCAACAACACTTTCAGCCCCATCCGACGAGCTTCTGACAGATAGGCGTATGTGGAATAGTAGCCTCCGCCGTTCGAAATCACCGCCGCCATGAACTCCACGGGAAAACGGGCGCGCAGAAAGGCCGACTTGTATGCCACCAGTGTATAGCTGGCCGAATGCGGCTTGCAGAAGCTGTATCCGTCGAAGCCCATCATCATGCTCCACACCTCTTTTATCGTTTCGTCGGACACCCCCCTCCGCCGGGCCCCTTCAAAGAAACGATCATGAAAATCGTCGAGTTTCCTCCCGCGGTCTTTTTTGCTCACCACTTTCCTGAGCGTGTCGGCTTCCCCCGGTTCGAATCCCGCCAGTTCGACGGCCGCCCGGCTGAGCTGCTCCTGGAATACCATAACCCCCATTGTTTCGTCGAGAACCGGGCACAGAAGAGGATGGGGGGAGACCCATCGTTCTCCGTGCAACCGCGACACCCATACATCAATGCTTCGGCTGGAGGCCGGACGGACGATCGAGGTTACAATTACATTCAGACTGAAATGATCTGCTGCGAAGTATTTTTCGAAACTCATGCCGGAGCGCACCTTCGTCAACACCTGGCGGGTGGCGGGGCTTTCGAAGTAAAAAACCCCGATTGTTTCGGCCCTGTAGAATACTTCCACAGCCTTCCGGTCAAAAAGAGGATTCAAACCGGCGTAATCGATATGCTTTCCGTAATTCGCCTCCACCATCGCCAGGGCGTCTCTTATTACGCTGAGGCTGCGATTTCCAAGGATGTCTATTTTGACGAGCCCGGCATCTTCGACCGCGTTTTTATCCCACTGGAGCACCTGCGGACCGGACGCGGAAATCTCCACAGGGCAATACCGGCGGATTTCGTCCGGCACCAGCACAACCCCCCCGCAATGCGTGGAGAGGTGTTCGAAATGTCCTTCGAGATGCTTCGCGGTTTCCAGCACCCGGTCCCAGGGTGGATCCAGCTTAACACCCCTGAATTTCGGATGGCTCATGAGCCCGGTCCCCATATCCCGCAGGGACCACCTGTATCCGATCCTGCTGGTTACCGCGCCGATCTCCCTTGTGCTGAGGCCGAGCACCTTCGCAACCTCACGTACGGCGGCCCTGGCACCGAACGTGGAATGAGCTCCCACCATAGACGCCCGGCGCGTGCCGTACACGGCGAACACGTAATCGAGCACCTGTTCGCGCTCGTCCCACGGGAAATCCACATCGATGTCCGGGGGATCCTCCCGTTGCGGATTCAGGAATCGTTCAAAAAAAAGCCCGTGGGCGATGGGATCCACATGCGTGATGCCGAGTGCATAGGAAACAATCGAAGCCGCGGAGCTCCCCCGCCCGCAGGAACGGGGCACCCGCGAGGTGATGTCCGCCACCACCAGAAAATAATGTGCGAAATTCTTCTCCCGGATGATCTTCATTTCATGATCCACCCGTGTCCGAACCGCACCGGTAAACCCTCCGTAGCGGCGGCTGCAGCCTTCGACAACCTTTTCGTAAAGCCTTTCGAAAGCCTCCCGGTCGTCCATGTCTCCGAAACGGGGGAAAACCGTTTCATTCCATTCCCACGCAAAGCTGCAGGCCTGCGCTACAGCGACCGAGTTTTCCAACGCCTCCGGCGCATGGGGGAAATGGCCGATCATCACCTCCGGTGAACACAGATAATTGTGCTCCCGGCAAAGCTCCGCCGAATCGAGCCTGGAACAGGTGGTGTTTAAGGCCACCGCCCGGAGGATGCGGTGGAGCAGGTGGTCCTCCGGCCGAACCAGGAACACGCGGTTTGTGGCCAGTGGTGGAATTCCGGACTTCCGGGAAAACGCATGGCAGGCGGCCATACGGTAGCCGGGGGACATTTCAACGAAAAGGTCTTCGGATCCGTCACATTTCAGCGATTTGAGCAGCTGGAAATCGTCGGAACACACCACAAGCCCGACCCTCCGCTCCCTCAGCGACCTGACGAGATCGAAACGTCCGTGGCAATGGCGGTCCGAAGCCAGGCGGCACAGACCGGCATAACCATCT
>OMKS01004754.1_pt1 | contig 10098 bp, 4 predicted proteins | sample 1674721 | NCBI WGS metagenome assembly OMKS01 (sample SAMN06264996, study PRJEB25208) | sediment metagenome | isolation source: hot spring sediment | place: USA: California | collected 2014-09-02 | reverse complement strand
GAACAGGCCGGCGAGCAGGTGTTTTGAATATGCTTTCAAGCCTTTTTTCTCGAAGAACCCGATTTTCCCGACGGCGTGCAGGAGGTCGACAAACATTTTCGCGACATGCATGGCCATTGGAAAAGATATCGGCGTCAAGTACCTGAAAATCCTCGGCGCGGAATAATACTGGTCGAACTTGAAGTTTGTTGGAAAGAATTCGAGCATGATGAAGAATACCATGTAAAACGCGAAAAGATATGCGTCAAGCCTGTCAAACCTGAACTTGTTTTCCCCGTGCCTATATCTTGATAATACTGTTGAAACCGCCTTTAACGCAAGCAGTATCAACAGGAGGTGCGGGACGTATCCAAATAGTGTCGTGTCCATAAAAGACCCCTCAAAAATGGCTGCCGGATATTTTTTTAGCATTTCCACTATCTGGTTGCTTGGCACGGGATATGTTGCTGAATGGTGTTTTGTGAACGGGAAAAACATTCCCATCCTGCTTTTCAAATACAATCCGGTTATGACGTGAAGTATTGCCGAGCTTACCACAAAACTTGCGCACGACTTCCACTCCCTTTTTTTATAGTACTCGTAGCCGTAATACAGGAATATCGCCGGGAAATAGAAGACCACCCACAGTTTAGTGTAAAACGCGAACCAGATGAAAAATGCTATCAGAAAACCTTGGAGTATCGGCCTTTTGCATAACCTGACGAGCGCCACGAATGCAAGCCCGACAAACCACGTGAATATCACGTCGTTCGCGCGAAGCCCCCCCACCAGAACTTCGTATGGCGCTGAGGCGACAAAAAGAGAAGCGATGAACGATTCAAGCCTCGAATATTCAAAGTGGGTCAGAACGTAGTAGCACATGGCCCCCATCATCGAGGACATGACTAATGTCGGTAGGAAAAAGCTGAATTCGGACACTCCTAAAACCTTGAATGATATCATGTTGAAAAGCCAGACTCCAAGCCTAAGGTGCAGTGCAGTGTTCAGATCCGGTCCATGCTGCATTATATGGTTGAGCATCGACATTTCCTCGGCGTCGTCACAAAGCACGAACCCGGAGAAAAACCACATTCTGAGGACGAACGCGAATACGAGTATTATCAACACGGGATGTATCGGAACCTTCAAATTCAGGTAAAACAAGTCTTTGCCTTCACTCGACATTTTACGCGATTCTTATTTTCTCTAAACCTACATTACTTATATCCTGTACTGACTTATTAAAATATATGGCCGGGAAAATCTTATTCATACTGCCCGTATACAATGAACAGGATTGCGTTGGCAAGAATTCCCTGCTGCTTTGCGATTTCTTAGAGGAAAAAATCCAGGGCGACTGGACCATCCGAATCGTGGACAACGCATCAACAGACAATACCCTTAAGATGGCGCAGGACGCTTCAAGGGAATGCAAAAAAATCACGGTACTCCATCTTGACGAGAAGGGGAAGGGGAGGGCGATAAAAAACGCCATGAAAGACTTGAGTTATGACGTCTACGCCTTTTTAGACATTGACATGTCCACGGACATGAACCATATTCCCGAACTGCTCCGCTGGATTGATGAGGGATATGACGTTGTTATCGGCTCCCGCCTCCTGCCAGGCTCAAACACAAAAAGATCCTTCAGGCGGGAGATTCTCTCGCGCGGATACAACATTTTAACGCGTCTTCTCCTAGGCCTTCCCGTCCGAGACACCCACTGCGGTTTTAAGGCGCTGACTCGGAGTGTCGTCGAGGATGTTGTCCCGAAAGTGGAGGACAATGAATTCTTCTTCGACACCGAACTTCTGGCGAGAGCCAACAAGACGGGCTATAAAATAAAGGAGATGCCGGTCAGCTGGATTGAGGATGCCGACAGCAAGGTTAATGTAAAAAGGACTGTGATAAACTACCTTAAAAATCTCGTGAAACTTAGAAGAAGCATGTGAAATCTCGCGTATTTATAATTTTGAACCTATCTTTTTGTATGGCACTTGATTTTGGACTGCAGCAGCCGTATATTCCGGTTTGTCTTATGACCTCGATTACGGCGGGGACTGTATACTATACTGAGTGTTCAGGAGGTTTCGAGACGACGTGATGATGGAGGCCGGATTCTTCGGCAGACTCCTAACAGACTTCTACTACAAGGCGGGATCGAAAATCGCGGTTCATGTTGAACGGCATGACCTGTTGAGAAAAATTCTTTTGAACACTGTCATGAAGCCCTTGATCTGGGCGTTCAGGCGGATTGGCTTTTGAGCGCGTCTTTCAAGACCTTTCCGTCAACATCTTTTTTTATCCCGAAGAAGTTGAGTATTGTCGGGTTCAAGTCGATTAGTCTTGCGTTAATCCGCTCTCCTTTTTTGACGCCCGCGCCGCTCATCACGTACATTCCCATGAGGTGGTGTCTTCCGGTTTCGCGGATTATCGGCTCTATCAGTTTGGGATAGTTGAATCCGCCCGTAATCCAGTAGGGTTCTTTCGGGAGTATCAGGATGTCGGGCGCATATTTTGTCTGGAGTCCGTGATATATCTCCTGTTTCTTCCAGACTTTCTCGCAGATAAGTTCTCCAGTCTTCGGATCCCTTAATTCAGTCCTGAGTTTTCCGACGATCTCGTCTTGAACCCTCTCGTATTCCCCTTTTGAAAGACTTCTGTTGAGGTATAGGTCGCCGGTATAGTATCCGCACGTGTAGGCCTTAGAGTTTTCGTAGTCTATCTTGACTTTTGGGGGGGCGACTTTGCCGGGCTTTTGCCCGAGCATTTGCATTGCCCTAACAATTATTTTTGAGATTCCGCTTCGCTTGAGGATTGCGCTCATCTTCACCATCCTCCGCGCCCTCCTGTTTTCCGGAGTGTCGAACGTCTTTATGTAGCCGTGCTCTTCAAGCCAGTTGTTGATGTGCACCCTCTTTTCCTGCCTGCAGAATCCGTGGTCGCTCATCACGATAACAACGTCCGCTCCGGCCTTCTCCCTCAACTCCGACAACTTCTGGTCGAGGTGGATGTAGTAGTCGCGGATTGCATTCCCATACTTTCCCCTCCCAATCTCGCCGAAGAGATAGTGTTGGACGCGGTCTGTCCCGCTGATTAGTATCATGAAAAAATCCCACCCGACCTTGTCCATCAGCTTCATCGCGCACTCGCACCTCTTGTCGGTCACCCTATACAGGTCTTGCAGGAATTCTTTTTTCGGGGTGTCCATGTGGCCTGAACCCTCGATGACGTAACCCTCCTTTTTCAGCCACTCCTCAATCTCTTTCGGGTGGGCGGTTACTTCGGGCGCCATGACTCCTGAAACGATTACTCCGTCAATCTTGTCCGGCGGGAAGGTGAGCTGTATGTTCATGACCACGCTCTTCTTGCCGTTCTTGGAGAGCGTCTGCCAGAGCTTCTCCTCCCTTATGCTGTAGCCGAGCGGGATTTCTATTTCGAGCGTGTCTTTCTTGAACTGCTGGAAACCGAAAACGCCGTGCCGTCCGGGATTGCAACCTGTCGCAAAACTCGGCCAGGCGACCGGTGATACCGGCGGGATGACGGACTCAAGCTCTCCCCACACTCCATCCTCCATCATCTTCTTGAGATTGGGCATGAGTCCCGCATCAACCCAGGGTTTGAGGGCGGTCCAGGTCGCGCCATCCCAGCCGACCACCAACACTCTAGGCACGTTTTTCACCTCTTATGAAGTATGCGAGGAAGAGCAAAAACATCAGGGTGTATGAGATTGTTGATGTTGCCGCCGCCGCGGAAATCCCGTATCTTGGAATGAAGATTATGTTCAATATTATATTTGAGAAAAGCCCGATGAAGGGGGTTGCTATCGCGAAAAAAGGCATGTCTTTTGCAGCGTAATAATTCATGAGTATGGTTTCAAGCGAGATGAAGAATATTCCGGGAATGAGTATTATGAATGGGAGTGTGGAGCCTGCGTAAGCCTCCCCGAAAAGCCCCTTGACGAGCGGTTCGGCCAGGACGTACGAGACTATTGACGTGAACAGCATGAGGATTCCGACTCCAAGCAGGACTTTTTTCGCGAACGGCCTTGAACGGTCTCCCATCCTCGTCGCCGCCGGGAAGAATATGAGGGCGATTGTGGCGGGCGCCATGTAGAGCAGTTCTGCGATTTTCGCGGAGACTGAATAGATTCCGGCCTGCGCCTGCCCGAGGAAGTAGTTCACCAGTACTATGTCGAACTTGAAGACGAGTATCGTCAGGCTCGTGGCCACATACACTTTCAGGCCGTATCCCATCATCCTTTTAATGAACTTGAAGTCGAAGCAGAGCCCGAACTTCCGGTTCACGTAGCTTGACGCCACGTGGAGGAGCGCGGAGAAGGCTTCGACGAAGACGAGGAATGCGACGAGCGCCATGATTCCAAGCCCCATGTATTTTAGGATTAGTATTGCGCCGGCGAACACCATGAACGCCCGAAGCATTATAAGCAGGTTGTAGGGCGTTATCCTGTTGAGGGATAGCATGACTCCCTGAAACATCGTGATTATCAGGGAGAACGGGACTGCGAGCGCGTATACCGTAATGTAGGTCAAGCCTATGTCGCCGTAGAGCGGGGGGTAGGCTACTGCAAGCCCTATGAGGATTACTGTGAGGATTCCGCCCAATACTGTTCCGAGCATGAGGCTGTTTCCGCACGCCTTTTCATACAGGCTTTTGTCGGCGCCGACAAAACGGATTATCGAGGCGTAGACTCCGAGATGCCCGAACTGCTGGGCGATTGCGACAACCGCGAGAAGAGACGCGACTATCCCCTGCCCTTCCGGCCCGAGCATTCTGGCGACGACAATGCTCGCCAAACCCATCAGCAATACCGCGCCGACTCTTGTCGCGACAGTCAATCCCGCCGAAAACCTGAAACGCATCTTAAAAACCCGCAAGATAGTTTTGCACGCCGCAGGGCGTGCGGTAATCCCAATATATACTCTATAATACAATAAAAATAGAGTTTAATTTGGCGTCCGGGATTATACTACCGTAAGCGCCCAGTTGTCCGTGTATATGTATGAGTTTGTCGGCTGGCTTTTGGGTATTCTCACGTAAATCTGCGCCCAGTCCACGTTGGAGGATAATGTTCCGGTAGTGCAGCTTATCTCCTGCCAGTCGGTGCCGACCTGCGGGGAGACCGTGCAGTATGAATTCCAGTTGCCGTCTGCCGCGCCGCCGCCCGGTGTTGTTCCTCCATAGTTTTGTATCGCCATGTTCACGGTTATTGCCGTGTTCGCCTTGACTAATGCCCTGAATTTGTATTGGTTTCCTGCCTGAAGCGTGTTTTCCGGGAGCATGTACGTGAACTGGACGCCCCAGCTTCCGACTGTGGTACCTGTTGTCTTGTAGAGTCTAATACCATATCCTGTTGTGCCGTATCTATATGATGTGCTTCGGTGGCATGTTGCCGCGCTTCCTGAGTTATCGCTGTTGCAAGTCCAACCGTATGTAGTGGCTCCATCAGGGTCATAGTTTCCATAGATACTATTACCATCATAGACGTGTCTCGCGGTATTATAATCTGTCGGCCCATTGTTGAAAGCCGGCCATCTGGTCAACAGGTTGCACTCGCTCACACAGTTTCCGCCCGCTCCAATCTTTTTGTCGGGATTGTTGCAGCAAAGGCTTGTGACCGTCGCCCCCGGGCATTGTTCGGTCACCAGGTATTCGTTGGCGTCGTCTCCGCAGCATTTTGCTGTCGTCGTGTCGGTGTATTCGCCGACTCCACTCTCGCCCGCCCTAATCCAATAGTTTTCGGTTGAACCTGGCGCGAACACTTCGGCGCACGCGCCACAGAAAGTTTCCGAGTCGCAGTCATTCCACTTGCCTTGCGCTCCGCATCCCGCATACTGGTCGTTTCCGGAGGCGACTCCCTCAACGTCATACGCGTTGATGACCCAAATTAAGTTTTCATCGTCATAATATGTGACTGGATAGCATTTTCCGTCTGCTCCGACACAGCTCGGTTCCGCGCAACATGCATTTTCCGTCGGACACGTCCAGGCGATTGTGCCGCCGGCAGTATTAATCTCGCATGTTTCAACCATCTCATTCAGGTCGTCTCCGCAGCAACCGTAGGCGCCCGCCCCGGAATATTCGCCTACATTGCTTCCTCCTGAGGGCAGCCATTGAAGCTGGCAGTAGTTCTCACAAGCTGCTTGACCTCCAACATCACAATCCCACCATCCATAATATTCCATCATCGGATTGGCGAAAAGACAGTAGACGCGGTGGTCGTGGGTGTCCGTGCCAGTATCCACATACGCTCCAGCCTGGCTATAGCACTTGTTCTGATATACACAGTCATAGTAGTCGCTACAGCATGCTTTGTCTGTCGGATCGGCGTCAAAAGATGCGATATCCGAAAAACTCTCCACCCACCTGTAAATGGCGTTTTCATTCGCGTCGTCTCCACAGCATTCGGGAACATCGTCTGAATCGTATTCTCCCGCGTCTGGGTGTCCGAAAAGCCACTCGTACTCGCAGACGTCAGTGCAGATCCAGTCTTCACTGTCACAGTCCGCCCATTTCCCTGCAACACAAACAATCTTGTTGTCATACTGCTCCGTTCTTGTTACGGTACTCCCCCACGTTTCTGAAGCGTCGTTTTCATCGCCCCACGTTTCGCTAGATTCATAACACGCTCCCTCATAAACGCAGTCATAACTTGAAACACAGCAGGCCGCGTCGAGCGGGTCTTCTGATAACTGGTAGACGAAATAATTCTCGTTATTCAAATCCTCCTCCGTCACTACCTCTCTAGTCCTGAACGTCTCCCTGACGTCGTCTCCACAGCAGTTCGGATTATTTTCGGGGCTCTGCTCCGCGTCATAAACCGGCCAGCTGAATTCGTATATGTCGTAGACTCCGTCTCCGCAACCTCCATCAAAACCCTGAATCAAAGTCCAATAGTTTTGGGAGCTGGTGCACCTTTTGCAGTCGTAGTCGGAGTCCGGCGTGAACTGGCCGTGGATTTCGGAAACCTTCGCGGCTGTTATCGCGCTCCGGTATATGCGGACTTCGTCCATAAGCCCCCTGAAATACCCTCCGCCACCCGGATTTTTCCCCAGAACCACGGGACTGGCGCCCACAAAATGGCCTATCGCAACATTATAGGTGCTTGCCACAGCATCCTTGTATAACGTAATCCGGCCCGCAGAACTATCCCACACTCCGCATATGTGCGTCCACGTGTGGAAGTCGACTTCATGACTGCTCCTCCAACTGGCTCCACCATAATCCATCCCCCAGTATACGACTCCCCCAGACTCCATCGTCCTGACCCCCCACTCACGATTATCGCTCCCTGTTCCCTGATTATAAGTATTTGTTGAAATCAAATACATTGACAAGCCCTTATAATCCATGGGGTAAACCCAGGCGCAAACACTCGCACTTCTGCCGGCCCGCTGGTCGAGCTCGTATTCGGTGTCAACCTTGCTTGTGGTGAACCTGTAGGATTTCATGCTTTCAAAGAAAGTGCCCGAACCGCTCACTCCGAAATAATGCGGGCTCGCAGTCCCCGTTGAAGTTATCTTTCTGACGGAATCATACAAGTCTCCGTTCATCTCGTAATAAACGCTCAGGCTGTTGTCAGTGCAGTCATAGTCGTTGCAGAAATATCCGCCCGGACAGTCCCCGTCTTCCAGGCAATCGTACCATACTCCGTCAACGCAAAACTCCACGTCACCGTCGCCGTCAATGTCGAACATTTCGCCGTTAAGCCTTATGCAGTTCGCGTAACCATCATATCTCCAGCAGTCGGCCATGTTTCCGTCACGGTTGTCGTCTACAAGACATTTCCCGTCCAATACGCAAATGTCGTAGCCGTCGAGCGCCCCCCCCTCCCTACACAACGCCCCGTTTTGAGTGTCGCAGGCTCCGGGATACACGAATTCTCCAACGCTCCTGCACCTGTTGCTATCGCCGTAGCATCCTTGGTCGCCGTCGCAGTCGCCCCAGCCCTCATACCTGCCGTAAACGCACATATTGTTTAAACACTCGCTGTGGCATTCGTCAGGCCCGGAGCAGACGCTGTCTTCGCCATCATCTCCTTCGGGCATTCCCCCATATGGATTGCAGTCCACGCCATCCAGACACCCATGCCATACCCCTGATATGCAGACTTCGTTATACGAGTCTCCGTCCAAGTCGACGTTCGACCCGCTGTCATGGCATATTCCATCAAAAACGCAGTCGTATTGGCTGTTGCAGCATGCGTCGTCGTCCAAGCTTGAAACGCACGTTCCAGGACCGCAATCCCTGAATTTATAGTATTCATTCGCGTCGTTTCCGCAGCACCATTGCGTGGCGGGAGGCTCGAAAGCGAAGTATTTGGCTACGGGACCGCAGGCTTCACAAGTCACTCCCCTGCCCCAAACGTTTGAAGGGTCTTCGACACAGCAGGCGTTGCATTCGCTGTCGGGTAGATTGCACCTGTTGTTTGCGCAAACCTGCTCTTCAAGCGGGCAGGACCTGCAGTTGTATGCCGGAAGCGGATTGCAAAAGCATTCATCGTGTGTTCCGGGGCAGACGCTCGAGTCTCCAAAGCATCTTCCCTCACCGTCGCATCTCCCGCACTCCCCCCCGCACGCTCCCGCCGGGTCATACCCTATCGGAAGATTGGCGCACGTCCCCTCGCTTCCCTCGATGTTGCAGGCCGTGCAAGGGCTTTCGCATGCGGTGTCGCAACAGTATCCGTCCACGCAGTTCCCGCTGTCACAGTCGTCTCCTACGGAACACGGCTGTCCGTTTATCAGCCGTCCGACGCACACTTCATTCTCGCACCGTCCTATCCTTAACGGGTCTGGATGCGCGCAAGGACCGTCATTGTTCATGTGTCCGAGACCCTGATGCTCGTCCTCCACCTGACTAATAGTGTAAACGCAATTTAGCGCTTCTCCGTCAAAACCGCAACTGTAAACCCTGTCCTCCCGCCTAATCATTTCAATCAGACTGCACTCGTTTTCCGCGTCCACAATCCAGTATGAAACGTCCACCCAGCCGTCGTACTGTGAACAGTCGAGGCTGTTTTCATAGGCGCAAGCGCATTCTTCCTGATTGCAGAATCCACTCCACATCAAAGTTTTACCGTCGATTCCGCACATTCTCTGCGGACAGTCCAAGTCAACACCGCACTGCGCACCGCAAAAGTCGCGGGATACCGTGCAGTAGCTGTTAACCCATTCTCCGGGATAACATCCGCAGTCGGTCCAAGTGTCGCAGTATCCGCTTGAAGTCTGGTGGATTCTGTCCTCCCAACACCTTTCGTCTTGTAGATAAGCGCAGTCTCCCGAATCCGAGCATGTGGCGCCGCATTCTCCAATACTGCATCTTGGGTCCGCGCAGTTGACGGAATCCAGAATGCAGGCGCCGGAAACGTAAAGCCATCTCGGCCCCGGAATCCAGGCGCATCCGCCGGGACACCACTTGCATCCCAGGGCGTTAATGCAGGCCTGCTCTCCCATTCCAGTGCACGAGGTTTCGAGTACAGTGATTGTAACGGTCGCGGTCTCGGAATACGCGGGGAATCCATCATCATGCTCTTCGTCGATGAACGTCCTGCAGGAGCCGTCCGGCTTGTTGCTCAAATAGCATTTGACATAATATTGTCCGGACTGCGTGATGGTGCAGTCGAAAAGCGAGGACGTTCCCTGATTTTCATCCCACTCGCAGGCGCCTGAAACTTCGCCTCCCCCCGAATCAGTGATTTTCACACCCACACAATTTGATTCAACACCGCTGTTGCACGATACCGTGAACGGGACGTCCACCTGATAATCTTGTTGAGGTGGTATTATGCTTATAGAATCCACGTAAACGCAGTTTCCGTCCTCCCGGTCGGTGAAGGCGACTCCTCCAGTACGCTGGCTGTCGCAGTCGTCGTCAACATTGTTGGAACAATCTTGCTCGCCGTCCTCAAAATTCGGCAAACACCAGGAATAATAGTCTGGGTGTGTCGGGTCTTGACAGTCGCTGTCGCAACAGTCGGTGTAGCCGTCGCCGTCATCGTCAATCCCATCATTACAAATCATCTCTCCCGCCGTCGGAATGTCATTATCAATGCAAATGAATGTAAACTCTGTCCAGGCGATGTCCGCTTTGGTATAATCG
>OMKS01004753.1_pt1 | contig 10102 bp, 9 predicted proteins | sample 1674721 | NCBI WGS metagenome assembly OMKS01 (sample SAMN06264996, study PRJEB25208) | sediment metagenome | isolation source: hot spring sediment | place: USA: California | collected 2014-09-02 | reverse complement strand
AATGATACGGCGACCACCGAGATCTACACTATCCTCTTCGTCGGCAGCGTCAGATGTGTATAAGAGACAGCGATTGTGCCGGTCATGCTCCCCGATGACCGCCTCGCGAACCCCTTCGCCGAGGCGCTTCTCGACGAAGGCATTTACGCCATCGGCTTCTATTACCCGATAGTTCCGCGCGGGAAAGCTCGCGTCCGCGTGCAGATTTCTGCCGACCACACGAGAGACCATCTCGATCGCGCAGTAGAGGCGTTCGGCAATGTCGCGCGGAGACTCGGCATCCTTGGAAGTTGAGCATCGAGCCACAAAACCCAACGCGCAAACTCACTTGACAGCATAAAACTTTCCGCGTATATTCCCGCCATGAACACGAGTTTGCGGGAACTTCTCGGCAGACGCGCCGTCGTGCTCGATGGCGCGATGGCAACCGTTTTATTCGCCCGAGGCCTCGAAATCGGAGGCTCGGCGGAGCACTTCATGCTGAAGCAGGCCGAAGTCGTGGCGGAAGTCCACAGGGAATATCGCAGTGCCGGCGCGGACATCATCACTACGAACACGTTCGGCGTGTCCTGCGGTCGCTTTGACGATTTCGAGGTCCAGAAAATTTGCAGTCTCGCGGTAGATTTGGCAAAGTCGGCGGGAGAGGGCTTTATCGCGGGGAGCATCGGCCCATCCGGCGGCAAAGATGCCGATATTTTCGCGCTTCAGGCGAGGATGCTGGAAACTGCAGGCGCGGATTTGCTCATTCTCGAGACGATGACCGACATTCGCGAGGCGAGAATCGCTTTCGATGCTGTGAGGGATGCGTCGGGATTGCCGATAATCGTGAGTTTTGCATTCGCAGAAAACGGCGAAACTTACGGGAATGCGACAGTCGAGGATTGCGTCTCGTCCGTCGCGGACTTTTGCCCACTGGCGATAGGCGCGAACTGCGGAGGCGATCCCGAGAGCATGATTGCCGCTATCGAGCGGATTCGCCAAGTTTGGGATGGCTTGATTATTGCGGCTCCGAGCGCGGGGAACGCCGAGGAAGTCGGCGGCAAGCTCGTTTGGAAGGCAACGCCACGGCGCATGGCGGAAATAGCTCTGAGGCTCGTCCGTGCGGGCGCGGGGATTGTCGGCTCGTGTTGCGGAACCTCGCCCGAGCACACCCGCGCGATTGCCGAGGCCGTCCGGAAGATGGGCGAATAGTTTTGACTATCTGATAATTAGCGAAAGGCGGAAATGCCCAGAACATCCGACAAAGAACACTGGGACGCGCTGTGGCAAAAGCGCGATGTCAAGGAGCTTTACGACAACTCCGGCCGAATTTTGACCGCCGTGCGGCGGCTTTTTGGGGATGACCTTGCGGGCAAGCGAATTCTCGAGGTCGGCGCAGGCTCGGCGCGCGATAGCTTCGATCTCGCAGGCCTCGGCGCGGAGGTGTGGACACTCGACTACTCCCATGCATCGCTGGAGATAATTCAACAGCAGAACGAGCAGAGCGAGCACAAGACCATCCCCATAGGCGGTGATGCTTTTGCGCTTCCATTCGCCGATGAGAGCTTCGATCTCGTTTTCCACCAAGGACTTATCGAGCATTTCCGCGAGGAGGAGGGCATAATCGCCGAGAACGCCCGCGTGACAAAGCCCGGCGGCTATGTCATAGTCGATGTCCCGCAGAGATGGCACATCTATACCGTTATCAAACATGCACTTATAGCGATTAACATGTGGTTCGCCGGATGGGAGAAAGAATTTTCCCTTCGGCAGGTCGAGGCGAAACTTCGCAAATTCGGCCTCGAGCCGGTGGACTTCTACGCCGAGTGGATGTATCCGTGTCTTTTCTATCGCATGACCCGCGAGGCGCTTTGGAAGCTCGGCGTTCGCCTTCCGCTGGTGCCGTTCAAAATCCCCGGACTTCACCAGCTAAGGCGCGCGATTCGCAATCGCCTGAAATACTCGCGATTTTTCGCTTACACTGGCATCTCCGTGGGCGTTGTCGGAAAAAAGCCGGAGGCATGATGGAAAATTCCGCCGTGAAAGAGTCGCTGAATCGCGTCGTCGAGATGATCCCCGATGGCAAGAGGTTCAACATTATGGAGGTCTGCGGCACGCATACTATGGCCATCGCGCGGATGGGCGTGCGAGGGATTCTCGGCGGGAAGATGCGCCTCGTGTCCGGGCCGGGGTGTCCGGTGTGCGTGACATCGGAGGGCGATATCTCGCGTGCGCTGTATCTTGCGAACCTCGACGAGGTTATCGTGGCGACTTTCGGGGACATGGTGCGCGTGCCATCGGGCGGGCTGAGCCTTCTGGACGCAGAGTCCATCGGCGCGCGCGTGAGGGTGGTGTTCTCGCCCATGGATGCGGTGCAAATCGCACGGGAAAATCCGAATGACGAGGTCGTCTTCCTCGGCGTGGGGTTCGAGACCACCGCGCCTACAATCGCGGGCGCAGTGCTAACCGCGCGAGATGAGGGCGTCCGCAACTTCTCGGTGCTCCCGATGATGAAGCTCGTGCCGCCCGCGCTGGAGCTTCTCTGCGGGCATCCGGAGCTGAACATCGACGGGTTCATCCTGCCGGGGCACGTCTCGGCGATAATCGGGACGGAGCCGTATCGCTTCATTGTCGAACGGCACGGCAAGCCCTGCGTAATCGCGGGCTTCGAGGACGAGGACATCGCCGACGCGTTACTTCGCCTCGCGGAAATGTTCGTCTCGGGCGAGGCGCGTCTGGAGAACTCCTATTCGCGCGCCGTCCCCGACGAGGGAAACCCGAGAGCACGCGAAATAATGGACGAAGTATTCCTGCCGGGGGGCGCGGAATGGCGCGCCATCGGGGAACTTCCGGAAAGTGGGCTGGGATTCCGCGAGGAGTTCGCGCCGTTCGACGCGAACATTCGCTTCGATGTGCCGAAATTTGACAATGCGCCCAATCCCCTGTGCCTCTGCGGCGATGTCATTTTGGGGAAGATAAGTCCGCACTCGTGCCCGCAGTTCGGCCTAAACTGCACGCCGACGGAACCGCTGGGGCCGTGCATGGTGTCCTCGGAGGGCGCGTGCGCGGCATATTTCAAGTATCAGCTGGCAGACGACGATTGGGCGTGATTCGCGGGGATAGGGTCGCCGTTATCGGCGCGGGGCCGGCGGGGATTTCCGCTGTGATTCAGCTGTCGCGGAGCGGCATCCGCCCGACGGTTTTCGAGGAGGGCGAGGTCGGCGGATTGCTTCGCAATGCCAATCTCGTGGAAAATTACTCCGGCTTTCCAGGCGGCATATCGGGAATGGAGCTGTGCGGGCTTTTTCGGCGGCAGTTCGAGGCGTTCTCGCCCGAACTTATCCGCGAGAGGGTAGTCCGCGTGGACTATGACGGCGGTGTTTTCGCGATAAATACTCCAAGCGCAGAATATTTTGCGGATGTAGTAGTCGTAGCTTCCGGAACTATCTCTAAAAAGCCCGATGTCGCTATTCCACAAGGGCTTACGGACAGAGTGTTCACGGAAATTGTGCCGATAATGGGCGCGTCGGGCAAAACAATCGTTATTGTCGGCGCGGGCGACGCCGCTTTCGACTATGCTTTGAACCTCTCGCGAAAAAACCGCGTGATAATTCTCAATCGCGGGGAGAGGCTTTCGTGTTTAGGGGTTCTGTTCGACAGGGCGATGGGAAATTCGCGAATCGAATACCGCACGAACGCGAGTCTTACGGCCATCAACCCCGCCAAAAGCGGAAAAATCGCCCTTGAAATTTCGGCGAATGGCGATATTTTGACCGAGTTCGCGGACTATCTCGTGTTCGCGATTGGCCGAGTTCCGCGGACTGATTTTCTTGCGAAGAAAATCTCCCAGAACACCGAACAGCTTATGCGCGAAGGGGTTCTGCACTTCATCGGGGATGTCCACGGCGGGCGCTTTAGGCAGACCGGAATCGCGGTTGGCGAGGGAATTTTGACTGCAATGAAAATCGCAGAGAGAAGAACGGGCGACGAATGAAAGTTTTTGCGCAGGCCGGCGACGAGAACCATGCGATTGTCTATCTCGCGAAGAACTCTGCCGGCGATGTTGTAGAGTTCGTCGAGTCGGTGCAACCGCCGATTCCGCGCAGTAAAAAATGGGTGATTATCGTGTCATCGCTGGTGGGATGTCCTGTTGGGTGCCCGATTTGCGATGCTGGAGGGTTCTATCGCGGCAAGCTCTCCGCAGACGACATCCTCGCGCAGATAGACCACGCCGTCGATACGCGCTTCCCCGGGCGAGCGGTGCCGGTCAAGAAGTTCAAGATTCAGTTCGCGCGGGTAGGCGAGCCGGCACTCAATCCAGCGCTGCTCGATGTTCTTGAGGAGTTGCCGCGCCGATATTCCGCGCCCGGCCTCATGCCCACAATTTCGACCGTCGCGCCATCGGGCTGTGGAGATTTTTTCGAGCGAGTCATCGAAATCAAGAATAGGCTCTACTTCGGCGGAAATTTCCTCCTGCAGTTCTCGATTCACTCCACCGACAGCGCCCAGCGCGACCGCCTCATTCCCATAAAGAAGTGGGATTTTCGGCAAATCGCGGAGTTCTCCGCGCGCTTTTATGAGAACGGCGACCGGAAAATCACGCTCAACTTCGCGCCCGCTCTCGACACAATTATCGACCCGCAAACTCTGCTCGAACATTTCGACCCGGCGATGTTCCTCATCAAAATCACGCCAATTAACCCGACCTTTTCCGCGCGCAAAAGCAACCTCGCGACGCTCATCGACACCGAAGAGTCCGCGCAGGGCGGGATAATCGCACGCCTCCGCTCCGCCGGATACGACGTCATCCTAAGCATCGGCAACCTCGAGGAAAACCTCATCGGAAGCAACTGCGGCCAGTTCATCATGAAGTTCATGAGCGAAAAATCCGCGCTCGACGGCGGATATACATACGAACTTCGCGAAACATAACGCTCGGGGGCGTCGGCGCGCGTGAACGCGCAACGAAGTAGTCGGGGCGCGATTTCTGCTCGTGGCGAAGTCTTCCGCCCGACTACTTCGCTCCCTCCTGCGATTTGATAAATCGCAGGTGGGGCCGACGCCCCCTACCTGCGGAAATTTCGCGAAACTTGACTTTGCGCCATTCCGCGATTATCTTAACACGACCGAGCGGGGAGCTTCGGCTGAGAACCTCGATGAGGGACCCGTCGAACCTGACACGGATAATACCGGCGCAGGGATGCTCGGGGCACGCTCCCCTCGGGGAGTTTTTTTATTAAGGAGTTTCAAAGATGACGAGTTTATTGGAAGAAGCGATTCAGGAGCTGGTTTCGACGGAGATTATCGTCTCTGCGGTGGCCGAGAACATCGAGCCGGACGAGCTTCGCGAATTGGTGGCGCAGGGACACGTGGTGATTCTCCGCAACCGCCATCGGGAGGTCAAAATCGAGCCGGTGGCAATAGGCACGGGGCTTCGCACCAAAGTCAACGCCAACATTGGCACAAGCGGCGATTCGGCGGACATCGCTGAGGAGCTTAAGAAGCTCCATTCAGCAATCGAAGCCGGCACCGACACCGTGATGGACCTCTCCACCGGCGGCGACCTCGCCGAAATTCGTAAAGCGATAATAGCCGAATCGACTGTGCCGGTGGGCACTGTGCCCATCTATGAGGCCGCAGTCCGTAGGCGCGATGCCGGCAAGCCGGTCGTCGAGATGCACCCGGATGAGCTTTTCGAGGTAATCGAGCAGAACGGCGAGCAGGGCGTGGACTTCATCACCGTCCACTGCGGCGTCACGCGAAAAGTCGTGGACGAGCTTATCTCCAGCGACCGCATCATGGACATAGTCTCGCGCGGCGGATCATTCCACGCCGAGTGGATTCTCAAAAACGAGCGCGAGAACCCCTTATATGAGCAGTTCGACCGGCTGTGCGAAATCGCCAAGAAATATGAGATGGTGCTCTCTCTCGGCGACGGCCTCCGCCCGGGCGCTATCGCCGATGCCACCGACCGCGCACAAATAGGCGAGCTGGTCGTCCTCGGCGAGCTGGTCGATAGAGCGCGCAAGAACGGCGTTCAGGCGATGGTCGAGGGGCCGGGACACGTCCCCATCGACGACGTGCCCCTGAATATTCACATCCAGAAGGAAATTTGCAACGGCGCGCCGTTCTATGTCCTCGGGCCGATTGTCACGGACATCGCCCCCGGATACGACCACCTGACGAGCGCAATAGGCGGCGCAATCGCCGCGATGAGCGGCGCGGACTATCTCTGCTATGTCACGCGCACCGAACACCTCGCCCTCCCCGGCCCGGATGCCGTCCGCGAGGGCGTAATATACTCGCGCATCGCCGCGCATGTGGGCGACATCGCCAAAGGACTTCCCGGCGCGTGGGAGATGGACCTCGAGATGAGCAAGGCGCGCCACGAGCTGGACTGGGCAAAAATGCTCGAACTGGCAATCGACCCGAAAATGGCGCGCCAAATCCGCGAATCATCCAAGCCCGCCGACGACGAGACTTGCACCATGTGCGGCGAGTTCTGCGCCGTCAAACGCGTCCGCGACATCAAGAAAGCGAAGGAAGAAGGGGAATAGGTTATAGGTGATAGGCTTTGGGTTATGGGCGTAGGGGCGAGGCATGCCTCGCCCGTTTTATATTGCCACCACAATCTGCGCCTTCACAAACCTGTTGGGAATGGCCTATGGGCGTGGGGTAGAGTGGGTTTGGGGGTTTATTTCCACTTGCCATCAAGTGAATTCGCATCTTGCGATAATTCTGCATAAGCATTAATTGCCGAAACGAGGAAATTTTCATCCTCTTTGGTGAATTCGTGTCCGAATACTTCATTAAAGGAAGATCCACTTTCAAGCTTTTGCATATACTTTCTCATTACTTTAGCATATCCCAAATCACCGAATGTTACAGCAAGCGATTCGAGAAAATCTAAAATTCTCCTTGGGGATAAAGATTTCGCGAACTCGATATAGAGAGGGTCAATCTGATCATCTTCTTTATAATCGAATCTAATATGGAATATTTTCCGATATTTCATATTTGAGTATGTTCTCTTTTTTCTGCCAACTCTAATCGTTGGGTCTTTCTTCTCTATTTGGTAAACTTCCCATATCCGGCCATCTGTAATAATTCCAAATCTGTTGTTAGCCATGAAAGAATATCTAACAACTTGCTCTACACCCGATTGAGAAATATAATTAGGTTTCTTCACTTCAATAAAGACTTCGCTTCCTCTTCTAACAACTAATTTTAAGTCTGGTCTCTTGCCTGTCCTCGTTCTCTGCTGATAGATAATGTGAGGAGATCTCCTACCTTTTTCTTTTTCGCAACTATACCCTGAAATACGGTCATTGACAAATTCTTATCATTTTTAACGATTTTACTTGACAAACAGGCTTCCGTTCCGTATATTGTAGTAGACGAAAGAAAAAAACATACAGAGACGGACATGACATTTCAAGAGTTCTTAACAAGATTCAACACGGAAGCAAAAATAATCGCTTATTTTATCAAAATACGCTACGGAGACGAGTTGAGGTGCAACCACTGCGGTTCAACGAAGGTGTATCAACGCCACACCAACCATAAGGTCTGTGATTGCGAGAGTTGCCACAACACTTTTTCCGTTTTCAAAAATACGATTTTTGAACACTCGTCAACGGATTTGCGCAAGTGGTTCTATGCTATTCACTTATTTCTGAACGGCAAAAAGGGCATATCAGCGATGCAACTTCAACGCGAAATAGGCGTTACGTATAAAACAGCATGGCGCATACTTCATCAAATTCGTAAAGCCATGAGCAACAAAGAAGCCGAGGCCTTCTTCAACGCTATCGTTGAAGTTGATGAAACTTATGTCGGTGGGAAGCCACGCAAGGGAAACAAAGATGATCTTCCACGTAAGCGGGGGCGCGGGACGCCCGTGGTGGGTGTTATCAGCCGTGATGACAAGAGGGTCGAGGCGGGGGTCGCCAAACCCGACAGGGCGGGCAAGAAGCTGTCGGGCAAGCAACTCATGGCTATCATCGACAGAGTTGTTAAAGATGCGAGCGTCATTATGACCGATGAGTTCAGTGGATATAATATCTTGAAATATAGCGAACATATACACAAGATAGTTGACCACAGTAAAGAGTTCTCACGAGGCGATATTCACGTGAACAACCTTGAGGCCTTCTGGAGCATTCTGAAACGCGGAATACTTGGTATATATCACCATGTCTCCGTGAAATACCTACAAGGGTATATCAATGAGTTCTGTTTCAGGTATAACCACAGGGAAAACGAACACATGTTTGATACGCTCATTAAGCAGAGCGTATTGGTGTAAAAATTGAGGTGTTTTGGGAGAATCCCATGCTAATTAGCATGGGGGCTACATGGAATTAATTATATTTGCGGTGAATATTTAGAAAAGTGAGCAAAAAATGACAGAAAAAACACAAGAAAAACTGCAAGGCCTGATAGAGAATTTCAAGACATTCTACGACGAGCTTCATTCGCCGGATTACAACGAGACTCTGCTTAGAAGAGACTATGTTGACCCTCTGTTTGCGCTACTCGGATGGGATATAAATAACGAGCAAGGATATTCACAGGCATATCGTGAGGTGATTCACGAGGCGAAATTGAAGAGCGACGACAATACGAAATTCCCGGACTACGCCTTCAGGATTGGAGGAACAAGAAAGTTCTTCGTCGAGACAAAGAAACCGGCTGTCAATATCGACAGGAATCCAGAACCCGCCCACCAGATTAGAAGATACATTCGTTCCGCCGGTTTGCCTCTCGGAATTTTGACCGACTTCGAAGAATTCGCCGTCTATGATGGCAGATACAGAGTCAAAAAGGACGACAGAGCATCCTATGCTCGTGTAATGTATTTCAAGTTCGAGGATTATCCGAAAGAATGGGACAAGATTTCCTCGATCTTCTCCAAAGATGCCATCCTCAAGGGGGCGTTCGATAACTTTGCGAAGAAAGACGAGAAGAAAAAAGGGACGACAACACTAAACGCCGATTTCCTCGCCGACATGGAGAAATGGCGTTTGAACCTCGCAACGAATATTGCCCTAAGAAACCCCGGCATTTCCGTGCGCGACTTAAACTATGTCGTTCAGATGACCATCGACCGCATCATATTCCTGAGAATATGCGAGGACAGAGAGATAGAGCCGGAAAACCAGCTCAAGGAACTATTAGGCAATAAAGAAGTCTATCCAAAACTCTGCAAGATTTTCAAGGACGCGGACGCAAAATACAACTCCGGCATTTTCCATTTCAGCAATGAACGAGGAAGAGACGACTATCCCGACACCCTGAGCCTTTCAATCAACATTGACGATAAAGTCCTGAAAGACATCCTGAAAGCCCTGTATTGGCCGAATAGTCAATACGCTTTCTCCGTGATGCCCGCCGACATTCTCGGACAGGTTTACGAGCAGTTCCTCGGAAAGGTTATCCGACTGACCGCCGGACATCGTGCGAAGGTGGAGGACAAGCCCGAAGTAGCCAAAGCTAATGGTGTTTACTATACCCCGACTTATATTGTCGATTACATTGTGAAGAATACCGTAGGGAAACTGCTCGAGGGCAAAACGCCCGACGAGGTCACAAAGCTGAAAATTCTCGACCCCGCCTGCGGTTCTGGCTCTTTCCTCATCGGTGCTTATCAATACCTTATGGACTGGCACCTCGAATGGTTCAACAATAACGACCCCGAAAAATGGGCAAGGGGCAAAAACCCGCGCCTCTATATGGCCGCGAATGGCTGGTTGCTCACGACCGCCGAGAAAAAGCGCATTCTCCTGAATAATATCTATGGTGTCGATATCGACAGGCAAGCGGTGGAGGTGACGAAGCTCTCTTTGCTTCTCAAGGTGCTTGAGAACGAAAACAAGGAAACGATAGGGAAACAGCTCTCCTTGTTCAAAGAGCGCGCACTGCCCGACCTCGGCAACAACATTAAGTGCGGGAACTCGCTTATCGGCAGTGACTTTTACGAGGGCAAGAGCCGAGACATGTTTAGCGAAGATGAACAAGAGAAGATAAATGTGTTCGACTGGGAGCGGGAGTTCCCGGACATTTTCGCCAACGGCGGATTCGACGCGGTGATTGGGAATCCGCCGTGGGTGCAGTCTAAGTT
>OMKS01004752.1_pt1 | contig 10103 bp, 11 predicted proteins | sample 1674721 | NCBI WGS metagenome assembly OMKS01 (sample SAMN06264996, study PRJEB25208) | sediment metagenome | isolation source: hot spring sediment | place: USA: California | collected 2014-09-02 | reverse complement strand
TTTTCAAGCAGAAGACGGCATACGAGATCTAGTACGGTCTCGTGGGCTCGGAGATGTGTATAAGAGACAGATCATTATCTATACGCAAAGCGAGATCATGCAGATGAATCTTCTGGACTATGCATCCCAGGGGGTTATCTTCATGGATTCATCACGGTTCACGAACCATATGGTAATCGGGTTTATCACCTTTTTACATAACCGCCAGGGTCTTGTAACCACCCGCAACGAAACCGGGCCCGCCCCTTCGAAGTCCTTTCAGAAACCCGCGCACAACCCTGAACAGATACGTGACCTGTTCAAGAAGTTTCTGAAGAGAAGGGCAAAACTCCTGCTTACCTGCCAGTTCAGGGAGGATCTTCCCACATTAAGCGTGACCTGCGAGATCATAAAGATGGTCGGAGAGATAGAAACAAAGCTCGTGCTCGACAACTTCAGCCCGGAAGAGTTTGTAGGCCTTTACAATCAGCTGGGAAAGGGGAAAACCCTCTCTGGTTTTTTCTCTCAGGGAGAGGAGACACTAGGTTTCGACCTTCATGTGGACAGCTGCCGCATGAGCAAGATAACGGCATTTCTTCCTGAGAAAGTCTTTGAACAGAAACGGAAATATTTCCGGGTTGAGCCGGACAAGAAAGAGCCGGTCACCATCTATATTCAGCCCGGCGAGGCACGCACGCTCTCTATCGTTGTCCGGGATGTAAGCGAAGGCGGCATAGGCATGATATCATCGTACGCCGGCCTTGAAGAAGGAACGACCTACCCTGTTGCACTTGCCCTGCCCAAGAATCAGATCATCCTGGGGAATGCAAAGGTCATGTTCAAGGGAAACTTGCCAGGACAAGGGTTCAATTACGGGCTGGAGTTTATTTTCAATCACACAGATCTTCAGTATCTTCAGCACTATGTATACAAAAGGCAGGCTGGAATCCTGGCCGCCATCAGGAACCTGACAATCTGATCCCCATCCTGATCGCCTGTATGCCCGCCGGTGTCATGCCTTCAATGAGGAATGCCTGGCCAAGGGTCTTGGGGCGGATCTCACTCAAGCGTGTCCTGAGTTCGTTGGAAAGCCCTTCTATGCCGTTAAAATCGATATCCTCGGGTATCTTTATCTTCTCCATTTCCTTCAAGCGCCCTATTTCCTGGATCTGCCTGTGAATATAGCCTTCATATTTGATGCCGATCTCGACCTCCATGGCGCAGAACCTTGTAATATCGGGAAGCAGACCATGGTTTCTGAATCCGTCCATGCTTACTTCGGGTCGCTTTAGAAGAGCGGCCATACTGATACGCTCGCTTACCGCCCCTCTCGTTGGTGAAACCTCCGGCATATCATCGGGGATCACCAGGGTTGTCTTTCCAAGATAATCCCTGGCATCTCTGATTTCTTCCTGCATCTGCCCGACACGCTTTATCCTCTCGTCGGATATGAGACCCAGAGAGTATGCGGTCTGTGAAAGCCTGAACAGGGCATTGGTCTCCCTGAGCATCAACCGGTATTCCGCCCGGGACGTGAACATCCTGTACGGCTCGCTCGTTCCGCGGGTAACAAGGTCATCGATCATGACGGCAATGTACGCCTGGGACCGATCGAGAATAAAAGGATCCCTGCCCTGAATCTTCAGCGCCGCGTTGACGGCTGCCATGAGCCCCTGTGCCGCGGCCTCTTCATACCCTGATGTGCCGTTGACCTGGCCGGCCAGATAGAGACCCATGACAGACTTCGTCTCCAGGGTTCTTTGAAGCTGGGTGGGAAAGACATAATCATACTCTATGGCATATGCATTCCTCACAATCTCGGCATGTTCCAGACCAGGCACCGAATGTACGATCTTCCACTGAAGGTCTACTGGCAGCGAGTTCCCCAGACCCGATGCATATACCTCCTTGGTATGTATCCCTTCGGGCTCGATAATCACCTGGTGCCCTCCCCTCTCACCGAAGCGCATAACCTTGTCCTCCAGTGAAGGGCAGTATCTGGCTGGTATCCCGGTGATCGCACCCGAATACAGGGCACTTCGATGAATGTTTTCCCTTATGATACAATGGGTTTCGGGAGTAGTCCTCGTCATGTAGCAGGGCACCTGTTCAAGACCGCTTCCGGCAGAATCGAGAGAGAAAGGCATGAATTCACCCATCGGGTCCTGCCTGGTCAGACCCTCAAAATCGATGCTGTCTGCATGCAGTCTCGGAGGTGTCCCGGTCTTATGCCTGCCCATGGCGAAACCCAGTTTCGCCAGGGACGCTGAAAGCTCGTATGCCCCCTCTTCCCCTGCCCTCCCGGCAGGTATCTTCTTCTCTCCTATGTGGATCGTACCGGACAGGAAGGTGCCGGCAGTGATAATCACGGCTTTAGCTGCATAAAACATCCCTGTCTGATCGATAATACCGGTCACTGTGTTACCATCGACCTCTATCGAATCCACACGCGCCTGACGGAGGTGGATGCCAGATGTTTCAAGACGGGCCTTTACAGCGGCCTCGTAGAGTTTCCTGTCGTTCTGTGTCCTGGTAGACCGTACTGAAGGGCCCTTTTTGGTATTGAGCACCCGGTACTGAATGGCAGTGTCGTCCGCTGCACGGGCCATGATACCACCGAGTGAATCGATCTCCTTTACCAGATGACTCTTGGCAAGCCCCCCGATGGAAGGGCTGCAAGGCATCCTGCCGATCGTATCCATGTTCATGGTAAACAGGGCTGTCGATATCCCGAACTTCGAAGCCGCGTATGCTGCCTCGGCACCGGCATGACCACCGCCGACAACAATGATATCAAAACGTTCCATGCACCCCTGTGTATGGCAAAATCATCTGCTTTTCAAGCACGCATTAGCAGACCCGTCTATTATCAGCGCCTGATCCCTTGACTTCGATCAGCGAAAAACTATTTTTATCGAGTATCGGAAGGATCGTGTTTTTCTGATTTTTGAAGTTTGTTCACATGAATGGCACCTCTGAAATATATTCTTGCATTCCGGTTTCCACATGATACGTTCCGAAATCTCCAGAATAAGGAGTGAGACATGCCTGAGAGCGTATATAAGGTGATCGAACTGGTAGGCACAAGTGATAAATCCTGGGAGGAAGCCGCACTAAAGGCCGTCGAGACGGCCGGTAAGAGCCTCAAGGAACTGCGCATTGCAGAGATAACAAAACTGGACATGAAGATCGAAAATGGAAAGGTCAGCGCCTACCGCGCACGGGTAGCCATTTCCTTCAAGATCGAGAAAAAGGCCATCTTGTAATACTGGCCATCGGACAAGGAGTGAGATGCATCAATGCATCCAGTCTCTCAGGGGACATTCTAAACACAACATCCTCTTAGAAAGACAGAACTCCTTGCCGACAAAGACGAAGTAGGCATGAAGATCCTTGTACACCTCTATACTCGGTGGTAACCCCTGCTGGAACATGCTCTGGATATCGTCATATACCCAGCGGATATCTGCAAGGCCGTGTCTCTGGAGTATCCTTGCTGTGTATGCATCGACTACAAAGGCAAGCTTGTCAGCGGCATAACAGCAGATGCTGTCGGCAGTCTCTTTTCCTATGCCGTTTATCCCCAGCAATATTGTCCGCACCTGATCGAGATCCCGAGACAATAAGGCGTCGAGATCTCCTGCATAACGATCCATTATCACAGAAATGAGGTTCTTCAGGCGCCTTGACTTGACATTGTAGTAACCCGACGGTCTGATAAGGGCTGCAAGCTCTGATAAATCGGCGAGAAAGAGCTTTTCAACATCGAGCATGCCGTATGACTTGAGATTATCTATGGCCTTTTTTACATTGACCCATGCAGTATTCTGGGTGAGGATTGCGCCGACAGCTATCTCTAAAGGACTGTCTCCTGGCCACCATCCGGATGCGCCGTAGTGGCTTGCAAGAATGGCATATATTTCCGAAGGTATACTGTCGTTAAGACTTGTCTTCCTGAGGGTCTGTCTTGTGTTCAATGACATCCTTCATCTTCTCCCGGATATCTCCACGGATATTAAAGAGCATGGCACTCATTTCCAGTTCATATTCAAGGGCAGCCTTTGCATCGAGGCGGCTTACCACATCAAAACTTCTTTTCAGGGCACGGACCACATCGGGAGACCTGGTGGAAAGTTGACGCGCCCATGACCATACCTCTCTCTTGAATTGCTCTGGTGCAACCACCCGGTTTACCAGCCCCATACTATTGGCCTCTCGGGCGCCTATGGGCTCGCCCTTCAAGGTGAGCTCCTTGCTTCGTGCCAGACCTATGCGTGCAACCAGCGGTGTCAGAAGCGGGTTGAACCCGTACTTTATTTCAGGATGCCCGAAGATAGCGCTTTCCGATGCAAGGATAATGTCTCCCATAAGTGCCAGATTGAACCCTCCGCCAAAGGCAATCCCGCTGACTGCGGTAATGAGGATCCTGTCATAGTCCAACAGCATGGAGTAGATATCAACAGCAAGGCTGAAATAGTTTGCCGCTTCTTCACTGGTATAGAATGGGGCCTCTTTCAGGTCTATGCCCGCGGAGAAACATGCATCACCACCTGTAAATATAACGAGCCTGATATCGTTGCCTTCTGTCAGAAAAGAGGCAAACACTTTCTTTATCTCTGAAAGCATCCCTTGAGAAAGGGCATTGAGTTCGCGTTTGCGGTCCATCTCGACCACTGCTATTGCGTCATAAGTAGAAACCTTGACAAACTGATATTCCATACGCTTCTCCCGGGACGTGGTCTATTCATGTTGTACCTTTATGTGACCATGCTGTCAATGTTGTCAATGCTTGATTCCGCTGTATGCTTTCTGTTAATGCTTACACGATGTCCTGTTTATGCGTAAGCCAGCTCAATGAAATGGCCAGAACCGCCCTGGGTGAATGTTTCGGTCCCGAGATATGGGTCAAAGGCGAGATTCATGGGCTCAAGCTGCATGCCAAATCCGGCCATATGTACTTCGATCTTGTGGAAAAACCTTCATCATCTACAGATTCCTATATCGCAAAGGTGAGCTGCGCCTTCTTCCGGGGCGCGTTCATCAAATGGCAGACCAGCATGAAATCCATGGGGTTCGGACCCTTTGAACTCAATTCAGGGCTCGAAATCAAGCTGAAGGCGCGGGTCGATCTCTTCGTAAAGGAGGGCCGCTACCAGCTCATTGTCTCTGAGATAGATCCTGGATATACCTTCGGGGCAATAGCGAAAAGACGGGAACAAACGATTCAGGCTCTCCAATCCTCAGGTCTTCTGGCCAGGAACAAGGAGCTTACGCTCCCTTTGATACCGCTCAATATAGGTCTGATAACATCCGAAGATTCTGCTGCATACAATGACTTCATGAGCATTGTCTTTCAAAGCAGCTTTTCCTTCAGGATTACCTTCTTTGATGCACATATGCAGGGCGATAACACCGTACCCGAAGTCATTGAAGGTCTAGAGGCGCTTGACCGGCATCCATCTGTCGATATGATTGTTCTTGTCCGCGGCGGAGGTTCGAAAACCGATCTGTTCCCGTTCGATGATATCAATATCTGCAGAGCCATCGCCCTGTGTTCAAAACCCGTGATCACAGGCATCGGACATGAGATAGACACAAGCGTTGCAGATATGGTTGCACACACATCCCGGGTAACCCCTACTGACGCAGCCCGCTTTATCGTATCCACGGCGGACGATCTCCTGGCCTACCTTATCAATGCGCACCGCACCATGGAAACCCTGGTCCTACACACCCTGAGACAACAACATAAGCGCTTGGAATCCCTTGCAGTGAATCTGGACCACATCGCTTCCAGAGGCACCCTTGCAGCCCTTTCACAGATGAAGACCATCGCATATACACTCCATTCAAAGGTCACATCAGGGCTGTCCTCGCGGGAGAAAGAGCTGACAAGACATATCAAAGGGCTGGAAAGCTCTTCAGCGCAATTCATACGGCATGAACTGGGCACTCTCGACCTCTTTCATGCCGGTATCCAACACAAAGCCCGGTCAATCCTTGAAACCTGTATAAATAATCTGCAGTCTGCCGTATCTTTCCTGAAGCATGCCTGCACCGCGAACCTCTCTTTCAATTCGAATCTTATCGACCAGAAGGAGCATATGGCAAACCTTATGAATCCGGCAGACACATTAAGACGGGGATACAGCATCACCATGAGTTCTACTGGAAAGGCCGTAACAGACCCTGCTGACATACAGCTGGACGAATCCATTACCACCCTGGTTCAAAAGGGTTCAATCATGAGCACCGTATACGACAAGGAGATGAAATGAAGAAATCCAGATCTTATTCCGAAGCATTACAGGATCTTGAAAAATATCTCGACAAGCTGAACAAGGGTGAGGTCCCTATTGACAAGCTTGAATCCACGGTCCGGTCCGCGGCAGAGACGATCAAATTCCTGCGGCAGAAGCTTCGTTCCACACAAACCGAGATCACCGGTATTCTCAAGGACATTGAAGACGACGACAGCCTTGAAACCAAAAACGGCAACCAGGCCCGTACACAATAATTGACCGGCAAACTTCAGGTCTGTTATAGGAAGGTTCATGAAGATCTCAGATCAGGCACAGGCCATAACACCTTTCCTTGTCATGGATGTCATGGAACGGGCAAACATGATGTCTGCCGGCGGCGCAGAGATTATTCACCTGGAAGTGGGAGAACCTGATTTTGACACCCCCCGATGTATACGCGATGCAGCACGTGCAGCCATGGAAGAAGGAAAAACACACTATACGGACTCCCGAGGTATACCGGAATTGAGAGACGCCATATGCTCCCACTATAAGAACACCTATGGTGTTGAGGTGGACAGGAATCAGGTTCTGGTCACCGGGGGGTCATCACCCGCTCTTCTGATTGCAATCGCCTGCCTTGCCGCAGCAACAGACGAGATCATCATGCCTGACCCGTACTATGCCTGCTACCCGAACTTTGTCAGGGTTGTCGGAGCGACACCGAAACTGATCCCGACAGGAAGTGACGACGGATTCCAGCTCGATCCCGAAAAGGTGAGAAAAGCCATCGGTTCATCTACAAAAGCAATGCTGATAAATTCTCCGGCAAATCCGACAGGGGTGTGTCTGGATACATCACATCTTGGAGGTCTCGCCTCAACAGGCCTCCCTATCATATCCGACGAGATCTATCACGGTCTGGTCTACGAGTCTCAGCAGCATACGATCCTGGAATATACCGACAATGCAATCGTCATAAACGGTTTCTCAAAGGCATATGCCATGACTGGGTGGCGGCTCGGATGGGCAGTCTTCCCGAGATCCCTTGCCAGGACAGCCCAGAAGATCCAGCAGAATCTCATGATATGCGCCCCCTCGGTCGCCCAGTGGGGAGGGGTCGCAGCTCTTACCCGGGCACACGACGATGTAGCGCATATGCACAAGATCTTTTCACGGCGTCGCAAGGTCATGCTCGACACCATGGCCGAGCACGGCTTTGTCGTGGAAGCAGAACCCACAGGGGCATTCTACGTGCTTGTGAACATGAAAGATATCTCATCTGACTCGTATTGTCTCGCAATGGATATCCTTGATCATACCGGGGTGGGGGTTACACCGGGGATAGATTTCGGCCCCGGCGCTGCGACATACCTGCGTTTTTCCTATGCCAACGCTGAAGAGAATATCAGAAAAGGTGTGAAAAAAGTTGCTGATTACATAGGTACTTTATGATCGTTAAGATAAAAGATGCCAGATATGTCGGTACCATGTATGACCAGCTCCCCGAACTGCCACAGTTTGCCTTTGCAGGCAGATCGAATGTGGGCAAATCTTCACTGATCAATCTCGTTCTCGGCCGAAAAGCCCTTGTAAGAACAAGCAAGCAGCCGGGAAAGACACGAAACATCAATTTCTTTCAGGTTGACCTGCTGGACCTTCCCTCCATCCATATGGTTGACCTTCCGGGTTACGGTTATGCAAAGGTCTGTGCCGAAATGAAGAGCTCCTGGGGAGGGCTTGCTTCAAAATATTTTCATAACAATGCCAGCCTTAAACTTATCATACTCCTGGTCGACATACGCAGGGATCTCAAGGAAGAGGAATTCATGGTTCTTGATCTGGCGAAAGACTCGAGATGCCAATCACTGCTCGTTATCACCAAGGCCGACAAGCTCAGCCGCAACAAGCAGCGCCAGCGTATTGACGCCATAACCAGGCAATATGACCACGAACCTGTCTTAAGCTCGGCGCTCAGCCGGGAAGGGATCGATCCTATATGGCGGGCAATCCTTGCACAGATCCCCCGGGGGCCGAGGACCTGAGATGAAGTTCACAGCAAAGAGCTGCGGGGTATCTTATGACTGACATGCATGGCAACGTTACGTTGTCTCTATTCATTCAGATGATACGTAAGCTGCTTGCAGCGGAAACATCTTAATACTCCGCCCCGGAGAGGATTAAGACAAGGAGAAGAGGAATAATAAATGGTTTTTTGATACCACGCTGCTTGCAGCGAGGTGTTTCTTTTCAATAAAAGACTATGTACACTGTATAATTTTATGTTATCATGCCTATTATGTGGGATAATTCTTTTACCTCCATCATCATATTGCTCATTCTTTTCATCGTCCTTCCATCAGTTCTCAAGTTTATCGGACAGTATACGCTCGCCAGCAAGAATGCAGCAGACAAAGGCAACGGGCATGAAATGGATGATACGGTTCCTGACAATACCGGATCCATGGAAGAGTATCCCTCAGAAAGCCCTGAAAACTTTCACTACAGACAACCGATATCGAACAGGCCCATACACCCAAAATGGTTTTAAGACATAAATCGACAAAACAAGGCGCCCGGTTTATTTTCGGCATAGGCATTATCGCAGTATCGATATATCTCTTCTACATAGCACTAGCCAAGAATAATTCTCCTGAACTATTCATAATTCCCGAAACAGAAGTCCCTGGTGAATATCTGTGCAGAACACAAACCATGGCAGACTATTGTGTGTGCATACCTGAAGATCTGACCGTAAATAAGGGTCCCGAGGGGATACAGATCTCATCCAAAGAGAAAAGGATCCTGGGAAGTATCGAGATAATGAACACCCTTGCGAAGGAAAAGCAATGGAGGGAGTCCCTGCAAAGCCCATTGATAAAGCTGTTTATCAATGACATGGACGATATGGACACCTTTACACTGATGCTGCGCATCCTTGAGTTCAGATATAATCCTTCGCTTATGGGAGTAAAGGCCAAGCTCATGCCGCCATGGATGAGGACCAATCCCGATGCCGCAATTATAATACCTGCCGGCACAGATGCCATCATCTTCTATACGCCTTCGCAGGTTCTGGGCCTGGCATTCCACGGCAAGGAAATTGTCACACTATCCCTGACAGGACACATCGACCAGGCCATCGCGACCGGTATTATGAATTCCATAAGGCCTATTTGACGGGCAGCACCAAAAAAGGTATTGTTGCATTCTTCATGAATTTCTCTGCGAAATCAGTCCTGAATCCCGATAAAGTGCCTCCGGAAATCTCATGGGACAGGATGAGAAGCTCTATCTTTTTTTCATCTATTATTTCATTGATAACGTCCAACGGGGTCCCTCTCTTGACCAGCCGGTGGGAAGAGTCTATCTTGTCTCCTACGACATGGCTGCATATTTCATACATCTTATCTTTGGCAGCCTTTATAACCTCTCCCTCGAGCTTATCCGTGTTTATATGGGGCACATAGAACCCTGCAGCCCTTTTAATGTCTGTAACCGTGTGAAGAACATACAATTCGGCATCAATAAGCCTGGAGAGCTGATAGGCATATTCCACAAGATAATAGCTGTTTTTGCTGAAATCTACGAAACACATTATTGTCTTGGGCTTTTCCACCTTGGTCTTCTTCATGTAATCCTCCTCGAGTTGTATGGGTACGTAATAATCTTAATGGGGGCTGAATATCGAATCAATAACATTTTTCAGCTCTTTGAGATGAAAAGGCTTCGCCACAAAGGCATCGGCCCCTTTATCAAAAGCCATCTTTTTTGCCTCGCTGACACTGAAACCGGTAATCAGGATAATCGGGGTATCCGGATACTTGTTCTTGATCTGGGTCATCAGGGTGAAACCGTCCATCCTGGGCATGTGAATATCAC
>OMKS01004751.1_pt1 | contig 10105 bp, 5 predicted proteins | sample 1674721 | NCBI WGS metagenome assembly OMKS01 (sample SAMN06264996, study PRJEB25208) | sediment metagenome | isolation source: hot spring sediment | place: USA: California | collected 2014-09-02 | reverse complement strand
ACCAACATACAAACCTACCAACATACCAATATACCAATATACCAACCTACCAACATACCAATATACCAACCTACCAACATACCAATATACCAACCTACCAACCTATGAGACTAAAACATCTTTCACTCCAAGGCTACAAATCATTCGCCACCAAGACCGAGTTCGAGTTCCCCACCGGGATCACGGCCGTCGTCGGCCCCAATGGATCGGGCAAGAGCAACATCGCCGACGGCATCCGGTGGGTCCTGGGCGAGCAGAGCATACGCGCCCTACGCGGGAAGTCGACCGTCGACATGATCTTCGCCGGCGGGCGCCGCCGCGCCCAGGCCGGCATGGCCGAGGTCTCGCTCACGCTGGATAACGCCGATGGCTGGCTGCCCATCGAGTTCACCGAGGTGACCATCACCCGGCGGGCGTATCGTTCCGGTGAGAACGAGTACATCCTCAACGGGTCCCGGGTGCGGTTACGCGACATCACTGCTTTGTTGGGCGAGAGCGGGCTGGGGCGTCACGCCTACACCGTCATCGGGCAGGGCCTGGTGGACGCGGCGCTGGCACTGCGGGCCCAGGAGCGACGGACGCTGTTCGAGGACGCCGCCGGGATCAGCCACTACCGCTCGCAGCGGGAGGACGCCGTCGCACGCATGGAGGAGACCCAACACAACCTGGCGCGCGTTTACGACATCGTCAGCGAGGTCAAACCCCGTCTGGAACGGCTCCAGCGGGATTCCGTGCAGGTGGAGGAGCACCGGCGCGTCAGCGCACACCTGGAGCGATTACAGCGCACGTGGTACGGCTACCACTGGGGCGAGGGACAGGCGTCCCTGGGACGTGCGCTGCGGGTGGTGGACGCGCTGGAGCAGAGCCTGGTCGAGCGGCGGCAAGAGGCGACCCGCTTGGACGAGCAGTTGGCCGAACTGCGCGAACAGGAGGGCGAACTGCGGGCTAAACTGCGCGATTGGCACCGCGAGAGCGCCGACCTGCACGACGAGGTCAACGCGGCCCAGCGGGAGCTGGCGGTGGCCGAGGAGCGGGCCCGCCTGTCGAAGGTCCGCCGCGAGGAGTTGGAGGCCGAGTTCGAGCCGCTGGGCGAGCGACGCCAGGCCCAGGCGGAGACGGTCGAGCAGGCGCGAAACGAAGTCGAGCGCTTGGCGCAGGATCTGGCGGCCCGCAAGCAAGAACTGGCGGAGATGGAACGGGAGTGGGCGGTGGTGGAGGCGGAATCCCAGGCGCCCGCCCGCCGCCGGACCGAGGTCGAGCAGAAACTGCGCGCCTGCCGCTCGCGGGCGGAGCGCTTGAACCAGGAACTCCTGGAAGCCCGCCAGGCAGTCTCTCAACTGGAGAGCGAGCGGGCCGTGGCCGAGGAACGGGCCCGCCAGGTGCAGGCCCGGCGTGAAGAGACGTTGGCCGAGATCGTCCCCCTGGAAGCGCAGCGGGCGGAACAGGCGGCGCGGGTGCAGCAGGCGCGGGACCAGATGCAGGAGACGGTCCAGGTGCTGGAGACGCGCCAGGAACGCGCGGCCGAACTGGAGCGAGCGTGGGCGGCCAAACGGCGGGAGGCCCAGGCCCCCGATCCCCAGCGCGCCGAGATCGAGCAGACGCTCGCCACCCACCGCGCCGCGGTAGAGCGGCTGGAGCAGGAGATTCTGGACCTGCGCGGCGAGGAGGCCCGCCTGCAGGGCGAGCAGAGGGCGCTCGACCGCTTGATCGAGGAGGGCTCGATGTACGACGTCGGCGTCCGCGCGGTCCTGCAGGCCAAATTGGCGGGCGTCCTGGCGCCCCTGGCCTCCCTGATCCAGGTCCCGGCCGAGTGGGAGGGACCGTTGGAGGCAACGCTGGCCCGCGACCTCCAGGCCGTCGTCGTGGAACGGGCCGCCCTCGTGGCCGATGTGCGCCGTTTGCTGGAGCAGACCGGCGGGCGGCTGACGCTCCTGCCGTTGGACACCGTGCGGGCGGCCGCGCACACAGCGCCCTCGCTCCCGGCGGGCGCTGTGGGGGCGGCCGAGCGTGTCACGTGTGATCCCCACGTGCGGCCGGCGGTCGACGCGGTGCTGGGGAGCGTGGCCCTGTGTGACGACCTGGCGGCGGCGCAGGCGTTGCTCCCGGCGATGGGGCCCGGGGGACTGTGCGTCACCCGGGCGGGCGAGGCCCTGCGGGCCGACGGGGCGGTCTCCATCGGCCGCGTCGAGGTCGGCGGCGAGGGGCTCCTGGCCGACGAGCGGGCGCGCCGGGAGATCCCCCGGCAGTTGGACGCGGTGGCGCTCCAGGTCGTGGAAGCCAAACAGGCGCGGCAGGCGGCCGAGGAGGCGATTGCGGCGGCCCAGGCCCGATTGGCGGAACTGGACCGGGAAGCGGCCCGGCGCCGGGAAGCGATGGCCCAGGCCGAGCGGGAGGCGGTGGGACAGGCCGAGACGGCGGTCGCCGTGGCCCGGGAATCGTTGAGCAACCGGCAGTCCGCCCTGCAGCGAGAGATGTCGTTGCTCGAACAATTGGATGGCCAGATCGGCGCGCTCCGCCGGCAGGCCGACGAGTTATCGAAGGAACACGGGGCGATCCTGGCCCGATTACAGGCCCTGCGGGATGACGTCGATGCCGCTGGCGAGAAGGAGAGTGAGTCCGAATCGGGCCACGAAGAGTTGGCCGCGGAAGGGCCGCTATCGACCGAGTCATCCTCCCCGTTGGTCCAGGCGCGGGCCCGTTGCCGGGAGATCGAGGCCCAGCAGCAGGCCGAGGCCCGGCGCATCGCCGGTCTGGAGGAACGCTTGGAGGCCCTGGCCCAGCAGGCCGAGGCGGCGCGGGAGGAGGCATTACGCGTCGAGCGGGAGACGGTGGGCCAGACCCGGACCCAGGTCGCCGTGGCCGGGGAGACCCTGCGCAGCCAGCAGGCGACGCTGCGGCAGGAGGAGACCCAGTTGGCGCGCATCGAGACCCAGATCGAGGCCCGCCGCCAGCGGATCGAGGAGTTGGCGGACGAGCAGCGCCGGTTGGCCGCGCGCACGGAGGCGCTGCGCGCGGCGTCGACTCGGAAGGAGGCCCAGCTGCGCCAGGTGCACGAGCGTATCCGCCCGGCCGAGGAGGCGCTAAATCGCCTGAACGAGCGGCACGCAGCGCTGGAGGAGGAGGAGCGACGCATGCGGGACCGGGTGCGGGACATCGAGGCTCACCTGAATCGGGCGCAACTGGACGCTGAGCGGTGCCGGGACGAGTTGAAGATGCTCGAGCGCCAGATCGAGGAGGACCTGGGGCTGGTCGAGTTGGAACTGGCGGAGGACGTGACCGCCCAGACGCCGCTGCCGTTGAAACCCCTGGTCTCGGCGCTGCCCGTCGTCGAGGAACTGCCGGCGGGGCTGGAGGACGAGATCCAGCGCCTCAAGGCCCGCCTGCGCCGCCTGGGCTCGGTCAACCCCAACGCGCCCGAGGATTGCGCCGAGGTCCAGGAGCGGTACCGGTTCCTGACCGAGCAATCGGCCGATCTGGAGGCCGCCTCCGAAAAGCTGCACCAGGCAGTGGCCGAACTGGACGAATTGATGATCGAGGCCTTCTGGGAGACCTTCGAGGCGGTGGCAGGGGAGTTCTCCCAGTTGTTCACGACCCTGTTCGACGGCGGCGAGGCGCAGTTGGAACTCACCGAACCGGACGACCTGCTGAACACCGGGGTGGACATCGTCGCCCGCCCGCCGGGCAAGCGTCCGCAGCGATTGGCGCTGCTCTCTGGCGGGGAGCGCTCGTTGACGGCGGTGGCGCTGCTCTTCGCCATCCTGCGCGTCTGCCCGGCCCCGTTCTGCGTGCTCGACGAGGTGGACGCGATGCTGGACGAGGCCAACGTGGGCCGTTTCCGCAAGGTGTTGCAGGGCTTGGCGGAGAACACCCAGTTCGTCGTCATCACCCACACCCGGGGCACCGTCGAGGTGGCCGACACGATCTACGGCGTCTCGATGGGATCGGACGCCGTCTCGCAGACCGTCTCGCTGCAGTTGGACGAAGTATGAAATGGCTGCACTGAAATAAGCCCAGATTTCGCCACAGAGACACAGAGAGCACAAGGAAATCTTATGGTCGCAACGACCGGCCTGGTGTTAGCCAGTGGATTCAGTCGCAGGATGGGGCGCAACAAGGCGTTCTTAGCCCTGGGCGAACGCCCATTGATCGAGATCGTGATCGAGCGATTGGAACAGGTTTGCGCCGAGGTGTTGATCGTGGCGAACGACGCGAACGGCGCCGCGGCCTACACCGGGCTGGGCTTGGCAGTCGTGACCGATCGCTTCCCGGGCGTGGGCGTCCTTGGGGGCTTGCACGCTGGTCTGACAGCCGCATCTCACGATCTGACGTTGGCAGTCGGATGCGATATGCCCTTCTTGCAGCCTGACCTATTGCAGGCGTTCGCTGGGTGGGCGGTGGGTTTCGACGCGGTGGTGTTGCGCCACAGTGCGCCCGATCCACAGACTGGGCGAAAGGAAGCGCGGATATTTGTCGAGCCCCTCCACGCCGCCTACCGGCGCTCGTGCCTCCCGGCGCTGGAGACGGCGATTCAAGCCGGAAAGCGGCGGATCATCTCCTTCTTCCCCGACGGTCACGTGCGCTACGTGACGCTGGGCGACATCGCCCCCTTCGACCCCAATCTGCGTTCCTTTCGCAACGTGAACACGCCGGAAGAATGGCGTGCAGCCCGCGCCCAATGGAAGGCCAAGTCCAGATAGCAGGAAAGAAACCAGGTTTTCTCAAAAACCTGGTTTCTGACAGTCTTAACCCCTTTTTTCATAAGGTTAACCAATTTCCAGAAGATCCACATCATCCAGTCACACGTCGATACCCGCAACCGGCATGGCAAAGGCAAAGGTCGTGCCCTTCCCCAACTGACTCTCGACCCGGATCTGCCCACCGTGGAGCTCGACCAGGTTCTTGACGATACAAAGTCCCAAGCCAGTGCCCGGCTTTTCCAGCGCTTCGCTGTTGGAGGATCGAAAGAACTTGGTGAACAGCCTGGCTTGATCTTCCTTTGAAATGCCGATGCCGGTATCCGAAATGGCGCAACGGACGTAATCGTCCTGGAGCCAGGCCCGCACGCGGATGCGCCCGCCCTCAGGCGTGTACTTGTAGGCGTTGCTGAGTAGGTTGATCAAGATTTGCGTCAGCCGCGCCGGATCGGCATGAACCTGCGGCAAATCCTCCTGGATGTTGACCGTGAACTGCTGATCCCGCGCCTCAATCTGCCCCCGGGTCGCCTGGAGCGCGTCGTGCAGCGCATCCCGCAAATCGGTCGGCTGGCATTCAAGCCGCATATGGCCCGTCTCGATGCGTGAAATGTCCTGGAGATCGGAGACCAGAATCGCCATCCGCACAACGTTACCGCGAATCGTCTGGATGAACTGGGCTTGTTGGGGAGCCAACGGCCCACACGCCTCCTTCAGCAGCATATCGGTGTATCCCCGAATCGACGTCATCGGCGTGCGCAATTCGTGAGCCACCAACGACACAAACTCCGATTTCGCCTGATCGGCCTGCTGCACTCCCTCGTACAGTCGCGCGTTCTCGATAGCGATAGCGGCATAATCAGCCAGGGCCATCAGGAGCTGGCGATCGTGCTTGGAAAAGGGTTGCCCACTCACACAATTCCCCACACCCAGCACACCAACCGTCTTCTCGCCGATCTTGAGCGGCGCCGAGAGCATCGCCTGCGTATCGGTCGCCGCCCCCTTGCAGATTGCCTGAATGGCCAACGCTTCTGGACTGCGATGTTTCGCCCGTTTCGCCGCGCCATTCACCCGTTGGCGATGCAATTTCGCGCTCAACTCACCGCTTTCCTCGTCCATCAGCATCAATGTCGCTTCCTCTGCCTCGATGACGCAGAAAATCGCGTCCAAGATTCGCTCCAGGAGTTGATCCTTCGACAACATCGACGTGACTGATTTTCCCACGTGATACAGAATATCCATCTCCTGGACGCGCTGACGCAGTTTTTGGTTGGCCAAGGCCAGGTGCTGGGTGAGCGCCTCCTTTTCTCGACGCAAGCGCACCTCAGTCAAAGCCCGGTCGATAGCGGAAAACATCTCGTCGGCGGTGAAGGGCTTGCTCATATAATCCTTCACCCCCTTGCGAAAGAACTCCACCGCGATGGCCTCAGAACCGTGGGAGGTGATGAGTATGATAGGTACGTCGACACGCTGGGCACGAAGGGCGTCGATCACCTGAAATCCATCCATGTGCGGCATCTCCAGATCACAGAAGATCAGATCTGGCGGATCGGCCAACACCATCTCCACCCCCTGGCTGCCATCGCTTGCCTGCAACAGGGTAAATCCCTCACGTCGAGACAGGGTATCGGCGATGAAATCCCGTATGTGACGGCTGTCGTCGATGACTAACACTCGCACGTTCGATTCCATACATCCCTCATCAATTGATGAAAATTACCTCGACCAAGAAGACGTGACGCCCAATAACTGCACTTGACATGATAGCGTAATTTTGCTTCGAGTGCATTAAGAGAGCGTTACGATTGGATAACGAGGGTAGAACGAACAGCGCTCGCCGCGGGGTTTTCGTTTGACAGCGCCGTGACACGTGGCTATAATGACACTACAATACACCATCTTCTCAACCCGTAAATGAAGATGGATCCCCCAGTCTAGTGAGCGCCACTTAACACAAGAGAGGAGAAACATCTATGGGAAACATTGCATCTTTTCCGTCCGATTTTACCTGGGGAGCCGCGACCTCATCCTACCAAATTGAAGGCGCCTGGGACGAGGATGGCAAGGGAGAGAGTATCTGGGATCGTTTTTCGCACACGCCAGGCAACGTCAAAAACGGCGACACCGGCGACGTAGCCTGTGACCACTATCACCTCTGGCGTCAAGACGTGACCCTGATGAAAGAACTGGGCCTGCAGGCCTATCGCTTTTCCATCGCCTGGCCCCGCCTGTTGCCAGAGGGCCGGAGACCGGTCAACGACGACGGCATCGCCTTCTACGAGCGCTTGGTCGACCGCCTGCTCGAAAACGAGATCGAGCCCTACGTCACCTTGTACCACTGGGACCTGCCCCAGGCCCTGCAAGACGACGGAGGGTGGGCCGCCCGCGCCACTGCCGAGGCCTTCGTCGAGTACGCAGACGTCGTCTCTCGCGTGCTGGGCGACCGGGTCAAGTACTGGGCGACGCTGAACGAGCCCTTCGTCAGCGCCGTCATCGGTCATCTCTGGGGCGTCCACGCGCCGGGCCACGAGGACATGGGCGAAACCATCGCCGCCGCACACCACCTCCTGCTGGGGCACGGCTGGGCCGTGCCCGTTATCCGTCGCAACGTCCCCAAGGGCCAGGTGGGCATTGTGCTCAACCCCAGCCCTCAGCACCCGGCGTCCCCAAGCTACGCCGATCGCGCCGCAGCGTGGCAAGCGGACGGTTTTCTCAACCGTTGGTACCTCGATCCACTGACCGCGCGCGGCTACCCGGCCGACGTCGTGCAAAAACTTGATCAACCGATGGACGTCGTACACGCAGGCGACATGGAAGCCATCGCCGCCCCACTCGACTTCTTGGGCGTCAACTATTACACACGCGGTGTCGTACGCGACGAAAAAGTCCCCGCCGAAGAAAACGAACTTCAGACCCTTTTCCCCGGCGACGAGAAGACCGAGATGGATTGGGAAGTCTACCCCGAAGGACTATACGAAATCCTGTGCCGGATCCACTTCGATTACGACTTCCCCGCCCTCTACGTCACCGAAAATGGCGCCGCATATCCCGACGAAATCAACCCCGACGGCACAGTCGACGATCCACAACGCCTGTCCTATTTCAAGCGACACCTGGTACAAACCGCTCGCGCCATCCAGGCCGGCGTCCCCCTGCACGGCTACTTCGCATGGTCGCTCCTGGATAACTTCGAGTGGGCCGAGGGATATAGCAAACGCTTTGGTCTGATCTACGTCGATTTCGAAACCCAGCAGCGCATACCGAAGGCCAGCGCCCGGTGGTACAGCCGCGTTATCGAAAGCAACGCCGTGCCAGAGTAATATGAATAAATCTGGATAAATTGACAAGAGTAAAAAAGATGAGTGAAGTGAAACTGGAGTTGACAGAGAGCCAAGTCATCGCGTTAGTCAAGCAACTGTCTGAGCAGACCAAACAGACGATATTTCAGATGCTCCTATCGACGGGGGACCTGGACGTCGATCTGGATCCGGAAATGTTCGACGAAGACATCGAAATGTTTGACATGATGGACGATTGGGAGGACGAGAGAATTTGGTTCTTTGGGATTTCGCATGGCCGCAGTGAGAGATTAGCCACGAATTGCACGAATTAACACGAAAAACCCAAAATTAGTGACAATTCGTGTAATTCGTGGCGAAAAGTTGACCACTTGCTAAGCCAACCAGGCGAACTACCAGAGAGCCGAGAATTTTTGCCATGGAACGCCAACATCTCCTGGCTGCCGAGACGTTCCACTACAGCTACGCCAACTACGCTGACCATCTGGGCATTGGAAACGTACGTTTCGACGAACTGATGCCCGACGACGTGGAAATTCTGGAACAGGATGAGACAGAATGCTGGGAGGACGCTCGCCTGGCCAATGCCCTCGGCATTGACGAGGACAGGGCCCCGTTCTGGCGAGAGTCGTATCGACGGGCCAAGGACATTATCGATGCCCCCACCCCAGCCGAATCCTTTCGACGCGGCGTCCGCTACTCGATCGAGGATGCTCTCGAAAGTGGGTTGAATCGTGAGGATGACATCAAGCTCCTGGTCTCGCAGATATGCTACCGGGCGGCAGACATGGCCTATCTGCTGGACATGATAGGGGAGCGGCTCTCCACGTATTCCCACGATGTATCTTCTCAATAAGTTGGGGAGCTGTGGCCGGTCTCCCGACCGAGCCACAGCGGGCACGGTCAGGAGACCGGCCCGAGCGAGTTTGCCCCGGTTTATTGAGATGATACCCCACGATCTCAGGGAAACGCCCAACGTCGATTCCAAATACTTGTTTGGGGAACCGCCCGCCCCCTTAGTTGACTGACATCCTGATCAGTGAGGTGATCGGCGCTTGGATCACGAAATGACGAGGGGGTATTCACCTCTCGCGCCAATAAAGCGGCGCATCCTGCCAACGACAGCCCCTCGCATCGACATCGAAGGCAATCATGCCCAACCTGCCCTCCCGCTTGACGACGGGCAGTGCTGCCGCCACGCCCGCGCGCGACGGCGCGCCGTGGGCGGCGATGTCCCGGGCCAACGCCTCCAGCAAAATCCAGGTCGCTTCGTAAGCCGGGAGGGCTAGGGACCCCGGGGCGGACCCGTTGGAAATCGCCCGATAGGCCTCGACGAAAGATTGGCCTCCCGGCATCTCATCCAGCCGGGGCCACGGTGTGACGAAGGTCGTTCCCCGGGCCGCTGTTCCCGCTATGGCGGTGAAATCGCCGGCCGCCAGGTCTGGCCCGCCCACGAAGGCGCCCGTCCAGCCAGCGGCCCGCAGCGCTGCAATCACCTCCCCGGCCATCACCGGATTGGCATCGCAGAAAAGCACGTCGATCCCGGCGTCCAGAATCGGCATCAGCACCGAGCGTTCTTCATTCGCATCGATGCTATCCAGCGCCACGACAGGCGCCACGCGCACGCCCCGCGCCGAGGCCCGACGCGTCAGCGCCTCGCCCAGCGGGCCGAGCGGCGGCCCGCCTTCGGTCAGCAGCGCCGCCCGTTCCATCTCGTGATTCACCAAATAATCGAGCCAAGCGTCCGCCACCGTCTCGGCCGAGGGCCCCATACGGCAAACAATCCCGGCGTTCGCCAGATCTCCCCGGACGACCGGAGCTACCAGCGGGATACCGGCCTCACCGTAGACCGGGGCCGCGGCTGCCGTCGTCTCCTCGCGGAAGTGACCGAGCGCGGCGACGACGTCATCGTCGACGGCCAATTTCCGCGCCTGCGCCATCGCCATCGCCGGATCCGCCCCATCGTCGTAGGCCACCAACTCGACTCCATACCCACCTACGCCACCGGCAGCGTTGACCTCTCGTATCGCCAAGCGCACTGCGTAGATCACGTCGTACCCCACGTAGCGATAACGCCCCTCGAAAGGAGCCACCAGGCCGATCTTCTGTCTCTTA
>OMKS01004750.1_pt1 | contig 10107 bp, 6 predicted proteins | sample 1674721 | NCBI WGS metagenome assembly OMKS01 (sample SAMN06264996, study PRJEB25208) | sediment metagenome | isolation source: hot spring sediment | place: USA: California | collected 2014-09-02 | reverse complement strand
TGGGCTCGGAGATGTGTATAAGAGACAGATTTATGACCGTAATAATAAGATAATTGCCCAGAATAAGCCTTCGTTTAACTTAGTCTTAAACATTCCACTTTGTGCTTTGGGAAAAGATTTAAGTCTTTGCAGAAAAATTGTGGAAGAAGTAGCCTCTCAAATTTCCCTAAGCAATAAGGCAGAATTACTAGAGCTTTTGCAAAAAAATCCTTCCAATAGTTTAGTGCTTTCAAAGGATCTTAATAAAGATCAAATAATCGCCATTGAGTCCAAGAACCTTCCAGCGCTTAATGTTTTAACTTATCCTTCTAGGGAATATTTATATCCAGCCGAATTTGCTCACTTAATAGGTTATACAGGCTTATCCAGTACAAGCATATCTCCTGTCATAGAAGGAAAAACCGGTATTGAATCCCAGTATGACAGCGTGTTAAAAGGCCTTCCAGGAAAGAGGGTAGTACAGGTAAATTCCCAGAACAAAGATATTCAGGAGTTTGATACTCAAGATCCCGTTCCAGGAAAAAATATTACGCTTTTTGCAGATATTGGTTTACAAAGATTAGCGTATGAAATTCTAAGAGAAATAGTTGATGGGATTCCCGTGTCATTATTTGACACAGATGAGGTAACAAAAAGTTCGGAATATATTGAAGGACTTTCTAAAAGAGCAAGGGCGGGAGTTGTTGTTGCTCAAGACCCAAAAACTGGTGGAATTTTGGCCCTAGTTAGCTATCCTTCTTTTGATTCCCAAAAAATGATTTCCAATATTACATCTAAGGAGTTGGCAGAAATGGAGTCGGCGGGCTCCTTTCCATTTTTTAACCGTGCTATTGGAGCTGGATATGCTCCAGGTTCTACTTTTAAACTAGTTATGGGGTCAGCAATTTTAGAGGAGAAGATTGCCACTCCTGCAACTTCCATTTTTGATACAGGATCTATTTCTGTTGCTGGATATACTTTTAAGAACTGGAAATTAGACGGGCATGGGGAGGTGAATTTATTGAGAGCACTTCAGGTTAGTAATGACCCTTATTTTTACATTATGGGAGGAGGATATGGAGACATTACAGGATTGGGGATTGAACGCATTCACAAGTGGGCAAATCAATTTGGGTTTGGTGCTAAAACTGGAATTGACCTTCCTGGCGAAATAACCGGATTTGTGCCAGATGCTGATTATAAAGACTGGTATTTGGGTGATACTTATATAACATCCATTGGGCAAGGGGATTTTTTGGCAACTCCCTTGCAGGTAAATGTAATGACAGGATTTTTTGCCAATGGAGGAGAGCTTTTGCGGCCTCTTGTGGTTAAATCGGTTGAAGGTGCGGGTAATGGTGCTGCTAATGGTAACGGCCAGAATAAAAAGGAAGTGATAGCAAAGGATTTTGTTTCTCCAAGCACGCTTGCCACAGTCCGTGAAGGGGTGTTGCGGGCAGCCTCTCCAGGAGGTACAGGTTACCCCGTATATGATTTTGCAGACCATCACAATGGAGTTGTAGTTGCAGGAAAAACGGGTACCTCAGAATATATAGATTCCAATGGGGAATATGGGACACACGCTATGTTTACAGCTTGGGCTCCTTATGAGGATCCCGAAATTGTTTTAACGGTGTTTTTGGAGGGTGGGGGGTCTGGGGCTCATGACGCAGCACCCGTGGCAAGGCGATTGCTGGATTATTGGTTTTCGGATTTGAGGACAGTCCTTCCATAGATTGTGGATTTCCCTTGGTGGAAAAGGTGAAACTCTTACTTTGGTCAAGGACAATCCTTCCGCGGGTTTTGGTTTTGACCTGTTGTATTGAGGAAAGGATTTATTTCGTCCAAGGACTGTCCTTTGAATGTCCCTCCAATTTGACAAATCCCCTCAAAACCGTATCCTTTCTATTGTATGAAACTCGTCATAGTGGAATCTCCCACAAAAGCAAAAACACTTACTAAATACCTTCCCAAAGAAGAATACACTATTACATCCTCCAGAGGACACATTAGAGACCTTCCAACAAAAGGTCTTGGAGTTGATGTTGAAAATAATTTTGAACCTGAATATGAAATCCCTTCCAAGGCTAAAAAGACTATTACAGAGTTGAAAAAACTCGCTAAGGATGCCGAAGAAATTGTTTTAGCAACAGACCCCGATAGAGAAGGAGAGGCTATTGCTTGGCATCTTCAATATGTTTTGACTCCGGCTAAAAAGACCTCAAAAAAAGCCTCAAAATCAAAAAAGGCTAAGAAAAAGACTTCAGAGGATGGCTTGGAGATCCCAGAAGATACTTCAAGTGATACCCCTAAATTCTCCCGTGTCTTCTTCCATGAACTCACAAAAGAAGCCGTTTTAGAAGCCTTTAATCATGCATCTCAAGTAAATGAAGACTTGGTAAATGCTCAGCAAGGTCGCCGTGTGCTGGATCGCCTTGTTGGATATAAGCTTTCTCCATTACTTTGGAAAAAGGTGAGGTACGGACTTTCGGCTGGAAGAGTGCAAAGCGTTGCGGTTCGTTTAATTGTTGAGAAAGAGCGAGAAAGACAAGCCTTTAAAAGTGAAGAGTTTTGGACCATTACAGTGGATTTTCTTGCCGATTCCAAAGATACTTTTACTGCAGAATTATTAAAACATGCTGGTAAAAAACTGGTTATTTCCAATGAGAAACAGGCCCAAAAAATAGAAGATGAGTTAAAAAATACTTCATTTAAAATTGCAGAAATTGTAAAAACCCAGAAAAACAGACAACCACCTGCTCCTTTTAAAACAACAACTTTGCAAAGAGCAGGTGCAAATGTTTTTGGATATCCTGCTAAAAAGACTATGAGTATTGCTCAAAAGCTTTTTGAAAAAGGTTACATAACTTATCACCGAACTGACTCTTTGAATTTATCTGCAGGTTTTGTAGAAGAGGTTCGTTCTTATTTGAAAAAAGATTTAGGTGAAAAGTTTTTACCAGAAAAAGCTAGGTTTTTTAAGACAAATTCCAAAGGGGCACAAGAAGCACATGAGGCAATTAGACCAACTGATGTAAAAAATACTCCTAAAAAGTTGAAATTGGAAAGCGAAGAGTACAAGATTTACTCATTAATTTGGCAGAGAGCTTTGGAATGCCAATCTGTTTCTGCTATTTATAATCAAACCAGAATAGATATTGAATCAGAAAACAAGTATCTATTAAGGGCAACTGGCTCCATTATAACCTTTAAAGGTTGGCTGGCTATTGGAGAAAAATTGGGTGTTGCAGTAGCCACAGGGGAAATGTCGCCCCTCCCAGAAGTAAAAGAAAACACTGTACTAAAAGAACAAAATATCAAAAAGGAACAACATTTTACTCAACCACCTGCAAGATATTCAGATTCAACCCTTATTAAAAAAATGGAAGACTTAGGAATTGGAAGACCTTCCACTTATGCCCCCACAATTTCTACAATTGAGTCTAGAAAATATATAATACGAGAAAATCGCTATTTTGTACCTGCAGATGTTGCTTTTGTTGTAACAGATATGTTAGTTGAGCACTTCCCTTCGATTGTAGATTACGATTTTACTGCTGAAATGGAAAGCGATTTGGACGCCGTTGCAGAAGGAAAGAAGGAATGGCCAAAGTTAATAAAAGACTTTTTTGATCCGTTTATAAAAACATTAGAAATTAAAGATAAAGAGCTTCACAAAAAGGATATGACTACACTAGAAGAAACTGAAACCATTTGTCCTGAATGTAAAAAGCATAAACTAGTTGTGAAACTGGGAAAATACGGCAAATTCTTAAGTTGCTCAGGTTATCCGGATTGTGAATATGCAGAACCCATGGCAGAGGATAAAGTTTTTGATGAAAACGGAGAGGAAGTTACTGAATTTGGAAAGTGTGACAAATGTGAGACCGGCGTTTTTGTTTTAAAACAAGGAAGATTTGGGAAATTTTTAGCATGCAGCAATTATCCTAAATGTAAAAACACAAAACCTTATTTGGACAAAATTGGCATAAAGTGTCCTAAATGTGGAGAAGGGGATATTGTTAGAAAAAAAGCCAAGAGAGGAGAATTTTTTGGGTGCAGTAGGTATCCTGATTGTGATTATTCGTCATGGAAGAATCCTGCTTTAGGTGGTGACGAGGAAAATGTTGAAAAGGAGCCTATTGAGAATGAGGAAAACAGTTAAAACCCTAAATCAAAATCAGGGTCAAAATCGTTTTAATTCCCATACCCTTAGTTCTCGTGCCTTTAATTCCCGTACCAGATCTAATAAGTATTTAGAATTTAAAGATCTTCAGCCCCTTTCCAAAAAACTAAAAAAAGAAGGCAAAAAAATTGTATTTACAATAGGCTCTTTTGATCTTTTAAATCCAGGTCATTGCCGTTACTTAACCGATGCAAAAGCAGCAGGAGATATTTTGGTAGTTGGAGTTAGTTCCGATGCCTCTGATAGACGGGTGAAAGGTCCCAGTTTTCCTTTAATCCCAGAACTTATTCGTGCTGAGCTTCTTACCTATTTAAAAACCGTAGATTATGTGGCAATTGTGGACAATGACCGCCCCCATGCTGGTTTAATAATGCTAAAACCCGATACTTTTTTTACTTGTGAATACGATTGGAAGAATGAAATAAGGACAAAAGAGGATCAAGTGTTGCTGGATATGTATGGTGGAGGAATTTTTACTGATCCTATTTATGAGCCGTATTTTAGTGCTGGGGCCTTGTTGCATCAAATAGCAAGTATTCGATTTATGCAAATTTTAAATCGTTACTTAAGCGAAAAGTTTTCTAACATGCAGTTTAACTTTTCCAATAGCTTAAAACCTGTAGACTTTGGTCCTCAAACTCCCAGAAATCTTTTTGCGTTTAACGCAAATAAATTAATCTTTAAACCTTCCGCATTGGAGAATATTTCAAAAAAGGCAAAAGAAGAAGGAAAAAAGGTAGTTTTTGTCTCAGGTTCTTATGATTTATTGCATGTTGGACATGCCCGTTTTATTGAAAGGGCTGCAAAGCAAGGGGATTTTTTGGTTGTCGGCATCCCTTCGGATGAGGCGGTTCGCAAATTAAAAGGGGAAGGTCGCCCAGTTATTTCTGAAAACTCTAGAGCGTATGTTTTGGCATCACTTGACATAGTTGATGCAGTGGTGATCTTTCCAGAGGTTTCTGTACTTGAAACCTTAAAAAAGTTACAACCTGATGTTTTTTACACAGTAAAGGATTCTTGGAATACTGGATATAAAGAAAGTCCAGAGTATAAAGCGGTTACAGGTTATGGGGGAGAAGTAGTTCGTGGTGCAAAGCAGTCGGCTAACATTTCAGCTTCAGCTATAATTAATAAACTTGCATATGAAAAAGTGAGGGAAATTTTTGAGGATTGTATGGATGAGGGTTTATATGGAGAGATTTTAAATGAGAAGTCCAGGCTTAGTGAGAAAGGGAAGGGGAAGAAAAGGTAGGGTTAAAGTGTTGTGGAACAAAAAAGCCCTTGCAGTGCAAGAGCTTTTTTGTACCTTACCCATAACTCCTGTGAGTGTAATTGGATAACGCCTGAGATAACAACATTGTACAATTAGTATGCCATTGTGTCAAGGGAACATTGCAGAGTCCCTTTGGTGGACACGACGGGAGTTGAACCCGCATGGATAAGGTCTCAGGCGTTATCCCGCTCACCGGAGCACGTGCCCACTAAGGTAATTATAATACGGATTAATGCTGGACCGGAGGGGAATCGAACCCCCGGGTGTAGAGTGTTAAGTCCTATCCCATCACCAGAATCCGGCCCACTCAGGAAATTATAATGCAAATTAACTCAATATCGATTATATAAAATTGCCGTAGAGACAAGAAAAAATGAAAAAAGAGCAGAAAAATAAAATAATAATTGCAGATCCCTATTCTGAAGAAGCACAAAAAAATGCTAGAAAATCCCCTTTATATAGCCAAATTGCTAGTTCTGTTACAAAGTGCCCTTTTTGCGATTTAAAGGAAAAGTATATTATTTTTCAGACCCAAGAAGCCGTTTTAACAGTAAATCTTTTTCCCTATATTGACGGTCATTTAATGGTAATTCCAAAACGACACATAGAAAAAATGGAAGATTTTCTGAAAGAAGATTGGCAAGATTGTAGAGAGCTGATTTCATTGGGAATAGCAATTTTAAAGGAAGGTTTGCAAGTTCAGGATGTGAATGTGCTTTATAGAGAGGGGACTAAAAAGTCTGGTAGCAGTCTAAAACATTTACATATTCATTTACTGCCTATTAAATCTGGATTTCTAGAAGGGGATACAAATGGATTTGCTTATAAATACCAGGATTTAGATTTTTCTCCTCTGGAAATGGCAGAAAAGTTAAGGGAAGTACGTCAAGATATTCAGGAAAAATGCAAGAAGTAACTCCACAGGATATAGAATTTATGCGTCAAGCTTGTTTGTTGTGTGATAATTCGACTTTAGAAGTGCGTACGGGATGTGTTATTGTTTTTGACAGAGGTGTAGTTTCGGCTGAAGGATGGAATGTCTCTGAAAAACATGCAGAAGTTATGGCTTTAGAAAAGGCATATTTAGCATCCAGCTCCCTTATTAACGCCACAGTTTATGTCACCCGTTTTCCATGTGAAGATTGTGCCAAAAAACTTACAAAAAACGGTATCTCTAAACTCTTTTATATGTCGGATCACTTTTCTAGTGGGAATTCTGCCCTTCCGTTGCTTAAAGCCTCAAATATTCCTGTAATTCAAATCCTTGAAAATCAAGTTTGGGATACAATATCTATATGACCCAAACCCCAACCGAATGGCCAGTTTACTTCAAAGAGCGTCTCCTTGTGGACAACATCAACTCATCCATTGGAATTGTTACTCTTTGGATGCCTAAAGAAACCGTAGCCGAATACTTGGAAGACGGCACTTTTTCGGTTTGTGGACAGCTTTATACAAAAGGTGGCATAAACTATATTTTGCGTAACATATTATCCAACCCTAGAATTAAGCATTTAATAATGTGTGGCATAGATCGTCAGGGAAGCGGAGATGCCCTAAAGAAGTTCTTTGAAAACGGTGTGGCCTCTGCAAAAGATGATACGAGCCCTTGGAAAGTCCTTGGAGATGAAAAGGCAGTAATAGACAGGCAAATTCCTTTAAATTACTTAGACTTAGTTCGCAAGAATGTGACACTTTATGACATGAGAACATCCTCTGTGGAAGAAGTTGGAAAAAAAGCCAAAGGATTGTCCTTAAAGGACTCTTCTGCCACCGCCTCTACTTTTTGTGATCCCATAACCTTCCCCGATCCAGAAAAAACAAAAGTACAAACATATCCTTCCGATCACTCTGTTTTTAAAATTCGCCGAGAATATATAGGGGATGCTTGGCTTGACGCTTTAAAAACTATCACTAGATTTGGTCGCAAAATCCCAGGGATGTATGGCGAAGTAGGACAAGTTGCCAATCTTTCCATTGTTATAGAAAAAGAAGATCCCGACTCACCTGAAATTGCCCCTTTTTTTAACTTTGACAAAGAGCAGTTAAACCTTTATTACAAGGGATTTTTCTCAGAAAACGAAGGGAAAGAAGAAATTTATACATATGGAGAACGCATTTTTAATTGGGAAGGAATTGATCAAGAAAAAATCATGGTGGAAAAATTGAGCAGGTTTGAATTTGATAGGGGAGCAATGGCCGTTTTGTGGCAACCTCAAAAGGATAACTTTCCTCCAACAAATGGGGAAGTTCAGCAATTAGGCCAGACCAAAAAATGGCGAGTTCCTTGTTTGGTTATGATATTGGGCCAAGTAACGGATGGGAAGTTTGACATGACAGCTGTCTTTAGAAATAACGATGTCTATGGTGCTTGGCCATTAAATGCTTTTGCTTTAAGAAAGTTTCAAAAGAATATTGCTCAAAAAATTGGCAAGGATTTGGGAAGTTTAACCACAATTGCTCATATTGCAGAGATTTATGAATTAAATTGGGAGGATGCGCTTAGTCTTGTAAAAGAGAACTTTAGGTTAGATAGGTTTTGTCAGCAAGATTCCCGTGGATATTACACTGTGAAAATAGTAGGGGAGAAGAAGCAGGATCAGGAGATTGAAGTAACTTTTTACTCACCCGATGGGTTGAATGAGTTAGGTGTCTACAAGAAAAAAGGGATCTTACCAAAGGTAGCAAGGGATTTGTCTCTAGAGATTTTGGGGGATTTTTTGGTTAGTGATTTGAGTGCTGCTTGTGATTTGGGAAGGCAATTAGCCAAAGCAGAGAGTGCTATAAAACTGGGTTTGGAATTTGAGCAAGATCAGCCTTTAAAGTTTCCAACTGCCTCTCAGTAAAAAGCAAATCCGCTTTATAGGCTTTCTCTGTCTCATATACATCTTTATGTTGTTTTACATTGTTTAAATGTTTTTGGCAATGTAATAAGGCAAACTCTTTCATTAGCTCCATGGATGTTTCTGTGGCCCCCTCTGTACCGTATTCCTCTTGAACCTTTTCTAGTAGGACAATAAAAGAAGAATCCTGTATTCTAAACCAAGAAAAAACCGCAAGTCGTGCCAAATCATATTCTACAGGTCCTATTAATGACAACTCAAAGTCTAAAACTGCAATAATTTTTCCGTATCCAACTAGTATATTTGAAGGGGTTAAATCCCCATGCAAAAACTTTGGTTTTTCACATTCAATTGTGTCTAGCCTTATTCCTAGAGAATTTGGATTAACCTGGTGAATTTCACGCAAAATATTAACAGCTTGCAAAGTTATATCTTCATTCATATCAAAAGGAGGTATCCCTGAAAGAAAGTTCCCTAGTGAAAGTAATTTGTTTTCAACATCTTTTCCACTTTTTATCTCAATTCTTGGTATGTCCAGTAGAAATTTTCCATCTTTTGTCTTTAATTGTTCCGGTACTCTAACCGAAAGATTTAGCTTACTTGCAATTGTAAAATTCTTTTCCATTGCGGCTCTTTTGGAAGGGGTGTTTTCTGCTAACATTCCAACATATTCTTTTTGGTTTACATCCTTAACATAAATTCCCGTGGAGCTATATCCCCAAGAAAAAGGATTAGTAAATTGAGGCGTTATTCCCCAGTTTTCTTCTATTATTTTTTCAAGTTTTTCATGGAATTCTGCATATCCTTGAGCTCCTTTAGGTATGTTGACTGGTCTTTTTGGCATTGATTTATGATAGCAGATTATTGTTTCTTGGGAACATGCCTTATTTTAGTTAGCAGAGCGATTAAGCCATTCGGATACTTCTTCTTTAGACCAGTTGTTCACAACTCTTCTTTTTGGAATAGAATTTTGTTCAAAATACTTTTTAACGGAAGCAATTAGTCTTAAAGCGTTATATGTAAGTTTATCCTTTGGGGCCAACTTTTGAGAAGTTTCTGCAGTAGGACCCCAGATGTCAATATCTCCATTAATTATGCTCTTTTCTAGTGCTGAATTTCCATGAAAATCACCTCCAATTATTATATTTGCCTCCGAAGCTACTAAAAGTGCCGGATGTTTAAGAATAGGATTCCATTCTGTAATTTGTTCCACCGAAGGGAGGTGCCCTCTGTCTGTTAAGTTATACAATCCCATGGTCGCAAGGTTTAGTTCTATTGCCGTCCCAGTTTTAACAGCGCTTTGTAATAGTTTTTGAACATGCTCTTCTTTCACTTCTGTTGTAACATACCCAAAAGGATGCCCAATAACATCTAGACAATCCCCATATTTCTCCATAATTTCTAAGTACATTTCCACCATGCTGTCAGCAGTTTGTTCTGGAGCCTGTTCGCTATCTGTTTCCTTTGTGTAGCCAAAAGCCTTAATTGCATGTATAGAGGCTATTGCCAAAAAATCCCCATGAGTTTCTTTCATTTCTCGTATTTTTTCAGGGGAAATATCTAATTGCCAACCATTTTCTCCTCTAACAATGTTGAATTCCACTCCAGGGGTTATACCTTCCCTTTTTAATGTCTCCAAGGAAGCTCCTATATCGACTCTTTCTTGTGGTCTTCCTGGGTCAATAAAATGTAGCCCCGCATATACATCATTTATGCCCAATCTTTCCTGTATCCCCTGTTTCATTTGTTCAGCAGAGGCTTGTGCATGAAAATCTGTACCTTCGGTATGAATATGAAAAACACTTTTCATTGGCATATATAAATAC
>OMKS01004747.1_pt1 | contig 10109 bp, 9 predicted proteins | sample 1674721 | NCBI WGS metagenome assembly OMKS01 (sample SAMN06264996, study PRJEB25208) | sediment metagenome | isolation source: hot spring sediment | place: USA: California | collected 2014-09-02 | reverse complement strand
ATCTCAATACGCCTCTGATGTGGGTCATGGGCAGGGCCCAGCTTCTGGAGGCAAGGAATGAGAGGATGCAGAATCTCAAGGATCTTTCAGAAGAAGAGCTATTGAATATCAAGGAAAAGAACACCAAGGATATAGCCTCCATTCATGAGGGTGCCAATAAGATCGATGCTATCCTGAAATCTCTCGGCTACAAGGTTCAGATGATCAATGAAGGGTATACCTCAATTGAAATGAGAGAATTTCTGGAGATGGAGATAGATTTCCTTATGGCGGATATGAGGTTCAAGCATGAGACGCACCGGGAAATAGCCCTTAATTCCAGGTCTCATTATGTAAAGGGGGACTATATTGTCCTTTCCTGTTGCCTGATGGGGGTGATCAATACAATTCTCAACAATACGGGAAAGGGGCGTACCCTTAAGATCAGCCTTGATAACGGGATAATACGGCTTGGCTGTCAGGAGCTACAGTGTACCGAGGAGGTAAAGAAGGAAATTGAAAACTTCTGTGCAGAACTTGCAGCCACGGCAGACGTGATTACCGCCACAACAGACGGTTTTCAGATGTCTGTGTGCATGAAGGATGGATGATGTCTGAAAAAGATGTCATCATATGCCCGAACTGCGGGGAGAAAATCAAAGTATACCGTAATCCCTTTCCCACTGTTGATATCATTATTGAATATTCATCAGGTATTGTACTGGTATCCAGAAAGAATGCTCCTTACGGATGGGCGCTCCCGGGCGGATTCGTTGATTACGGAGAATCGCTGGACCATGCAGCCAGGAGGGAAGCATACGAAGAAACAAGTCTCAGCATACATGATCTGCAGATGTTCCACGTCTATTCCGATCCTGATCGTGATCCCAGATTCCATACCATAACAACTGTATTTGTGGCCCGTGGAGAAGGAGTGCTGCGGGCGAATGACGATGCCGTCGATGCCGTGGTTGTGGATCCTGACCATCTTCCTGATCCTGTGGTTTTCGACCATGCAAAGATCATAGATGATTACAGGACATGGAAGAAGAGGTTTTCAGGAGGGATTGTAATACCATGACAGGCAGGGAAGAACTGTATCTTATCGATGGAAGCTCCTATATCTACAGGGCGTTCTATGCCATGAGGAATCTCTCTACATCGAAGGGCCTGCCCACAAATGCCGCGTATATCTTTTCGCGCATGCTTTTAAAACTGCTCAAAGACAAAGATCCTTCGCGCATCTGTTTCGTACTCGATTCAAAAGGGCCGACTCACCGCCACAGGATGTACCCTGACTATAAGGCAACAAGGCAGAGCATGCCGGAAGAACTGCAGGTTCAGATCCCCTACATCATAAAGATCGTTCATGCCATGGGGATCCCCATGATTGCAAAGGAAGGACTTGAGGCCGATGATATTATCGCCTCGCTCGCGCGCAGTGCCAGAGTCAGGTACAGGGTTGTCATCGTATCCGGAGACAAAGACCTCATGCAACTGGTGGATGAAGAGACAACGCTTCTGGACACCCTCAAGGATGCAATATATGACAGGGCTGCGGTAAAGGAGAAGTTCGGTGTCTTTCCCGAGTATATAGCCGATCTTCTGGCGATCATGGGCGACAGCTCCGACAACATACCCGGCGTTCCCGGCATCGGGGCAAAAGGTGCTGCAAATCTGATCAATTCCCTGGGTCATGTGAAAGAGATCATCCATAATGTTGATAGCATCAGCGGTGCTAAACAAAGGGATGCAATCCGAGAGCATGCAGAGCTGGCACTGATGAGCCTTGAACTTGTACGGCTCGATACTGTTGAAGACATCGAGATTTCGCCCGAGGGTATAACCAGGCAGGAAATGGATGTAAGCGCTCTGGCTGATATTTTCAGGGAACTGGAATTCAAGGCGCTCCTGGCCGATATATCTGAAGACACCCTTTTTGATGTACAGAAAGAACCCGAGCACAACATAGAATACGCATGTAGATACGACCTTGAAGGTATTGCAGGGATGTACATTATTAAAGACTCGGGCTGTGCAGTTTCCAATGACCATGCAAACTATGTATGTCTTGATCCCGAAACATATCTCTATCCACTTAAGGGCTCGAAGCTGAACCTGTGTATGCATGATGCAAAAGAGGCCCTGAGAGCGGCAAAGATGGCAGGCATTCAGGTCAGTGCAGGCATCGACGATACCATGATTGCAGCATACTGTATCGATGCAGCCGGTGGGACTTCCACCCTGGAGGACCTGGCAAAAGCCTTTGTAGGCAAAGATCTTCCAGGTCTCAAAGACCTGATCGGCTCAGGCAGGAACATGAAGGGCATCTCTGATCTGGAAAAGGAGGTCCTAGCGCAGTATCTTGCTTCCCATGCCATGGTTCTCCCTTCACTCCAGAAGGCACTGAGCGAAAAGATGAAACTCTGCGGTGTGGATGCAATCTATACCGATATCGAGATACCTCTTACAGGCGTGCTCTCTGATATGGAGAGCAAAGGCGTTCTTGTCGATGCGCAGGGGCTGTCTGAAATATCCGATGAAATAACCTCACAACTTGAATCCATGGAAAAGGCCATCTTTGCCCTTGCCGGAAGATCGTTCAATATCAATTCGCCGAAACAGCTCGGGGTAATCCTTTTTGAGGAACTGGGTCTTCCGGCGGCAAAGAAGACCAAGACCGGCTATTCCACGGACAGCAGGGTTCTTGAATCTCTTGCAGCCAGGCATGAACTCCCTGCGCTGATTGTTGATTACCGGGTGTATTCAAAGCTGAAGAGTACCTATGTGGATGCCCTGCCTTCGATGGTCGATCCTGGAACAGGCAGGATACATACCAGGTTCAATCAGGCCGTAACGGCGACCGGCAGGATATCTTCTTCAGACCCGAACCTGCAGAATATTCCCATCAGGACAGAAATGGGCAGGCGGATTCGCGAGGCCTTTATCGCACCAGAGGGCTTCATGATCCTCAGTGCCGATTATTCCCAGATAGAACTTCGGATACTTGCTCATATAACAGGCGATGCCACCTTGACAGACTCTTTTGCACGCGGGGTTGATATTCATGCCAGGACCGCTTCCGAGATATTCGGCATCCCTTTTGACCAGGTGAGTGAAGATCAGCGAAGACAGGCCAAGACCATCAATTTCGGGATCATCTACGGGATGGGCCCGCACAAACTCTCACAGGAGCTGCGCATAAAGCGTGATGTGGCAAAGCACTATATCGATAATTATCTCGCCAAATACCCCGGGGTAAGGGATTACGTGGAATCGGTTTGTTCCAAAGCGGAAACCGACGGATTTGTCACCACGATCATGGGCAGGAGAAGGTCCATACCACAGATTGGCTCCGGCAATTTCAATGAGCGCGAGGCTTCCAGAAGGATTGCCGTCAATACCCCGATACAGGGAAGCGCGGCGGATATCATCAAGATCGCCATGGTCAGTATTCAAGAAAGGCTCAAATCCATGAAGAGCTCCATGATCATTCAGGTACATGATGAGCTGGTTTTCGAGGCAGCCCTCGACGAGATCGATGAGCTGAGGGATTTTGTAAGGTACGAGATGGAAAATGCCTATCCCCTGAACGTCCCCATCAAGGTGGATATCGGTGTCGGAAAGAACTGGGCGGATGCGCATTGATAATGAGGCACCCGGCCATGGGCATCGGGCGCTGGGGTTTTAACCCATAGTTCGTTTCAGGGATGGAACAGCGCTGTGGGAGAGTCTTTAGCCGTGATCTTGCCGTAGTTAGAAGATATTATCGCGGCTGAAAGCCGCTCCGGCAATTCAGCAGGGCAGACGAATTGGATGCACGAAGATTCGACCGATGGGTGAGAGGCATGGATCCTGAATCCCTGTATTATTGTAACTGAGTAGAAATGAACAACCAGGCAGTATGACCCTGTGCATGCCACACTGCCTGGTTGTTGAGTATTCAAAACCAGGTTCTAGCGTTTTCCCATGACATTGCGTGCTACGACGATTCGCATGATCTCGTTGGTTCCCTCATAGATCTGGGTGATCTTGGCATCCCTCATGAATCTTTCCATGGGATATTCTGTTACATAGCCGTATCCGCCCAATATCTGTACGCCCTCGATCGAGGCATCCATGGCTGTATCGGAGGCATACATCTTCGCCATTGCAGCCTCTTTCTCGAAGGGCAGATTGTTGCTTTCCAGCCATGCCGCTTTGAGGATAAGCAGTTCGGAGGCATCGATTCTTGTTGCCATATCCGCGATCTTGAACTGTGTGGCCTGGAAGCTGTCGAGAGATTTGCCGAACTGAACGCGCTCTTTTGAATATTTCACGGATTCTTCAAGGGTCGCCTTGGCTATGCCCAGCGCCTGGGATGCAATGCCGATACGTCCGGAGTCAAGGGTTGTGAGCATCTGTTTGAAGCCTGAACCGGGATCCCCTAAGATGGCATCCTTGGGTATGCGTGCATCTTCAAAAACCAGCTCTGATGTTCCGGAGCCCCTGATGCCGAGCTTGTCTTCAACCTTGCCTACCGAGAAACCCTCGGTTGCTTCAAGATCGATAATGAACTGGGTGATCCCCTTATATCCCTTTGACTTGTCTGTTACTGCAGCAATGACCGCATATTTTGCGATGTTTCCATTGGTGATGAATTTCTTTTCGCCGTTGATAATCCATGAATCTCCATCGAGCACAGCGCTTGTATTCATGCCTGCCGGGTCAGACCCGGCATTTGCCTCGGTAAGGCCGTAGCAGCCGTGGGCCTCGCCAGATGCTACCGGTGTGTTGAACTTGATCTTCTGATCTTCCGTGCCGAATTTATACACAGGGAATCCATACAGCGAGTTGTTCACTGACATGATAACACCGGTGCTGGCGCATCCACGGGATATCTCTATGAGAATAAGTGCGTATGCCACATAATCCATACCAGCTCCGCCGTATTCCGGTGAAATGGCCACGCCCATGAAACCGTTCTCAGCCATCTTTCTCAGCACGGTATCATTGTGGCGGTGGGTCTGGTCGATCTCAGCGGCCACGGGTTTGAGCTCCTGGTCGACAAATTTCCTTGCCATGTCCTGTACCATCTTGTGCTCATCACTTAATGCAAAATTCATAATATCCTCCTAGTAAATGTACCCTTTGATTGTGTGATATATTCTATTATCTCTGCATTCATTCAGCGGGTTTCCAGACATGAATGAGAGTTCATTGTTATAGACTTTATTGCTGACCATGTCAATCGTATGGGATATCTGGTTTTTCATATATGTTGCATCCTGTATGTTTTCTATCTCAAAAAATGACGGATGTATATCAGGTTAATCAGGTATTTTATTAATCAGGACACCCTGTATCCGCATGCGGTATTGATACTGATCGACGAATTTGATTTTTTGAAAAGAAAGTCCGGGAAAACAAATGCCTTTACCAGATCCGATTATTTGGTATACTATAATACCACATCAATTACTGTCGAGGAGGCATGAAGGAATTATGAGAAATGTATTCATTTTTAATCCAGGGCCTGCTGTTCTGCCGGAGCCAGTCCTTGAAAGCACCAGCAAGGCAGCCATAAACTTTGCAAATACCGGTATGTCCATAATGGAGGTCAGCCATCGATCAAAGGAATTCGATGCATTGATAAACGAGACAATATCCCTGCTCAAGGACATCATGGGTATTCCAGAGAATTACAAGGTGCTCTTTCTTCAGGGTGGTGCCAGCCTGCAGTTTGCTATGGTCCCGATGAACCTATTGGGGTCCGGCAAGACAGCGGATTATATCGATACCGGCAGCTGGTCTTCGGCTGCGATCAAAGAGGCGAAAAAGATCGGTACTGTAAATATAGCTGCGTCGTCAAAGGATCAGGACTATACCAGGATACCATCTGCGGATGAGATCAAGCTGACACAAGGGGCGGCATACTGCCATATCACTTCCAACAACACCATCTATGGCAGCCAGTGGCAGGTCTTCCCCGATACAAAGGATGTGCCGCTGATCGCAGACATGTCATCGGATATCCTCTCCAGGGTAATAGATGTCTCGAAATTCGGACTCATTTATGCAGGTGCACAGAAGAACATGGGTCCGTCGGGTGTAACCGTTGTGATCATCAGGGACGACCTTGCCGAGCTCGCCCCTGACAATACCCCGACAATGCTCAAGTACTCCACGCATGTAGGCAAGAATTCCATGCACAACACCTGTCCTGTTCTCCCGATATTCGTGGTTCACGAAGTCCTTAAGTGGATCATCGATCAGGGAGGTGTCGCAGCCATAGAGAAGCTCAATGAAAAGAAGGTTGCCCTCATTTACGATATTTTGGACAGCAGTGATTTCTACAGGGGGACCGTGCAGAAGGACTCCAGGTCCAAGATGAATATCCCCTTCAGGCTGCCGAATGAAGATCTTGAGAAGGAATTCCTTTCCGGTGCCTCAGCCAAGGGGCTGGTCGGGCTCAAGGGCCACCGTTCCGTAGGCGGCATCAGGGCTTCCATGTACAACGCCCTGCCTATGGAGGGCGCACAGAGGCTTGCCGATTTCATGACAGCGTTTGCAAAGGAAAAATCATAAGAAACAAAAGAGGGCAGAGATTCTTCATCTCTGCCCTCTTTAACACGGATCCAGCATAATTTCCGAGGGGGTCTTTCATCCGTGATTACGATACAATCACGATAAATTGTATCACAGCTTGAAGACGCTCCCTCATATCCGCCAATCTTGGTAATACCTGCTTCCTTCCGTTTATAGCTATCGGATCAGGGCTGCAACTCTACCTGGGTGTTATTGTTGTTCTCGTTGCCTTCAGCAACAGCATTGGTCGAGTCAATTGTTGCGCTGATCGTTACTTTCTGCCTCAGGACATAGCCGGTTGCGTATACTGCCGTGCCGCCGGGTCTGGTCAGGTTCCTGTCCTTGTCGAGGCTTCCCAGGGAGATATTGGCCCAGCCGTTACCGTTCATCTTCAGGTTCAGGTAGGGCTGGTTGCCTCCGCTCCACAGAGCCGGGTCGAGGCCTGCAATTCCTGCATTCTTGACCTCCACAAGTACCCGTTTAGCGCCGTCGAGCCTAATGGAGCTGACAATCAGGTCGGGCTTGCCTGTAAGGGGGCCCATCCCTATCAGTGTGGCAGCAGGCGGGCCGAGCTGCACGGTCTTTGAATTGTTTGCCTCATTTGTCTCCATGACCTTGCCTGTGGCATCGACGGTTGCAGTAACTTTGGACTGCTTGGTAATCTTGACCTTGTCGAAGATATAGGTAATGGAGCTGTTGGGTCGTCTGAGCCTGCCTGTCGGATCGGCAGCCGGCAGGGTTATGCCGTAGTTGCGCCCGTCGACATTGGCTAACAGGGTGATGGCATCAACGCCTTTCTGGTTCCAGCGTGCGATATGAACACCGCCGCAGCCTGAACGGTTGGCTACCTTGACACTCAGCTGTTTGGACTGGTTCAGGCTAACATCTTCCATCACCAGATCAGGATAGCACTCAAAGAGCTTCTCAGCCTCTGTGTCCAGTTCGCTGATCTCCCCGGGGTAGCTGATATAGATAGAGCCCGTGGCCTTGAAGGTGGATATGTTGCGGAAGATGACTATATAGCGGCCACCGCTTTTATTGAGCTCGGGCTGGTCTACGGCATGCTGAATGATATCTGTATAACCGTCACGGTCCCTTCCGCAGGCCATCTGGCCGTGATAATAACTCGGTTTTTTCTCTTTCTTGCCGAACAGTCTCTTGATTCCCTTTACCCATTTACGGATCTCATCGCCGGCAATATATTCAAGTGGATTGAACTTGTTTACCTTGTTTATCCACTGCTGCCACTCGGAGGGCTGGATATTCTTGAAGGCCCTCGCATCGACCAGTATTATCCTCAACGGCTCATAATTCTTGTTTGCTGGCTCGGGAACGAGTTCGGTTGATTTGACGCTCACCGTAATCTCGCCTGGCCTGGTCAGCTGGATCGGGTAGTACAGCGTATAGGGATCACCCTGCTGGGATTTGAACAGCGTGAAATATTTCTGGAGAACGGCGTTTTCCGGGACAGCCGCCGATAAGGTAAACGGCAGACATATAAAAGCAAATACGAGAACTGACAGTCTTCGATCCATACATGGCCTCCTGATGATAAGTAAAGTTGTATCCTGATGGTATCCGGATGTTCCTATCTAACCATGTAGGTTCTATGATTTCAATGGGTTTATTCATGCGTGGGTTTATTCATGCGCTGCTATATTTGAGGAGTTTGACACAGACTCTATAGGCGTGATAGGTACTGTGTTTTCCTGGTTGCATTGCCGTGAGAATCGATTCTCAGACAGCTTGACTCCGGCAGCAGGGATGTAAGGTATGTTCTTTATGTTGTGCCGGACAAATAAAGGAATCATAACAGTATCTGCCGTTGGAGGCCTGTATGATGGACAGTGATGATGCGAAGCAGTATGAGAATATGTTGCTGGGTATCCTTGCGGAGCTGCGCTCAGAGATGAATCAGGAGATTGACGAGACAGCCCCGGTAGAAGTAAACGGCTCCATGGGAAGGGTTTCCCGTGGTGATGCAATACAGGTGCAGCAACTGGCCCTTGAGATGAAACGACGCCGTGAAGAGCGGATTCTGCGGGTTGAATCAGCCCTTATGCGGATCAGAAATGGCACGTATGGGATCTGCGTGCGATGCCAGGACCCCATCGAGCAGGGACGTTTGAATGCCTTGCCCGATGTATTGCTTTGTCTGGAATGTGCTGCCGGTTCGCCACGATAACATGTTGCCAGGCCCCGCCGTTTTCTAGGCATGATCGATTATGATCCGCCGGATCCTTTTATAAAAAAAGAAAACATAATGTCTGCATGATAAGTCTGGCATGGAAAACCCTGATAGGTGTTGCTGGATTGTTAGAGGTGTCAGCACATTGCGTCTGAACAGTAGGTGAGTTGCAAGAAGGGGAAGAGAGTTCTCTCTTCCCCGTTCATTCGATTCCTTTTAAGAAGACATATGCTGAAAAGACAAGCACGTCAGTGTATGACATCCTCAATTGATTTGGCGACCTGAAGGATCTGGATAGGCAGATCGATGCCGAGTTTCTTTGAAGATTCCAAGTCAACGATCACGTTCAGATTTTCATCTCTGGCCACAGGGAGGTTTTCGGGCTTGACCTTATCCTTGAGGATCTTTGTAACATGGTCGCCGGTGAGTTTTCCTATTACCCGGAAGTCCGGGGCTATATACAAAAGGGCGCCCCTGATATTGCCGGTGATGGATGAGATGGCAGGGACATTGTATTCAAAGGATATATCCAGGATCTCTTTGGTAGGTCCAAAGTCCCTGATTCCGTAGTATGAATCGATAGGGACAAAAAAGGCGCCTATTCCCTCATCGATCAGCTCCTTTGCTGCAGCAGTTGGAGATTCGGACATCTTCACCTGACGGGAGATCATCTGCAGACCCAGCTGTGCGGCCTTGGCCTTTGACTCTTCCGTATAGGCCACTGCATTGTCGTCATCGCTGTGGATGATTCCGATCTTTTTTACATTGGGCAGCCCGAGCATGGCTATGCGCAGGACATCAGTGGGGTCCATATAGATTGTAATGCCGGTGAATCCCGGACCGGCCTGAGTTTTAGATGCACATCCTACCAGCTCCGGTATGGCCACCGAGGTAAATACAAGTGGAATGCCTGCCTTGATGATCTTGTCCTTGGAATGCTTTGTTGCCGGTGTCCCTACGGTCACGACCAGGTCGGGTCTTTTGTCTATGATTTCGCCGGCAGAGTTTTTGATTCGAAAGAGGATCTTCACCTTTTCCCAGAGACCAGCCTCGGCATCGGCATCTATGACGGTTCTGTTGATCTGGAGTGTCTTGCCCCTGCTGAGACCGTTGTTATCGAGTTCCTTGACCATCGCATCATACAGGTCATCGAAGGCGACAATGTTTCCCGCCTGCAACACCTCCACCTTGTAGGTTGTCTGCGCATAACACGGGGCAAGGAATACGATTGATACGAGTACTGCAAGTACAATCTTCTTCATAGCGAACTCCTTCATTTGTTCATATCTACAATATATCTGTTACCGCCGGTCAGAAATCCAGCCAATACGACCGTTTTAAAACCAACCACCCCAAGAGAATGGCATATCACACC
>OMKS01004744.1_pt1 | contig 10114 bp, 6 predicted proteins | sample 1674721 | NCBI WGS metagenome assembly OMKS01 (sample SAMN06264996, study PRJEB25208) | sediment metagenome | isolation source: hot spring sediment | place: USA: California | collected 2014-09-02 | reverse complement strand
AGCCTAATCGCGTATATTCACGAGTCTCCGGCTGAACACGCTCACCGCCGATGTAAATCGGCGAAATTTCTCCGCTGGCCGCCCCGGCCCACCTCCAGTGAAACAATTTACAATTTAGAATTTTCAATTTGCAAGTTACGACCGCAAAACAACCTTTGCACCCACACACAAACTATCTCAAAATAAAACCAAAAAAAATTTGTTTGCTTTTATTTTATCTTGTGTTATACTTTTGACTGTTAAAAGGGATGCAAAATGTTATTCACAAGCCTTGTTAACAACCTGTGTATAACACGGTGCAAAACCTGTGCAGAAGCTAAAAAAGCCTTTGTTTTAAGGCGTTTTTTCCTCTTGATTTATATGGGCTTTTATACTATAATGTTAATAACTTGATGTTATCCAATACCCGGAGGTTTCTATACATAATGAGCATTGATGCTGAAGCAGCAGATAAAATTCTTGAAAAGATAAAGACAGTAAATTCCGGCCTGAACCTTTGGCTTGAAAAAGCGCAGGCTTTATACAGGGGCGAGGACAATCTTTACCTGATAGAAGTCCCTGACCCGCTCCACAAAAAGACCTTGAGCTCCAAATACGCCGAGGATATCCTCTCTGTACTGCGCAGCGAGATAAACACGGGCGTAGCTCTCGGCATAGAGGTGCGCAGGGACCTTGCCGCTAAAAAAGACACTGTCCCTAAAATCACCATAAGAGAACAGCAGATATCCCTTCCTCTTGACACAAAACCCGAGTTTGTCCCTTATCTCAACACCAAATATAAATTTGACAACTTTATCGTGGGCTCAAGCAACCGCTTCGCGCACGCGGCAGCGCTCTCAGTGGCTGACACTCCGGGCCAGTCATACAACCCTTTGTTTATCTACGGCGGCGTGGGCCTCGGAAAAACACACCTGCTTCATGCCATTGGCAACGCCATATATGAAAAAAACCCGCAGACACGCATTCTTATCACCACAGCGGAAAAATTCCTTTACGAAGTGGTCCAGAAAATAAGGGAAAACAAAATGAACGAATTTAAAGACAGGTACCGCTCTGTTGACCTCCTGCTTGTTGACGACATCGAGTACTTCCAGCAGCGCGGGGAAGCCGCGAAAGAGGAATTTTTCCACACATTCAACGAATTATACACGCTCAACAAACAGATTGTAACCACCTGCGATTCGCCGCCGCAGGAATTAAAGATAGAAGAACGGCTCAAATCCAGGTTTGAAGCGGGTATTGTGGCTGACATACAGGCGCCTGATTTTGAGACACGCGTCGCTATTCTTAAACAAAAAGCCCGTGAAAACAACAAATTTGTGCCTGACAATGTAATCGGCTATATTGCCGAGCATATTGAGAACAATGTCCGCTCCTTAGGCTCAACTCTCCTTACCACAATAGCCATGGCAGCGCACATTAACGACGAAATAACCCTTGATATAGCCAAACAGGCAATAAAAACATCCAACCCTCACTTTGAGACCGCGAAAAAAATAGGAATAGACCTGATTCAGAAAGTTGTGGCGGATTATTTCGGGCTCAAGGTCCAGGATTTATCTTCAAAAAAAAGGCCTGAAAACATAGCAAAAGCCCGCCAAATAGCCATGTACATCACGCGGAACCTTACCGAATACTCCCTTGTCCAGATAGGCCAATATTTCGGCGGCAAGGACCACACTACCGTAATGCACGCCATAAATAAAATAGAAAAACTTGTTAAAGAGGATGAAAAGTTCAAGCCCATGATTGACGAGCTCATAATAAGAATTAGAAAATAGCTTTTGTTAATAACCTGTTATTTGAAAACTGACAACATGTTGACAACAAAATAAACCAAATTTGTTGTGGATAAAACAGAGGTTTTGTTATAAAATATAGTTATTATTAACATTTAACAAAACTGTTTTTTACTTTGCTTTACAAATGGTTTTGCTGTTGTTAAGGTTATAAACACCACAACAGCATCATCAACAGGATTTAATATATAAAAATATTTATTGATGCTTTTTTATAAATGTGGAAAACAAAAAATTTAAGGAGGAAAATTATGAAATTTAAGACAAATAAGGATGAGATATTGGATTCACTATCTACGGCCCAGTATTTTATATCTACAGGCTCCACACTTCCTCTTTTATCAAACATACTTTTTGAGGCGGAAGGTGAAAACCTTTATTTATCCGCGACAGATATGGATATATATGTCAGGATAAAATCAGGAGTCAATAAAATAGAGGCGCCGGGCAGGACAACGATACCGAAAAAAATAATAGCGCTGATAAAAGAGTTTTCAAATAACGAGATAAAAATAGAGGCTGATAAAAACGACAATATAAAGGTTCAGTGCAAAAAATCATCATATAAGATACACGGGCTTCCGGCTGAGGATTTTCCGGTATTAAGGCCCGATGAGAAAAAACTTGAAACAGTACAAATACCGCACAACATACTGAAGGAAATAATAAAAAATATTTCCTATGCTGCTTTGAGGGACAATACAAAAAGAAATTTGAACGGTGTTTTTATGAGGTTTGAGGGAAATAAAATAGAGGCTGTTGCGACAGACGCTCACAGGCTTGCTGTTTATACAGCGGAGCTTAAGACAAATGTAAAGGCAAAATTTGAATATATAATACCCTTAAAGACAATCAATGAAGTGGCTAAAGTTTTAAAGGATGAAGAATCAAAAATGGTTGAAATAAATTTTTATGAAAAAATGCTTGAGTTTAAAATAGACGAAATAGAGATTATTACAAGGGTAATTGATGAGAATTATCCCAATTACGCGCAGGTTGTGCCGAAGGAATTTAACATGGTGGTGCAGGCGGACAGGGTGGAATTTGAAGGAGCGGTAAAAAGAGCGGCGATGATAACAAGCGAAAAGGCAAAAGCTATCATGATAAAACTGGATAAAAACAAGATGTACATAAGCGCGCAGGCGCAGGACGAGGGAGAGGCTTTTGAGGAGCTTGACATAGCCTATGACGGAGATCCGGTGGACGTTTCTTATAATGCCGTATATCTGATGGATGTTTTAAAGGTTATAGAAACCGATAAGATAGAAATTAAGCTGATAAGTTCCGTCAACCCGGGAGTGTTAAAGCCCGCGGGGGACGAGAACTTTACTTACGTTGTTATGCCCATAAGAAAATAAAAGAGGAAAAACGTGGCTAAAAGAAGAGTCAGAAAGCCGATGAGCAAAAAAACAGCTGATGCAGCGGGAACAATAATAACAAAAGCGCCTGCTGTTGACGTGCCGAGGGTTTTACAGACGCCGATAGAAGATGAAATGAAGACGTCTTACCTTGATTATTCCATGAGCGTAATTGTGGGAAGGGCACTGCCGGATGTAAGGGACGGGATGAAGCCTGTCCAGCGGAGAATAATATACACAATGTATACCATGAGCCTCGCTCATAACAGGCCCTACAGGAAATCGGCGAAAATAGTCGGTGAAGTGATGGGAAACTACCACCCGCACGGAGATTCCGCCATATATGACACAATGGTGAGGATGGCGCAGGAGTTTTCATTCAGGATGCCGCTTGTGGACGGCCAGGGAAACTTTGGCTCTGTTGACGGAGACCCGCCCGCAGCCATGCGTTATACCGAAGCGAGAATGAGCAGAATATCGGAAGAACTTATAACAGACATAGATAAAAATACGGTTGATTTTGTCCCGACTTACGATGAGTCAAACAGCGAGCCTCTTGTTTTCCCGGTTGCTTTCCCCCATCTTCTTGTAAACGGTTCCACCGGAATAGCGGTCGGAATGGCGACAAATATCCCTCCCCACAATTTAGGCGAGGTCATAGACGCTGTTGTATATATGATTGAGAACAGGGACAAAAAAATAACCCCTGAAGACATACTGAAGATAATCAAAGGGCCGGATTTTCCGACAGGCGCCTATATTATAGGCAGGGAAGGGATAAAACAGGCATACACAACAGGAAGAGGCTCTGTCGTGATGCAGGCAAAGATTAAAATAGAAGAATCAGCCAAGGGAAAAAAGCAGATTGTAATAAATGAACTTCCTTTTCTTGTAAACAAGGCGCAGCTTCTTGAGAATATTTCCATACTTGTAAGAAATAAAAAAATAGAGGGAATAACCGACCTTCGGGATGAATCTGACAAGGACGGCATACGCGCTGTCGTAGAGGTGGGAAGAGGCGAAAATCCCGAGATAATAATAAACCAGCTTTACAAGCATACATCGCTCAGGACAACTTTTGGGGTCATACTTCTCGCCCTTGTAAACGGAAGGCCAAGGGTGCTGACAATATCGGACATACTGAAAAATTTCATTGATTACAGGAAAGAAGTGGTCATCAGAAGGATAAAATTTGACCTCGATAAGGCGGAGAAACGCGCGCACATTCTTGAAGGGCTGAAGATTGCCCTTAAGTATCTTGACCGTGTCATTAAAATAATAAGGGGCTCAAAGAGCGGGGAAGAGGCAAAGCGCGCGCTTATGACAAGCTTTAAACTCTCTGATGTCCAGGCGCAGGCAATCCTTGACATGCGCCTGCAGCAGCTTACTTCCCTTGAAATAGAAAAGCTTACAAAGGAATACGAGGAGCTCATTAAGCTCATCGAAAAACTGAAAACGCTTCTTGGAAGCGAAAAGAAAATTTTTGAGATGATTATGGAAGAGCTCGTTGAGCTTAAGAAAAAATACGCTGATGAGCGGCGCACGGAAATAATCGCGAAAGAAAAGGAAATCACGATTGAGGATCTCATACAGGAAGAGGACATGGCTGTTACGATTACCCACGGGGGGTATATAAAGAGGACGCCTGTCTCAACCTACAAGGCGCAAAAACGCGGAGGAAGAGGGATAATGGCAGCCTCCACAAATGACGAGGATTTTGTGGAGGACATATTCATATCAAACACACACGACTACCTGATGTTTTTTACAAACAAGGGGCGCTGCCACTGGCTCAAGGTTTATGAGATACCCGAAGCCGCGCGCCAGGCAAAGGGAAAAGCCATAGTGAACCTTTTAAAACTGGAAGAGGGGGAAAACATAGCCGCGTATGTATCGGTCAAGGATTTTAAGGACGATAAATACCTTATAATGGTAACAGAAAAAGGGCTTGTAAAAAGGACAAATCTTTCCCTGTTCGCGAACCCGCGGGCCGGTGGCATTATCGCGATAGGGCTCAACAAAGATGACGCTCTTATTGAGACAAGGATTGGCGGCGAAAAGGACGAAATTTTCATAGCGACAAGGGAAGGAATGGCAATACGCTCCGTTGTAAAGCAGTTCCGCGAGATAGGAAGGACAGGTATGGGCGTAAAAGGAATAACTCTGGGTAAAAAAGACACTGTTGTAAGCATGACGATTTTAAACGACGGGCTTAAGAACATGACCCTGCTTACTGTAACGGAAAAAGGTTTCGGCAAAAGGACAAAGATAAGCGAGTACAGAAAACAGTCACGGGGAGGAAAAGGGCTGAGAAACATCAAGGTCACGGAAAAAACAGGGAACGTTGCTTCAATCAAGCTTGTTGAAGAGGCAAACGAACTTATGATAATAACGACAAAAGGAACGCTGATAAGGACAAGAATCAAGGATATCAAGACAATAGGAAGAAATACCCAGGGAGTACGGCTTATTAAACTTAAGGAAAATGAAAAGGTAAGCGCCGCGGCCATGATAGCCGAGACAGAGGAAAACGAGCCAGAGTAAAAAACGCAGCCTGTTATTAAGGCGCGGCAGACGCGGCAAAGGAGGTTTTGATGAAAAAAAGCACGCTGGTTTTTCAGATAATACTTATACTTATAATTGCGGCCGGAGTCCCGGCAGGGCTTTTCTATTATTATGACACGCAGAGGGTTGTGCAGCTTAACACCATGCAGTCAAAGGTCATGTGGGCCGATAACCAGAAAGAAATAGCGGTTGTAAAGGACCAGCTTAACAAAAAAATAGATGATATTGAGGCTGTTATAGAGCCATATACTGAAAGCGGGGTCAACAGAAGGGTAAGCGCGGTAACAGGAAACAGAATCATAAAAAACAACAGCTATTCAAACAGCGAGCAGGTCGCGGCCATACGGCGGGAGTTTGTCAAGGCGGCAGCCGGCGCGCAGCAGGACATGGCACTGCTATTCAGAAACGGGAACATACTCGCGTCAAACAGACAGGGGCTGGAGGCGCTTAATTTAAGGTCAAACAACAGGTTTTTAAGCGCTGTGGCGTCTCAAAAAATGAATTATGACATCAATTTTTCCGCGGGAATAGCCGAATTTTTTCTCCCTGTTATGGATGCACGAAACAGGCTCGTGTCGGTTCTTTATATGAGGGAAAATATAACGGGTGAGACAAAAAAAATAAGGGAATCTGTCCTTAAAAAACACGGTTATAATTTTATAGCGGATACTTCCGGCAGGGTGCTCCTTAATTCCGACGTGTCAAAAGAAAATTCGGAAAATGTCCTTATGAACCCCGATATCAAACCGCTGCTTGCGGAAGACGCGGAAGATGCGGGCATCAAGGAAGCAGTTTATAATAATTTGAGGGGGCTGCTCGCCCACAAGAAGATACGCCAGCTTGATTTTGTTGTTTTTGTTTTTACTCCTTATGCGGATTACGGGTTTATGCAGAAAACAGGAAAAACTTTTGAGTCAAGTTTTTTTGATACACAGTTTATGGCCCCTGTATACATGATATTGGGAGGTATTTTTATCTTCTGCCTGCTTTTGGTCTCAGCTGCCTGCGCTGCGCCGTTTAAGCCTCTTTTAAGAATGACAAAGGCGCTTTCCCATATAGACGAGGATGGTTTCACTGAGATGCTTCCAAAGGTAAAGAAGGGCCCCTACAGAAAAATAATGGATTCCCTCATAATACTTAAAGGCAGAATAACAGCGGCAGAGGAAAAAGCAGTCAAGCTTTCACAGATGTCAAAAGAGCTTGAAGAGGAGCTTGCGAAAGAAGCGACGCGCGCTGATGCCGAGATATCCGAGCTGCGGGATGCTGTTAAAATTGCGGAAAATAACAAATCTTCCTTTGAGGAAAGACTGATTAAGGCCCAAAACGAGGGAGACGCAGAAAAAAGGGAACAACAGAAAAAGTTTGAAGCGGAAAAGGCCGCGGTTATGGTTAAAATTACAGCGCTTGAAACAGAGGCTGCAAGGCTTAAAGAAGAGGCGAAAAAAGCATCGGCTGTCTCTATTCCTCCGGAAAAAGAAAATATGAGGACAGACTCTGTCCTGATGATGAATACAGAATTAAAGGGGGTTTTATCCGTAATAAAGACATACATATCATCGGTCCTTGGCGGAGAGGGAAAGATTACGGACGCTCAGCAGCAGTTTTTGGGTGTGGTTATCAATAAATCAGCCAGGCTTGAGAGGCTGATTAACGATTTAACAGAGCTTGCGCGGCTTGAAAAAGGGGATATAAAACTGGCGAGGGTGCCTGTTGACCTTAACAATATCGTACAGGACATCATTTTCTCAATACAACCGCAGGCTGACGTAAAAAAAGTGGAGCTCAAAATTAATTTTGACCCGTCGCTTCCGGCCGGCACCGGCGACGCACCAAGGCTTTCAAATGTTGTTACCCAGCTTTTAAACCAGGCAATAAAAGTATCGCCAAGGGGCGGGCAGGTGGTCATAGAGACCAAAAGCGGGGATAAGGATGTAAAAATCCGCATATCGGATTTTGGAATGAGCATGCCCCAGTCAAAATCAGGCGCGCTTTTTGTGAATTTTCACGGGCCTGAATCCGGCGCCGGCCCTGAATTTAACAACACCGGCCTGAGGTTTCCTATTATCAAAGCCGTCCTTGGAAACATGGGAGGAGACATAAAGGTAGAGTCAGATATAGGAAAAGGAAAGACTTTTATAATATCCCTGCCAAAGAACAGCGGTTCAGCGGCAAAAGCACCGGGCGCGTTTAATAACGAGCCGGGTTTTGCCAAATCAGATATCAAACCGCAGGATCTCGGTATAGGCGTTTCTTTGTCTGCTCCTCCGCCGCCCCCACCCGCGCCTCCTGCTGCGGAAATTAAAGATAATGAAAGTTTGCCTGATATTTCCGCTCCTCTGGGGCAAAAGCCTCCGGTTCAGGGAAGTTTTAAGATACAAAGAAATATTGATTTTGCGGCGCATGAACCAAAACCAAAAGAAGAAGAGGTTCCTACGGTTTCGGATTTATTGTCGACAAAGCCAGAAATCCCCGCGGAAAGAAAAGATATACCCGGTAAAAATACGCAGGTTCCCGACGAGCTTTTCGGAAAGGACATAGGCGGCGGGCCCGCTCTTCCTGACGAGCTTCCGCCGCTCCCCGAACTTGAGGATGACAAGGGTTCGGATATAATTAAATAAAATTTACGGCGGGTGTTGAATTGAGCAGAACCGCAGTTTTAAAAAGTATCTTGATTGTTGTGCTTTTATCCGTCCAGCCTTTATTTGCGGAAACAAAAGTGGCTAAGATAATAGATAAAAACGAAACCTGGACGCCCCAGCTGTCGCCGTATATTATTGAAGGCGTTACGGTCATTGAAAAAACGGGTCTTTTAAATATAAGCCCGGGAACAACTGTCAGGTTTAAAAGGGACGCGAAACTTCTGGTAAAAGGCGCGCTTTACGCGAAGGGCTCGCCCCAGAATCCGGTAAGGTTCCTTCCCGATGATAACGAGAGTTTTTATGACGGGATTGTTTTTGAGAGCCCTTATATGAATACTGTGGAGTTTTCAATCATGATAAGGGGCGCGATTGTGTCAAACGGCAGTAAGGTTGCAATCAACAATAATTATATGCTTAATTCAACCGGAATACTGCTCTATCATTTCGCGGAAAGCGTGATAAAGGACAACTATTTTTTTAATAACACATACGGCGTGTATATGGAGGCAAAAAGCCTCAAATATATGATTACAGGAAACAGCTTCAATAAGTGCAGGTTTTCTGTTTATATTAAGGAAGCCCCGGCAGCAGCAGGGCTGATTGAAAGGAACAACTTCTTTGACAGCAGGCTACATGTGGCCAATTACACGGTTTTTGACATTCAGGCGAAAAATAATTTTTGGGGAGCTGCGCAGGAGAGGGATATAGAAAAGCTGATTTTTGACAAAAAAAACAACCCGAAAACAGGGGCGGTTATTTACAAGCCGTTTTCAACGGCGCGCCTGAAGGTTTTTGAGCCACCTCCGTCCTTTGCGTCTCTTATAAAAATATACCTGAACCTGAAGAGGCCGGATGGAGAGCCGTCCAGGGTAACATTTGGAGGCGGCCTTTCGGGTTTTAAGCCGCTTACTCCTGACGTAATAAAAGAGGAGGAAAACTTTGGGATGGGATTGGCCGGTGAGTTTACCTTTAATATTACAGGGGCTTTTATGGCAGGTGTTGATGTGAGGATGCTTGAATTCTCGAACAATAAGGAGCTGTATGACTATAATCTTTTTATGACAAATATGATGGTTAATATCTTCTGGTACATAGGATATAAAAAGGATGTATTTTTTGTGCCTTATCTGAAAATTGGAAACGGCGTCTCCCTCGTAACGGAACAGTACCGCTCAAAGGAGCCGATATTTGACGGCGAGATGACATACAAGCCCAAGCCCCAGGTATGCTACGGCGCGCAGGCGGGAATAGGGCTGGAGCTCTTTTTATTGAGGTTTTTTTCCATAAAACTTGAAGGGCTTTATAACTACACTTTTTATGAGCGTGGAGCGATATCTTATCCGCTTGTCAGCCTTATGGGAAGCGTATATTTTGACACTCCGTTTCATGTGAACAGATAAAAGACATGAAGCATATAAAAGAAGCGGTAGAGACGTTCATTAAAAAGGCACGAATAGGAGAGAGGCAGGAAGAACGGTTTATTGCGGATAACTGGGAAAAAATTGTGGGCAGTAAAGCGGGTTCCATGACAAAACCGTTTAAGTTTAAGGACGGAAAACTTTTTGTGAGCGTGGAAAACAGCGTGGCTATGGGAGAGGCTGTTTACGTGAAAAAAGCCATGATAGAGAGCATCAACAGGGCGTTTAAGGAGAAAAAGGTGAAAGAGATTATAATGAGGATAGAACAATGAAAGGATTTCTTCATATCTGTCTCTTATACACATCTCCGAGCCCACGAGACCGTACTAGATCTC
>OMKS01004743.1_pt1 | contig 10116 bp, 8 predicted proteins | sample 1674721 | NCBI WGS metagenome assembly OMKS01 (sample SAMN06264996, study PRJEB25208) | sediment metagenome | isolation source: hot spring sediment | place: USA: California | collected 2014-09-02 | reverse complement strand
CGAGAAGGCCACGCGCATCGAGTACCGCGCGCCCGACCCGGCCTGCAACCCCTACCTGGCCTTCGCGGCCATGCTCGCCGCCGGGCTGGAGGGCATCGAGAGGGAGTATGAGGTCCGCGCGCCGGTGGCGGAGAACTGCTACACGATGTCCCCCGAGGAGCGCGAGGCGCTCAACTACGACCACCCGGACGCCTTCGACAAGCTGCTCTTCCACCGCCACCTGGAGGAAATCGCCCGCGGACGGCCCATCGAATGCCCTCTGTACGACTACTCGACCCACACCCGGCGGAGGGAGACCGTTCACATTGCCCCTTGCCAGGTGCTTATTGTGGAAGGGATTCTCGTGCTGCAAGACGAGGCCGCGCGGGAGATGATGGACGTCAAGCTCTATGTCGAAACGGACGCCGACGTCCGCCTGGCGCGCCGGTTGCGCCGGGACGTCAAGGAACGCAGCCGCAGCCTGGAGTCGGTGATGCAACAGTACTTCGAGGTTGTGCGCCCGATGCACTTGCAGTTTGTGGAGCCGAGCAAGAAGTACGCCGACCTCATCATCCCCGAAGGCGGCTTCAACGAGGTCGCCATTGATATCCTCTGCAGCAAGATCACCCGCCTGCTGCATCCCGCTTGAAGCGGCGCACCTTTGCCGGGCTACTTCTCCGGCCGGGGAGTGTGGCATGGGCATCCTGCCCATGCACGAACTTCATCCTGTCCGCTTGTGGGTGTCCAACAGCTGGCGCACCTTGAACATCAGCTCGTCCGGGTCGTAGGGCTTTTCGATCAGCTCCATGCCATTGTCCAGGACCAGCCCGGTATCAATGGAGTTCACGCTGTAGCCGCTGCTGAACAGCACCGGAACGTCGGAGCGAATCTCCTTGATGCGGTCGTGAACCGCCCGGCCGCTCTTCTTCGGCATAATCACGTCCAACAGCGCCAGGGCGACCTCCTCGGCGTGTTTCTCGAACAGCTCAATAGCTTCTTCGCCGTTCAGAGCGGGCAGGACCGTGTAGCCGGCCTCTTCCAGAATGCGCACGGCCAGCTCGCGCACCATCTCCTCGTCTTCCGCCAAGAGAATGGTCTCGTGGCCGCCCGGGGCTTCCTTGGGCGGCTTAGGCTCGATGACGCTCGCCGGCCGCTCGACCGCCGGCAGATAGATCTTGAACACGGTTCCCTTGCCCAGCTCGCTGTAAACGTGGATCAGCCCGTTGTGTTGCTTGACGATGCCGTACACCATAGCCAGGCCGAGGCCGGTGCCCCGCCCCTCTTCCTTGGTCGTGAAGAACGGCTCGAAGATCCGATCCTGAATCTCGGGGGTCATCCCCACGCCGGTGTCGGCCAGGGTCAACAGCACATAGCGCCCCTCCTTGGCCCAGGGATGGGTCTTGCAATAGGCACGGTTGATGACGACGTTCTCGCTCCGGATGGTGATCTTCCCGCCCTCGGGCATGGCGTCGCGCGCATTGACGCACAGATTCATCAGCACCTGCTCCATCTGGCCCGGGTCGGCGTGAACCGTCCCCAGTCCATGGCCGAGGGTGACGTCGAGGTCAATATTCTCGCCCATGACGCGCCGGAGCATCTTCATCAGGTCGCCGACGACCTGGTTGAGGTCCAGGTCCACCGGTTTGAGCAGCTGGCGGCGACCGAAGGCTAACAACTGCCGGGTCAGCATCTTCGCCCGCTCGGTCGCTTTGCGGATTTGCTCCAGGTCCTTGTAGCGCCTCTCGGAGGGTTGCAAGCCTTTCTGGGCGCATTGGGTGTAGCCGAGGATCGCCTGAAGGACATTGTTGAAGTCATGGGCGACGCCGCCGGCGAGTTGCCCCAGCGCTTCGATCTTCTGGGAGTGATGCAGCTGGGTCTGCAAGTTCTTCTGCTCGGTGATATCGTGTGCCACGTGAATACAGCCGATGATCTGCCTCTCGGCGTCCCGAAGCGGCTCGACGTGACACTGAAGAAATCTTCCCTTCCAGTCCCATTCATAGGCGGCCGACTCTCCGCCGAGCGCCCGGCGGTGCATGGCAATGGGGGCAAAGGACGGCTCCCGGGTTTGAAACAGGTCGAACAGATTCCGCCCGAGCGCCTGATAGGGTTGAAGGTCCATTTGCCTCAGCCCCGCCCCAAGACAAAGGGTCAAGCGCAGGTCCAGATCGGTCGTCCACAGAATGGCCGGCATTTGTTCGGTCAGCAGGTACAGCCGCTCCTGGCTTTGGCGCAGCTTCTCCTGCGCCAGCGTCCGCTCGATGGCGGCGCTGCAATAGGTGGCCAGCACCGCCAACAGCTCCAGATCATGCTTGTCATAAGCATTGGGCGTGTAGCTTTGAATGGACAGGGTGCCGATGTTCTTGTTGTCTTTTTCCCGGATGGGGACAAACATCAGTGAGGCGCTTCGTCGCGAGGTGTCCCCCCAGCAATCCAGCCCCTCCTCGGCCTCGGAGGGATCCGATCTCAGGATCAGCTGCGGGCCTTCCTGGAGCACCCGGGTGAACATCGTGTCGGGCCGGGCCGCCCGGCCTTCATGGAAGGGCGGAAACTCCCGGCGCTGCCCGTCCACGGTATCAATATTGATGATCGAATAGACCTGATCTTCTTCCTCCGAGTAGATGCTCATGAAGCAGGCATCCCAGCCGAACAACTCATCGGCGGTCTTGAGCACTACCAGGGCGGCCTCCTTCTGGTTGGTGGCCGCGTTGAGTTTCTGCCCCATAGCGGCCAGTGCCTGGCTGAGTCTCTCGGCGCGCTTCAGCTGGGTGATGTCGGTATCGGTGCCGGTCACCCGAATGACCTTGCCCGCGGCATCGTGGGTGGCATAGCCGCGGCCCAGGAACCACAGGACGCTGCCGTCCTTGTGAATCTTCCGATGCTCGAACTCGCAGGTGGTTCCCTTCGGCTCGGCCAGGGGAGCGGCTCCCAGAGCGCGCCCCCGCTGCAAGTCATCGGGATGAAACAGCTTCAGCCAAGCCTCCAAGGTGTTGGGAATCTCGCGGTCGGCGTAGCCGAGCAGCGCCTTCAGGTTGGGCGCCACGTAGCATTCCCCGGTCTGCAGGTTCCAGTCCCAGACGCCCAGGCGGGCGCCCCCGGCGGCCAGCTCGTAGCGCTCCTCGCTTTCCCGAAGGGCCTCCTCGACCCGGCTGCGCTGGCCAATCTCGTGCAGCAGTTCCCGCCATCGCCGCAGGGCATACACGCCCAGACCGAAAGAGGAGATGATCAATAAGGTGAGAAACTGATCAATGCGCCAGACGTGATGCGCCAGAAACCAATCGGCCAGCACCTCGTGCGCACCAAAGAAAAGCGATACGCCGAAGGCCAACAGCCCCAACACCAGGACCAGTACCAGGTCCCGCAACGCGCTCGTTCGTTTGACCCTGTCTCCCGCCCCCTTGCCTTTCATAGCGCCCCCCTAGCTCGCTGAAGTCGTGGGCCGGCCCTCCACCGGCTCATGCCCGGGCTGCACACAGGCCGCACGGCTGCGGGAATCTCCCACCTCAAGGTGGCAACAACCGCCTCCAGCAGGTTTCCCCAGCCGCCGCAATTAAAGAATATTCGGCAGGTTACATCCCACTAAAGGATATTTTGAGTTTCCCAAAAGTCAAGAACTTCGGCTTGAAAATCTTTGAAGTGGGGCTTAAAGCGATTCCGGGCGGAGACGCTCTGCGAGGCTCTCGTAGCGGATTCGGGCCATGGTGTGCTGGCGGTCCAGCAGGAGCACCCGCCGGTACGCCTCCAAAGCGCCGGCATATCGGCCTTCCTTCTCCGCCAGGCGTGCCAAGGCCAAGTGGGCCTCAGACCTGGGGCTCTCCTCCCAGGAGGAAACGCTCTTCTTCGCCGGCTGCGGATATCAGTTCCTGGACGGGGCCGAGGCCACTCTCTCGGCGGTGATGGCCATGGACAAGCGGGGCATACCCTGGGAAAGGACCCTCGGGATGACCTCATTCCTCAATAAATTGGGGATCAACCTGGGAGAGCTCTACGGCAAGCTCACCCATCGCGCCCGTCTCTCCGACAACCCCTTGCGCAATGCAGTCGAGGTGCTGCAAAGGATGGATATAGCGCCCGGCTATCTCGCTGAAGCAGAACCCTGCTGTGCCGCCCCACTCTACTATACCGGCTTCCAGGAGGAATTCGGTGACCGTGCCGTTGAAACGCAGAAGCTATTACAGCAAAGAGGGATTGTGAGACTCATCGGGATGGTACCCTCTTGCACCTATACCCTGCGGGAGCTATTCCCCCGCTTCTTGAACGGGTGGGAGGTAGAGGTGAACCACTTCTTGGAGGTGGTGTGGGAGCGGATACAACAGGGGATGCAGTTCCGTCTCCCCATAGAGATCACCGTCACCTACCACGACCCCTGCGTCCTGTCCAGGAACCTCGGCCTGATTGAGGAACCCCGCGAGATCCTCCGCTCTATCGAAGGGGTGGATTTTGCCGATGTCGACCGTAACAGAGAAAAGTGGTCTACCTGCTGCGGCGGTGGCGGGGGGTTCGAGGTGACCTTCCCTGAGGTAAGTCACATCCTGGCTGTCAACCGGGTCAAGGAGCTCCTGGACACCGGGGCATCAGTCATTGTTACCTCATGTCCCGGGTGTCTCATCCAGCTCAGGGAGGGGGTCAAGGAGCTGAAGGCCGAAGGGGTGCAGGTCATGGATATGGCCCAGTTGCTCCGCAACGCCCTGCCGGAGGAATAGTATTGCCCAAGCTCAAGACATACAAAAAAAGGTTGCAAGAAGCCGCTCGTGATCCACAGATCAGCCTGGCTCTGGAGCGGGCTATTGCGAGCTACCGCAAAAATGTCGATGAGGCCCTCAAGCGTTTCCCCCATACCCTGAAGATGGCCGAGGAGGTCAGGCGGATCAAGGAAAAGTCCATCTCCCGATTAGATGAGCTCGTGAAGCAGGCATGTGAGGCCATCCGCGAGCAAAAGGGCCAGGCCTTTATAGCCCGCACCCCTGCTGAGGCCCTGGAGATCATCGATGGGATCGTGGGTTCCGGCAGGCTTATCGTCAAGGGAAAAAGCCTGACCGGAGAGGAGATAGACCTTCGGGAACACCTTGAAGAGCGGGGGAACGAGGTCTACGAGACCGACCTGGGAGAATATATCGTACAGTTGCTGGGGATCAAGCCCATGCACCTCCTTGCACCGGCGGTCCATGTCCCCAAGGAAGAGGTGGCTAAACTGCTGAGCCGTGTTACCGGCAAGGACATTCCCCCTGATATCCAGGCCGAGGTGGCGACAGTTAGGGAGATCCTGCGGGATAAGTTCTTTCGCGCCCAGATAGGAATGAGCGGCGCCAACGTGGTGGCAGCGGACACCGGCACCCTCTTCCAGATAGAAAACGAAGGGAATATTCGACTCTCCAGCGCCGCCCCGCCGATCTACATCGCCCTGGTGGGGATGGAGAAGGTGGTTCCCACCATCGAGGACGCCTTCAAGGTGGCGGAGGTGACGTGGCGATACGCCGGCTATACGGTCCCGGCCTATGTGAATCTCGTCTCAGGCCCCAGCAAAACCGGCGATATTGAAAAGGTCACCACCTATGGGGCCCACGGACCTAAGGAGATGTATGTGATCTTTTTGGATTCCGGTCGCAGCCAGCTCGCCCAAGACCCCGTCTTCAAAGAGGCCCTCTACTGCCTGCGATGCGGCGGATGCCTCTATGAATGCCCCCTTTTTGCCGTGACCGCCGGTCGCTTCGGCGACAAGTACTTCGGCGGCATCGGCGCCATTTGGACCGCCTTTGTCACCGGCGATCTTGCCAAGGCCGCACCGCTGACCTATTCCTGCCTCAGCTGCGGGCGCTGCAAGGTGCGCTGTCCTATGGAGATCGACGCCCCCCAGATGTGTCTGGAATTGCGAAAGAGGATCGTCGAGGGTCAGTAATTCTCTGATGGACAAAAGGGCATTCGTCCGCCGCAGCTTCGCCGCCATTGCACAAAGCTACGATCTGCTGAATACCCTTCTCAGCTTCGGCCTGGATATGTGGTGGCGCCACAAGGCAATCAAGGCCCTGGGACTCCCAGGTCAAGGGCTTGTACTGGACGCCTGCGCCGGGACCATGAGACTGGGAAGGGGTATCCTGCACCGCTGGCCCAGGGCGCAGGTCGTGGCACTCGATTTCTCCCCCCTGATGTTGGGAAGAGGGGAAAAGAAGATACAAGTCGCTGCCGTCACCCCGCTATGCGGGGACGCCGAATTACTCCCCTTTCGGGCAGGGACCTTTGACCGTGTCATTGTCGGCTTTGGGGTCAGAAACCTGATGGACCCCCAAAGGGGGATCGAGGAGCTCTTCCGCGTCCTCAAGGGGGGTGGTCGGGCCGTGATCCTGGAGTTCGGCAGACCTACCCTCCCAGTGTTCAAGGATCTATATCAGTGGTACCTCTCGCGCTTCATACCTTGGGCAGGGGGGATTATCTCCGGCCACAAGGAGGTCTATCACTACCTGCACGACTCTATCATGGCCTTTTCTGAGGGACACGATGTGATGGCCGCGATGAAGCACGCAGGCTTCTCAGATGTTCGTTATCGAAAATTAACCGGAGGCATCGCCAACCTGTATATAGGGGAAAAGACGCTTCACCAATAGTCATCTTATTTTCTAACGACAATTCTTGACAAACCGCTTGAATTCATTCCATAATTCCCCTGTAAACTCCGTTTTGCAGCACTGTAAAGCCTGGCTGGCTTTCTGGGGAGATGAATTATGAGGTTATTGGATAAGTTGTTAACAAATATGCCAGGCAGTCCAGTAAAAATAGCAAAGATTATGTTGCGAGCGTACAATACATACAAGGTAAACCACCCTACTAACAGTAAATCGGATGCATTAAGATACACGCTTGAGAGCCGCTACCGAATCTTCAAACTAATAAAACCTGAAGAAATGAAATCTATATTGTCTGAAGCAGATACTTTAGGTCATTTAGTATTTTTGGTTGTCGCTCACGAGAATCCACCAGCCGTCCATCCCACAAATATGAAGCAAACTGTCCTCGATTTATATGAGTTCTTTAGTAAAAATGCCCCAGACGAATTAGGTGGATTAGATGCTCTCAAGGCAGGAGTTTCTGCTTCAGAGCAGAAGGATGGGCTAATGAGGGACGAAAAAGTAAAAGAGCTAATGAGATCTCTTTGTCTTGGTATTGTGGGGGATATCGGTAGATTACTATCTGATAAAGGGTTTAATAAACCAGTCCGTATTATTGAACTTATAGTATTTGGAATGTTTATAGTCACTGAGACTTATTCATTAGCAAATAAGAAGTCAGAAAAAGCAGAACCTCAACTTGATCAATTTCATCTTGATATGACTAATTATGTCACAAAAGAATATTTTCTCAAAGAGAATAAAGATGATGAAGAAATTTTTGAATTGCAAGATAAATTTTATGATCTTGTTGGTATTAGATATAAAGAATATAGACAGCTTTTTTCAGAAGATTGGAGTAACCCCGGTACAACTTTCAGTAAAACAGTAGGGGCCTTTATAAATCATCTTGTTGAGGAACCAATTAGCGAAGATGATAAACGCCGTTTAGTTGTAGTTATGCATTTAAAATTATTAGAGTTTTATGCTGGGTGCCTTCAATCGTTTAAATAGAAAGGTGGCTGGCGATTAGACTAATATGTTTGCTGACTAGAGAAGGCATAAGTTTACACAAATGTGCATCGAACTCTTCATACTTTTGATTAGCCTGGCCTTCGGTGCCATAGGTTATCTTATCATCACTTTCATCATGAAGCCGGTGACGATCTACCTCGATACGAGACATGCTGTAGTGTCTGATCTTGTCTTCTTTGCCGATGTAATAAGTGCGGACATGCTCAACGAGGAAATGAAGCAGCGTTTTAAGGATAGACAGAAGAGCAACCGCAGGCACGCATCCGAATTTGCCGCCGCCTACTATGACCTCCCCAAATGGGCTCGGAAGTTGGTAAGGAAGAAAACCGATCCTCTTGCTGCATCGAAGGCACTTATCGGACTTTCCAACACGGATGACTACAAGTCTGCTGAGCCATATGTGAAGGAGCTCAAGAAGCACTTGGGAATAGATGGTGAACTTGATGTGTGATGAATAAGCCAACCATCGGTTCCAGTTTTTCGGGATTCCGCTAACGCTCTACCCCAGAAAGTGAACCGTGACATTAACCTTAATCCGAGGAGCGTATCATGCCAGAACCTTCGCTCTTGTCCTTTACTAATGTTACGTCAGTAACCGCTGCCATTCTCGCTGCTTTGGCAGCTATATTCTCTGGTTGGTGTGCATACCTTAGTTATAAGCTTTCTGCCAAACTCAGGGAGGAAATGAAATCGGACGAGAGGCTTATCGTTAGCAAAATCATTCATCCAGGTTTGGCGGTTCGCGATCATGACAAGTGTGTCATCAAATTGGATATTTTCAATAAGTCAAAAAGGAAAGCCTATATAAACAAAGTCCAGGCATACGACCGTAACAACAACCTTATGGACATCACTTGGTCGAATCATATCAACGATTATGGTAACCCAGAAAATCCTTGTGCGTTAATCGGTATTGTTGACACTGAAGAATTGTTTGTCAGGTTGAACATAGGAGAAGAGATCGATTTTTGTCGACTGGAAGTCTTTCATTCATTCTCTTCTGTCCCAATTACGGCCATATTCGATCCTTATGTCAAAGATTTCGGCTAAACCTGTAGTTTATTGGGTAGCAAAAACCTAATGGTTTCCGCTACCTGAGACCGAAATATTAGATCATACCATCGCAAGGAAAGGAGAAGCTATGATAAAAAAGATCATCTTTGGCCTTATGTGGTTTTTCGTTATTTTTATCATAAGCTACTCCATTGGCGGCTATATCTTTATAAAGACAACCGGAATTGCAATGAGCGGCGGGTTCCAGGCTGGTCTTGAGGCTGGCCGAGCCGTTCGTGATGCTTATCAAGAAGCCTATATCATTTACTTTCTAATAGGCTCCTTAATCCTCGCAATTCTCGGGATAGTTACCGGTATACTGCCCGGCACGAAGAAGAAGCTTAGTGCGAAAAAGAAAACAAGCACAAAGAAGAAGTCCGGTAAAAAAAGTAAGAAATAAGATGCAACGACCTTTTGTCATCCTGATCTCCTTAATCTTATGCCTCCTGATTGCCCTCCCCTCTGCCCACTCGCAGAAGGATGTTGATTCGTTCTCTATTAAGTACAACCATGCCGATCTGCGTATGATCGAAGTAAAGGACGATCAACTCCATCACGCCTATCATTCTTTGAGACATTTCGAAGGAGGAAGAGATAAAACCGTACGCAAGCGTTTATGGGTATCGCTGAGGGATTGTTGTAAAAGAAGTCATCGATGAATCGATTCTGCATAGCGGCGAGAAGGGATTTAAAATGATCAATTCCATGTTTGAACAGCTTCGGAAGCTGAACAGGGAGCAGTTTTACCGCATCTGGCGGATGGCTCACGACAATGAGCTGGAGGGATTAACAGAAGAGGAACAACGGCTCGGGAAGATTATGCTTGAACATGCCGACGAATATTTTAATCAATTTGAATTTGCTGATGTTCTGGCTGATCACGACTTTGACCCGGAGAGTGAAGTCGATCCGTTCCTGCATGTCGTGCTCCACGCCGCCGCAGAAAAACAGGTGGAGGATCGTAACCCGATCGAGGCATTTCAGTTCTATAACGCCATGCTCCGCAACAAGTGTACCCCGCACGAGGCTATCCACATTCTCAGCGCCATATTGATCAAATTCTTATTTCCCGTCTTAAAGGGTAGAGGAAGATTTTCTCTCCAAGGCTATTGCAAGCTTCTGAAAAAATATAAGTCCCGAAGGCCGGAGAAGATCTTCGAGCTTCTGGAGAGTGAACCCGATGCCGTCGTGGATGGGGGAGTAGATCCGAAGAGCGCCCAGATCATGGATGAGGTGCATGCTGCATTTGAGGATAAGGATTTCGGATCGATCGAGGAGGCTCAAGCCTTTGCGGATGCATTGATGGCAGAGAAAAACGCGGAGCCCATAGCCGACTTTCTGGGGCTCTCCCCGGAGCAGATGTACCGCATACTTTATCGGCCGCTCACCGAGGTTTCGGACATCGTAGTGCTTAACAAAAATCTTCTCAAAGAAGATCTGCTGACCATCCCGA
>OMKS01004742.1_pt1 | contig 10116 bp, 9 predicted proteins | sample 1674721 | NCBI WGS metagenome assembly OMKS01 (sample SAMN06264996, study PRJEB25208) | sediment metagenome | isolation source: hot spring sediment | place: USA: California | collected 2014-09-02 | reverse complement strand
CGAGGAGATGCTCAACGCGGTGAACACCCTGCAGGAGATAACCCAGGAGATCCAAACCGGCAGCGATGAGATGACCGGCGGGGTCTCCGACATTTCCGAAACATTGAACTCCCTCCGAGAATTTTCTCAGGCTACGGTGACCGCTCTGAAGACGTTGATGGAGAAAAATCAGTACGTCAACTACGCCCAGGGCAACATGACCGATATGGTCCTGAAGAACAGCCGCAACAGCGCCGAACTTTCAAAAGAACTACAGCAGTTCAAAATCGAGGCGAACGAGCAGTCCGGCGGTATCTCGGAGATGGAGTATGAGCTGATGCAGTTCAGCATGGGCGCCCTGGTGCTCCAGGAGTGGATCGTGCGGTTCAGGTCCTGGATCGACAACGACTCTCGTTCGGCCCAGGCTCCGGGACTGGAGAAAACGGTCATCCAACAGTGGCTCAACGAGGGAGCCGAGGAGAAGTACGGGGAGAGCGACAAGTTCCAAGAATTTCTGCGCTCCTACAGAGCCATGAAGCAGTCCGCGCAGGAGGTGGCCGAAGCCGTGCAGCGGGACGACGCGGAGGCTGCCGACGAAGCCTACGCGCGAATCGTTGAGACCCTGAAGAAGGCGAAGTCTTCTCTCCACTCCCTGCGCTACGAACTCTCGGAGGAAGATTAGTATTTTTGCTCAGCAATTCTCATTTTGGAAAGTGCACTTGCACTTTCCAAAATGAGAATGCCTCCAACAGTTAGAAACACAAATCATTGCTATGCAAATGAAGCAAATTCTCAATTTGGAAGTCATTAGACTTCCAAATTGAGAATTGCTCATTTCACATGCAGCTTTCGACCAATTTCCCGCGCCTCCTCGGGACTGGAAATCAGGTCTGACTTCTTGAGGTACATTCCTTCCCGTTCCATGATGTTCATCAACTGTCGGAGGGTCTTGTTTTTTTTCAGACCGCCCTTATTGACGAAGGCGTAACAGCGCTTGCCCGAAACTATACCCGCGTCGGAGAGAAATTTACCGACCTGTTCGCTCAGTTTTCCCCCCCACATATTAGCCGCATTGGCACCGATGACTATGTACTCGTGCATGGTGAGTTTCACATTGATATCTCGATCACCGTCGATGAGGTCCACCTCGTGCCCTTGCTCAGACAGCCCCTCCATCAGGGCACTGGCGTGCCCGGCGGGACTTTTATTTCCAGCGCCGGCAAAAAAAACGACTGCGACTCTCATTATTCGTCCCTCCGAAAGGTGTCAAAAAAAAATCCCCAACAGGAACAAGCTCCGTTGGGGACACTCGTAATGTGATCAATCTTCAAGCTCGGGAAGCTCCTCGTCCCCCTGAGCGGAGGAATCGTCCACTGGCTCGTTCCACCATTCGCTGTTCTCCTGGCTCATTTCCTCCTGAGCGGCACCGATCACGTCCCCGCTCTCCGGGGTCCTATTGATCCAAGCCAAGCCAAAGGCGGTCAGGAGAAACAGCGCACCCAGAACAGAGGTAGCTTTGGTTAGGATGTTCCCGGAACGTGATCCGAAGGCGGAACTACTGGAACCGCCGAAGATTCCACCGAGCCCCTCACCTTGGTCATCCTGCAGCATTACCAGTACTATGATCAGAAAGGAGATAATCACAAAAATCACCAAGAGAAGAATTCCAAAAAAACCCATACATATTACTCCGTTCTATTTGTTAAAATTCACTATCGGTACAAAGGTTTCCGTCTTGAGCGAAGCACCTCCAACCAGAGCACCATCGATGTTTTCTTTTGCCATCAAATCGGCAATATTGTTCGGTTTTACCGATCCACCGTACTGTATTAGCATATTTTCCGCTGCTTTGTCACCGTACAATCCGGCTATTTCTTGACGAATCATTCGATGTATCTGATCGGCGTCCTCGGGGCTGGCAGTTTTTCCAGTACCGATGGCCCAAACCGGTTCGTACGCTATAGTCACCCTTCTCAGTCCGTCCGTATCGACGTCATCCAATCCGGATTTGAGCTGTCGCCGAACAACTTCCTCGGCCCTCCCGGCTTCCCGCTCATCCAGAGTCTCACCGAGACACAAAATCACTTCCAGCTCATGCTTCAGGGCCAACAGCAGTTTTTGGTGGATCAGTTCATCGGTCTCACCGTATACGTGCCTTCTTTCCGAATGTCCTAGGATGACTATGGAAACCCCACAGTCCTTCAGCATTGCCGGTGACACCTCTCCAGTATGGGCCCCCTCTTCGGCGACCGCCATGTTTTGAGCACCCAAAACGATAGAGCTATCGGCGAGCACACTCCCCACCTCCGCTAATGCGGTGAAAGGGGGGGCGATCATTACCCGCTGATCGACCCCTTTCAGCTGCTTCACAAGTTCTCCGGCCAGCTCTTTGGCCTCCGACCTGGTTTTGTGCATTTTCCAGTTGCCCGCTATAAAAGGCTTTCTCATGAGAATATCCCCTTCTTCCGTACTTCGTAACTATTTTTCCAAAACGGCGATTCCCGGGAGCCGTTTCCCCTCCAGGAATTCCAGGCCCGCTCCACCACCGGTAGATACGTGGTCGATCCGGTCGGCGAAACCGAACTTGTTCACCGCCGCCACCGAATCGCCGCCGCCGACCACCGTGGTTCCCTCACAGCGGGCGACCATCTCCGCTACTTCCAGAGTGCCTTTGGCGAAGTTTTCGAACTCGAAAACCCCCATCGGACCGTTCCACACCAGGGTCTTCGCCGTGGAAATCAAGCCCTTCAGGAGCTCCAGCGTTTTTATCCCGATATCCATACCGATGAGTCCGTCATCAAGCTCGTTATTGTCCACATATACGGGATCGGTATGTTCATCGAACTCGCTGCCGGCCATGTGATCCACCGGAAGCACTATTTGTACGCCCGACTTCTCGGCCTTTTGGAGCAGGCTCTCCGCGGTTTTCAGGTACTCCCGTTCGACCAAAGACTTGCCCACCTTGTGCCCTTGAACACTCAGAAAAGTATAGGCCATCGCTCCCCCGATTACCAGCGCGTCCACCTTGTCCAAGAGGTTCTCCAGTACTCCGATTTTGGTGGAGACCTTGGCTCCACCGATAATAGCGACAAAAGGTTTCTCCGGCTTGGTCAGCAGGTGTTCGAAAAAGCGCACCTCCTTCTCAATCAGAAAACCCGCCGCCGCCGGGAGCAGTTTGGCGATCCCCTCGGTCGAAGCGTGGGCCCGGTGGGCGGTACCGAAAGCGTCGTTTACGTAGACATCACCCAATTTTGCCAGAGCGCTAACAAAATCGGGGTCGTTGGCCGTCTCGCCGCCGTGAAAGCGGAGATTCTCCAGAAGAAGCACCCCTCCCTGCTCGAGTTCATCGACCTCTGCTTCGACCTCGGGACCGATACAGTCAGGGGCCATCTCCACTGGCCTATCCAGCAGCTCCGCCAGGCGCTGAGCGACCGGAGCGAGACTGAGCTCGCTCTTTCGCTCTCCTTTGGGTCGTCCGAGATGACTCATCAGGATCAGCGACCGTGGTCCCTGATCCAAAATGTATCTGATAGTGGGCAAGGCCCCTTGGATTCGGGTGTCGTCGCCGAGAAGACCATCCTTGATGGGAACGTTGAAATCGACCCTCACCAAGACCCGCTGATCTTTCAGCTCCAGGTCCTTTAATGTTTTTACGGCCATACGAGCCCCCTTAGACCAATTTCTCCGCCAAGTCCACTACTCTGCTGCTGTATCCCCATTCATTGTCGTACCAGGAAAGAACTTTAAAAAAGCCCTTGCCTATCTTCATGGTACTCTGGGCATCGAAAACCGAAGAGTGGGAGTTGCCCTTGATATCGATCGAGACGATCGGATCTTCGGTGTACTCCAGGATTCCCTTCATCGGACCTTCAGCGGCCTTTTTGATCGCCGCGTTGAGCTCCTCCACCGAAGGATCGGCTTCGAGCCGGAAAGTCAGGTCGACGATGGAACCGGTAGGAGTGGGCACGCGCATGGCTATTCCGTTGAGCTTGCCCTTCAACTCGGGGATTACCAGACTGACAGCCTTGGCGGCGCCGGTGGTAGTGGGAATGATCGAGAGAGCCGCCGCGCGGGCCCGTCGAAGGTCACCGTGAGGAGCGTCTTGCAGCCGCTGGTCGGATGTGTAAGCGTGAGTCGTAGTCATGAGCCCCTCGGTCAGCTTGAAGTTGTCGTGCAGAACCTTGGCGATCGGCGCAAGGCAGTTGGTAGTACAGGAGGCGTTGGAGACAGCCAGATCCTGGGGAGACAGATCATTATCGTTCACCCCCAGGACGATGGTTTTGTCGACCTCATCCTTTGCCGGTACGGTGAGGATCACCTTCTTCGCTCCCGCTTCGATGTGGTCCTTGTATCCCCCCTTCGGGCCGGAGGCGGTACGGAATATTCCAGTTGACTCAATGGCCACATCTACCCCCAGTTCTTTCCAGGGAAGGTTTTTCGGCTCACGGACGGCGAGCACTTTTATCGTCCGTCCATCGACCACGATAGCGTCCTCTTTGGCCTGCACCTCGTGGGGGAATACCCCATAGTTAGAGTCGTATTTCAGTAGATGAGCCAGTGTCTTGGCATCGGTTATATCGTTTATCGCCACGATTTCCACGTTCTCTCTCTCAAAGGCGACCTTGAACACACTTCTACCAATTCTTCCGAATCCGTTAATAGCAATTTTCATCTTATCCTCCTATCGATAGTTACTATAAGTCGAGCCATTCGCTTCCGAGTTCTCAAACTCGGTAAACAAAGAGCCCCGTGCATGTAAACTATATGATATCGAAAAAACCGTGTCAATGTGGCCTCAGAGCAATTCTCAATGTGGAAGTCTAATGACTTACAAAATGAGAATTGCTCATGTGGCCTGGCGAAACCGAGGGACCGTATCTACTCGATTCCCCGAATGGAGCGGTAGATTTCGTTATTCTCCACGCTGGTATCGGCCCTATCCTCTCGAACCTGGTCCCCAGCCTCTTGAAGCGGCTCTTGAGCCCGAAAGACCATGTCGCCGGGGTTTATCAGATCAAAAAATTGATAGGTACTTACCGTAGCTTCCGACAGGAGGTCGTCGACTTCGTTGATTTCTACCTCGCCCAGCAGCTCCTCTTCGTTGTACTCGAGACGAAAGCTGGCATCGGCGATATTTAGTTCTTCGGGGCTTATCACCAATAACTTGTCTCCCTCTTCGAGACCTTGAAACTTCCCGATATCCAAAAGCACGCTGGCCCCTTCTCGCCGGTATATCGTGCCCCGTATCGGGAAAGCCTCGACCAAAGAGCCGACGGTCCTCAGCAGTGATTGCCCGACCCTGTTGTTTCCGGTCCGGGTGCTGCTAAAAGGACGTACCAGAGCTCCGGTGGAAGCACTGTAGACCTCCATACGGCTGCGGAAAGAGCGCTCATCTTCGGTGTAGAAGAGAATGGCGAAATAATCCGCACCGCTTTCACGGGCCCGTCCGAAAGCCTCGGCGAAACTCTCCACTCCGGCGTTTCCAACTATTTCCACATGCTCGTAACCTTGAATCAGAAAACGGATATACTCCCGTATATGTTCTTCCGAATTTTGGTGGATGAGGCTTGAATCTCCGGCAAGGTCGTAGAGGCCCAATCGATAACGGGGCCGGTCGAGAAAGAACTGATCCACCCCCCATCTTTCAGCCAATCCGTTTTCCCGCATATGACGGTAAATCTCGATCTCATCCCGAATCTCTTCGGTGGTCCGTTCATTATTCTCCAGTACTTCCAGTACCGACAGATACTTGCCGAGATTTCCCGAACGCTTGTAGGTGTTGGCGTACAGGACTCTTCCCTCCTGGTGGTAGGGAGCCAACACCAGCCCGCGGCGGTACTCTTGACGGGCCAGTTCCACCCGGTTGTTTCGTTCGTAGGACCGTCCTCCGGCGAAACGCAGCTCCGCCGCCTGCCGTCGCTGGGGGCTGTCGGGAGGATACTCCCGCATCAGAAACTCTTCCATCACAATGATGTTGAGCTCGTCGCTGGGTCGCAAGTCCATGGCGGTCTTGAAACTCTCGAAGGCCGCCTCTCGTCCCCCAGTCTCCCAGAAGGCTTTCGCCTGCAGGTGCCAAAGCAGATGATCATGACGGTCCAGGGAGATTGCCTGCTCGAGCACCGAGACCAACTCCTCGTAGCGTTGCTGCTCGAAGAAGAGACGGATCAAAACCCGGAGCGCCTCACGGTCCGCGGCTTCCAGGGAGAGCGCTTGACGAGCGTGTGTCTCTGCTCGCTCCAGCTCTCCGGTATCGTAGTAGAACCTAGCTGCGCTGGCTTGGACCCGAAGATCTTCGGGATATAGATCGACGGCGGTGCGGATCAGCTTCCCAGCCTCCTGGCTTCTATCCTGGGCGGAGTAGAGAAGCGCCGCCGCCAGGAGCCCCTTCCGACTGTGCGGATCCGAAGAGAGAGCGTTCCGATACGACTCTAAGGCCAGTTCGATGTTCCCGGTAGCCACACGCAGCTCCGCCAAACCGAAAAGCAGGTCTCGATGATACGGCGTCTCTTGGAGATGAGCCTCGAAAAGTCTTCGAGCCTCGTCGTAACGCCCCATACCGGTCAAAATCCTTCCGTGAAGAGCCGCCACCGACAGATCACTACGGGCCAGCATTCGAGCTTCTTCCACATAATCCAAAGCCTGCGGGTACTCCTCGAGTCGAAAGTAAGCCTTGGCCAAACCAAACAGAGGCTCTAAATAATTTGGGTTCATCGAGACTGATTCTCTGAAGTTGTCTATTGCCCGGTAGATCTCTCCCCCGCTCAATAGCTGCGCTCCCCGCTGGTAGAGTTCTACCGCCGTGTCTTCTTCCTGCTGAGACCACAGTAGTGTCTGAGATGTGCTGAGAATCAGTATTATCAGGGTAAAAAACAGCAGTCTACGGTATCGCTCGCCCCTAGGAAGCCGCACTATCGGTCCCCTTTATCACCAGCTTGACCGTTTTTATTTTGTAGCCGTCCATCTCTTGTATGATCAGTTCCACACCCTCGTACTGCACCTTTTCATACTTGACCGGGATCTTTCCGAAGAGGTCGAAGACGAAACCACCCAGAGTGTCGAAGTCCTCTTCGGGCAGCTTCAGCTTGAGCTTTTTGTTCAGGTCCTCGATATCCACCCGAGCGTCGCACAAAAAGGTTCCGGTACCGATCTCCAGAATGTCTTCGACCTCGTTGTCGAACTCGTCCTGAATATCCCCGACGATCTCCTCTATTATGTCTTCCAGACAGACGATACCGGAGACTCCGCCGTACTCGTCCACCGCCACCGCAATATGCACCCGCCGCCGCTTAAACTCCCTGAGCAGGGAGTCGAGCCTCTTACTCTCGGGTACAAAGTAGGGACGCCGTATGATTTTTTCGACTGAGAAATCCTCCTGCGATTTCACCTGCTTCAGCAGGTCCTTCGCATAGAGAATCCCCACCACATTGTCGATGGTATCTTTATACACGGGAAAACGAGAAAAGCCGCACTCACTGAGAGTCTCTATCAGCTCGTCGAATTGGGACTCAATTGCGACGAACTCCACATCTATCCGCGGGACCATGACCTCCTTGACGTTGGTCTCGGAAAGGGTTTTTATCCCGCGGATCATATCTTTTTCTTCGTAATTTAAACCGACATCGTCTTCGGTCTGACCAGAACCTTCTTCGTTTCCTTTGCCGAAAATTCTGTGAAAAAAAGAAGTGGTACTCAAAATACAGTCTCTCCCCTTACATGCCGTAATATCTTTTCCTGTTTCCGTAACATCTCTTCGTCTTCAAATGAGTTTGTAGCGTGGTCCATACCGGCGAGGTGCAGGACACCGTGTATCAATATCCGCTGTAGCTCTTCGTCGAGACTCACCCCCCATTCCCGCGCCTGCCGTTGCAGGGTCTGAACGGAAATTACAATATCTCCGGCGCTTATTGTAGCATAAGTTTCGGGGGTGCTGAAGCTATTTTCCCCCTCCTCATAGTGCGAGGCGAAGGAGAGCACGTCGGTGCTCTCGTCCTTGCCGCGGTACCTCCCGTTCAAGTCCCGGATAAAGTCGTCGTCGCAAAAAAGAATCGACACTTCCCAGTCGTCGATTTCCATGTATTCCAATACCTGGAGTATAAAGGATTCAACATCGCCTATCCAGTCCGGTATCGGAGTATTCTGAGCCGAAACGTCTACTCGGTTCATCACTTCACCTTCTGCTCGGGATACTCGATACGGTTGTGAAACTGTCCAGCCAGTATCTGGACGAAGCTGTTTTTGATCTTTTCCAGATCCTGAAAGCTCAAAAAGCTGTTGCTCAACTGCTTTCTCCCGATCTTATCCATAATAGTAGCCCACACCATCTTTTCGAACTTCTGCATCGTCGGTTTTTTGACCGTCCTCGACTGTGCCTCAATGGTATCCGCCAACATCACTACCGCCGCCTCCCGGGAACGGGGCGGCGTTCCGTTGTAGGAGAACTCCGACTGATTCACGTTTTCACCGCGTTTTTTCAGGGCCTGTTGATAAAAATAGCCGATCACGTCGCTTCCATGGTGGTCAGCGACGATTTCAACCACTTCGGGGGGAAGTTTCAGCTCCTTGGCCCTCTCCTTGCCAATTTTTACATGCGATTTGATCACCGCAACGGAAAGGTTTGGGCTCATTTCGTCGTGCTTGTTTTTGCTGTCCTGGTTTTCAATAAAGTAGTCCGGCTGATCCATTTTCCCAATATCATGGTAATAGGCCCCCACCCGGGCGAGGAGATGGTTGGCTCCGATCTCTCGGCAGGCGGATTCGGCCAGATTGGCCACGCTCATGGAGTGACTGTAGGTACCGGGAGCCGCGGTTATCATCCTGCGAAACAGCGGGGTGTTGGTATCCGAGAGCTCTCGCAGTCGAAAGACGGTGGGCGCGTTTAGCAGGTGCTCCAGAGCGGGAAGAATCGCCAGGTTCAATGCTCCGGTCGCAAAGGCGTGAAAAATGCCCAAACCGGTGGCGCTCAGGTACCACCTCGGGTCCATCTGTTGAAACAGCCCGATGGTGATCAAAATCGCCGTCACTACCAGTGCCAATTTCACCGTCGCACTGACCAGATCGATACGTTTCTCGGCATTGCGGATCAAATAGGTGGCGGTAATGCCGCTTAGAAAAGAGAATACGAATGCGTAAGGATCTACATCGGGGATGCAGAAAAAGAAAAGGGAGAGCATCAACGAGGTTATTATACCCACACGGTGGGTAATAAGGGTGGCGACCATCATACTGACCAAGGCGGTAATCCCAGCCAAAGACATCGGTATCATCGGCGGCAGCAGGGAGAAAGTCAGCAGCACAAACAGGTTCAATGTAAAGAGCACCGCCGAACTCAACAAGATATAGGCGTGCTGATAGGTTCGTCTGCCGTGCTTGATCAACGGGGCGAACATTATATAGGAGAGGAAAAAAATGCCGGCCAGGTAAAAAGCTATGGCCAAGCTCTCGCGAATATCCAATTTCGGTTTCCGTTCCAGTAGGGCGGTGATGATTTTCATCTTTTCGCGGCTCACTATCTCGCCCTCGCTGATTATTGTCTCTCCCTTGTCGATCTGTTTTATCTGTGGGGCAACGGAGTTTCGGGCCTCTTTTCGCAAAGCGTCGGTCAGAGTTGGGTTGTATACCGCCGTGGGCAGCACGAACTTTTCTACCAATAGAGTAGCCGCTGCCTTCAACTCTGGATCCAAACCGTAGACGGAGAGCTCGTGCCGGATATGCTCCTTGACCTTGCCCACCTCGATGATTTCGGAGGCTGAAAGAGGTTCGTACACCTTTTCGGCGCCCCGCCAGTGCCACAACTGGAGGATCGGTCTCGTGCTATCTTCTCGCCTATCCAAACCTACTACGGGAGTAGCGAAGACTCCCCGTTCCAGGAGCTCGCGCAGCACCTCTTCGATTATCGAAAAGTGAAAAACCAACTGAGCCTTGCCGCTCAATATCTCCACCTCTCCTCGATCGAAACGGTTGGGAAATTGCTGCATCAGGAGCCAGTAGAGTTCATCCGCTCCTAAATCGACGCCCCTCTCTCCGTAGAGCTCGGCAAAGCGTTCGAAGTGTCCAATCTGCTGGAGCACTAGACTCTCGTTTATTGCTGTCTCTTATACACATCTCCGAGCCCACGAGACCGTACTAGATCTCGTATGC